>Ga0187769_10000149_pt1 | contig 37493 bp, 24 predicted proteins | sample 0116_SJ02_MP02_1_FD_133140 | JGI IMG/M metagenome (GOLD analysis project Ga0187769, IMG submission 133140) | Tropical peat soil microbial communities from peatlands in Department of Meta, Colombia - 0116_SJ02_MP02_10_MG | ecosystem: Environmental > Terrestrial > Soil > Wetlands > Peat | place...
CGCCAGGAGCCTCACCTTCTCTGCGTTCTTTCCCCCGAGGCCGAGCACCGCCCCTTTCTTTCGCGGGTCCACGACCACGACGACCCCTTTCGTGCCGTCGAGGCGGTCGCTTATCCTCACTTCCTGCACGAACTTTGCGCCGAGGGAGTTCTTTACCAGCCCTTCGACGTCGTCTGCCCACTCCACCACCTCGACCGGGCGCTTCACCGCCCGCTCGATCTTCTTCACCGAGGCGCCCTCCTTGCCTATGGCGAGCCCCATCTGTCCCTGGGCGATGACGAAGATGACCCTGTCCCGCTTGTCGTCAATTACGCAGTCCCGGGCGGTCGCACCGGTCATCCCCTGGAACATGGACATCAGGGACAGCTGGTCCGAGCTAAGCTTGATTTCGGGCAAGGCACCACTACCTCGTGAGCAGCTTGATGTCGGAGTCGCTGACATTCCTCACCGCTATGGCCGAAACCCTGTAGGGCCTTCCCACCATCTTGGCAAGCTCAGCCGAAGACTGCGTCAGCTCGACTACGGGCACGCCTTGCTTCTTGGCCTCCTCCCTGAGCCTCGCCCCCAGCTTGGCGGGGATGGAACGGGTGCAGAGGACGGCCTTGCTCCCTTTTACGGCGGCCATGCTCTCCTTTGCGCCTACGGCTGACTTGCCGCCCTTCATGGCGTCCTTGAGGACCTTGGATAGTTGGGCGCTGTCCACCATCAGTATCAGCTCATGTAGAGGTCAATCATCCCCGTCCCCACAGGGATCGGGAGCCCTACGATGACATTCTCCGTGACCCCCTTGAGGTCTTCGACTTCGCCCTTGACCGCGGCCTCGGCCAGTGTGGGCACAGTGATTTCGAAGGCCGCCCTAGCCAGAACGCTGCTCTTTGTCCCCGCAATGCCGTGCCTCCCGATCTGTTGGATGTAGCCCCTGGAAGTCATGAGGTCTGCCACGAGGAAGATGTGGCGTATGTCCACTTCGAGGCCCTGTTCGTCGAGGGTGCTCATCAGCTCCCTCACGAGGGTCGCCCTCGCTGCCTCGATACCAAGTACCTGAGCGACTTCGTGGACGTTGTTGGTGTAGACCCGGGTGGGGTCGACTCCCTCGACCTGAACAACCTTTCCTAGGTTGGACCCGGCCGTCTGGATGAACCATTCGTCCCCCTCCTTGACGACTGTAACTCGGGTGATACCCGGGATGCCTTTCAGCTTCATGTTGAGTATCTTGTTCCTGAGCGTGAAAAGGGCGGAGAGGTCGGCGTCCGGCATGCTGACGTGTATCACGTTGGAGTTCCTCTTGTCCTGCTGCACCTTCCTCTTCCCTGTCTCGATGACCTTGGCTATCTCCTCAGGGTTTGTGTCTCTGTCCGTCATAAGGTCGGGGTCGAGGTGCAGCTTGATCCCTTCTGTAGGGTCGACTTCACTGAAGGCGACGACGTTCCCGACCTTGGTGAAGAGTATCTCCTTCGCGACCTTGACAGCCTTCTCGTTGCTCGCCGCGTAGTCTTTTGTCAGGTACATGTCCATCGAAGGCGTGGCGGGGATCTTCCTGGCGTCCACCAGCTCCATGAGTCTGGGGAGACCTAGCGTGACGTCTCTCTCCCTCACACCTGCGAAGTGGAACGTCCTGAGTGTCATCTGGGTGCCTGGTTCCCCGATCGACTGGGCCGCCACGATCCCTGAAGCTTCTCCGGGTTCGACGCGGGAGTAGTCCATGGCCTCGTCGACCTTCTCCATCGTCTCTTTGAGACCCTCGTCGTCGAGGTGGGAGCCGCCCAGCTTGTCCTTGAGCTCGCTTACGAGCCGCTCGTTCAGGATAGGCTGGTACTTCTTCAGCAGTTTCTCGAGCTCCTCAGAGTCGGCCTTTGCCTTTCCCTTGTGGGAGAGCTCCTCCGTCTCCACTAGTCTGTCTAGGTTGATGGGGCGGCCGTGGTCGCTCTTGGCCACGTCGACGCCGTCTTCGCCGTAGAGGAACTGGATGATGTGCCCGTGGGGGTCCCTGACCGTGAGGTCGTACTCCACCTTGAGGTGTTCGAGGGCGTTGACGAGACGCCTCTGCATGTAGCCTGATTGCTGAGTCCTGACGGCGGTGTCGACCAGCCCTTCGCGTCCTCCCATCGCGTGGAAGAAGAACTCCGTAGGGGAGAGGCCGTCCCTGTAGTTGCTCCTGACGAACCCCTTCGCTTCGGGGGACGGGTCGTCCCATGGAAAGTGGCTGAGCGCCCTCCCCTTCATACCGTGGCTGATTCTCTTGCCTCTGACCGACTGCTGCCCCAGTGCGGCGGTCATCTGGCCCACGTTCAGACTGGACCCCCTCGCCCCGGTCCTGGCCATTATCATTCCAGAGTTCTCCGCAGGGAACGACCTGTCGGCGATTCGTCCGGCCTTGTCCCTCGCCTTTGCGAGCTCGTTCACTATGTAAGCCTCGAGAGTGTCCTCGGCTGAGAGCCCCCTGGTCTGCTGGAGCGTCCCCGCCTTGTACTTCTTCTGGAGGTCTGTGACGTTGGCGTAGGCTTCGTCGAGGGAATCGGTTATCCCCTTCTTCGCTTCGGTAGGTAGCTCCAGCTCGTTGAAGCCATAGGTGAAGCCCCTCCTGGTGAGGAATGTCTTCAAGACCTTCAGTATGGAGTTGAGGAAGTTGCGTGCCTCCTCGTCGCCGTAGTCCTTGGCGATGCGATGCAGCAATGAGTCGGGCTCCTCCGCTCCGATGACGGCCTTGTCTACAACTCCGGAGACCAGCTGACCGTCCCTGATCACGACGTCGTTGGTGGTCCCTGTCCGCTGCGCCTTCGCCCATTTCGAGGTCTGGACATAGCTCATCCCCTTCGGGATGAAGAGCGAGAATAGCTGCTTCCCCGTGTACATGGGATGGGCCCCCTTCTGGGCGGGTTCGGGCAGGTCCCCGTCGTAATCGCCGACGAGGGCGAGGTTGGAGAACTCGGCGGGGGTGAGGAGAGCCTCGTCCCTTGTCAGCATGAACGCCCCCGTGATGAAGTCCCTGATGCCCCCTATGATAGGACCGCCGTACCTCGGGGAGATGATTTGGTCCTGGACCCTCATCAGCATCAGCGCTTCGGACCTTGACTCCTCGCTCTGGGGGACGTGGAGGTTCATTTCGTCACCGTCGAAGTCTGCATTGTACGGAGGGCAGACCGAAGGATGTAGCCTGAAAGTCCTGAAGGGAAGCACACGGACGAAGTGGGCCATGACGGACATCCTGTGAAGCGAGGGCTGTCTGTTGAACAGGACGACGTCGCCATCCATCAGGTGCCTTTCCACTATGTAGCCGGGTGCGAGGGAGTCGGCGAGCGCCTTCCTATCGCTGGCAAAGTCAAGCCTAATCTTCACACCATCCGGGCGAATGACGTAGTTGGCGCCAGGATGCTCGAACGGCCCCTTGTTCACGAGCTCCTTCAGGTGATCGATGTTGAAGGGAGACACCTTCTCCGGGATGGTCAGCTTCTTCGCTACCTCGAATGGGACCCCCACCTCGCCGATGTCGAGGCTCGGGTCGGGGCTGATCACCGTCCGACTCGAAAAGTCTACCCTCTTGCCTGACAGGGAGCCTCTGAACCTTCCTTCCTTCCCCTTCAGCCTCTGACTGAGGGTCTTCAGGGGCCTGCCTGAACGGTGGTGGGCCTGAGGAATCCCGGACACCTCGTTGTCGAAGTATGTCGTGACGTGATAGTGGAGGAGGTCGACGAGGTCCTGGACGATCAGGTGCGGAGTACCCGACTCCTTGGATTCGCGAACCCTCTGGTTGACCCTGAGGATGTCCACGACCTTGTGGGTGAGATCGTCTTCGGATCGGATTCCTGACTCGAGCGTGATGGACGGTCTGACCGTGAGAGGTGGGACGGGGAGGACCTGGAGGACGAACCATTCAGGACGGGCCGCGTGCGAGTTGAAGCCCAGGAGCTCGAGGTCTTCGTTGTTTATCCTCTCTAGTCTCTCGCGTATGGCGACTGGGAGGAGACGCGTCGCCCCCCCTTCCTCCGTTATTTCGTGGAAAATCGTAGGCTTGGTGAACTCAATCTGGTACTGCTGCTTACCGCAGTGCGGGCAGAGCTTGACCTTTTTCGCCTTGGTGACTATCTCCTTGGCGACCCTTTCCAGGAGGGCCGGGGTGAAGTCGGTCTGGTTCGTAATCTGCGCGTGGTAGGCGTCCAACTCCTGCTGGGGGAGGAGGATCCTGCCGCAGGACCTGCAGGTTGTCTGCAGGAGCCTGTTTATCTCGTCAACAAAAGCGATGTGCAGGACGGGTTCGGCGAGTTCAATGTGCCCGAAGTGGCCGGGGCACCTTCCCGCTGTGCTTCCGCAGGTACCGCACTTCTGCCCAGGCTCGAGCGTGCCCAGCCTGCTGTCCATGAGGCCCCCCTGGACAGGCATTCCGTCTTCGTCGTACGTCTCCGGCTGAGTGATCTCCGCCACGGAGTACTTCCTGATCTCGCTGGGCGAAAATACGGCGAAGTTGATTCCACCGATTGTTTTGAGGGCCTGTTCCATCGACATTGTCTACACCTTGTCCTTCAGCTGTAGCCTCGGCGCTATGTTCAGGCTCATCATCTCTTGAAGGAGCAGCTTGAAGGCGTATGCGACCACCACCGTGGAGATCTTCGCCTGGTCCCCGTCTATCTTGCACGTGTACTTCCTCTGCTTGGCGTCGTAGTAGGCAATCAGTCCGCATTTTTCGCAGACATAGATCTCGGTCTTGTCCGCCTCGTCGAGGAGCCTGTCCTTTAGGACCATGGACGCACCGTAGGCGATCAGGCAGTCCCTCTCCATCTCGCCAAACCTGAGGCCTCCGCCCCGGGCCCTCCCTTCCGTCGTCTGTTTTGTGAGCATCTGCACCTGCCCCCTGGCCCTCGCGTGGATCTTGTCAGCCACCATGTGGTGGAGTTTCTGGTAGTAGACAACCCCGACGAAGACGTCTGTTGCGAACTTCTTCCCAGTCTTCCCGTCGTACATTACTTCCCTCCCTGAGGGCTCGAAGCCCCTGGACCGAAGGATTTTCTCCATCTCGTCGATGCTTTCTCCTGCGAATGCGGACCCGTCCACCGGGGAGCCCCTGAAAGAGGCTGCCTTCCCCGCGATGGACTCGATGAACTGCCCGACGGTCATCCTCGATGGGAACGCGTGCGGGTTGATTATGACGTCAGGGACTATGCCATCGGCAGTGTACGGCATGTCTTCCTGGGGGACCACCAGCCCGATGACCCCCTTCTGGCCGTGCCTGGAGGCGAACTTGTCACCAATCTCTGGAATCCTCATGTCCCTCACCCTGACCTTGAACATCCTCCCCCCTTCCACGTTCTCCGTCATGAATATCGAGTCGACCACACCTGACTCGGAAGGCCTCACGGCGACCGAGGTGTCACGCCTGTAGGGGCCCTTGATCTCGAACTCCTTGTACTCCTCCATGAACCTTGGTGGGCTGGTCCTTCCGATGACCACGTCCCCTCCGGTCACCTGCGACTCGTCTGCGACGACGCCGTCCCCCTCCAGGAGTCTGTAGAACTTCTCGCCGCGGTAGCCTCTGATGTTGGACTCGGCCGCCGGGACCTCGAACGTGTCCCTCATCCCACCGAGGTACTGCTTCGCCTCTCCTTCGTACAGCCTGTAGAAGAAAGACCTGGCCATCCCCCTTTCAACGCTGGATTTGTTCATGATTATGGCGTCCTCTATGTTGTAGCCTTCGAACGAGAGTACGGCGACGACGCAGTTCGTTCCCAGGGGTCTTTCGTCTATCTTGAGAAGGTCCAGAGTCCTGGTCCTAACGACCGGTGCCTGGGGGCTGACGAGAAGGTGCTGTCTGACGTGCGGGGATATGGGGTATGTGGGAGAGCTGAAGCCAAGGCTCTGCTTGGCCATCGCGGACTCGTAGGTGTTCCTTGGGGACTGGTTGTGCTCCGGGTAGGGGATGATAGATGCTGCGATCCCGAACATTGAGGCCGGGAAGAGCTCCATGTGGGTGTTCTTTGTTGTGACATCCTCGGGACTCATGGACACGAGGCAGTTCTCTTCCTCGTTGGCGTCGATCAGCTCGATTATCCCCTGCTCGACGAGGTCGCGCCAGGAGTTCTGTCCCGCATTGACCTTTTCTATTAGCTCGGGGTTGAGAAGGGGTCTGCCGCTCTCCACCACGACGAGGGGCCTCAGAACTCGGCCCGAGCTCAAGCTGATGTAGATCCTCGGGTAGGCCTTGTCATTCACAGGAGAAACATAGAGCACGCTTGCGCTCGGGTTGATCTGGCCCTCCCTTCTGAGCTTCCTGAATGCCTTGGCCAGCCTGTCCCCGTCGTCGACGTAGCCGAGGAACCTGCCGTCCATGAATATCCTGCACCCCTCGACCTGAAGCTTCTGGTCGGCGTCCCTGATCTGTCTCGCGCCGAGCTCCCAGAGCTTCTCCTCCACTTCCTGGGAGGGGACACTGACGGAGATTATCGCGGAGAGCGCGAGGTTCTTGACGAGACCGCAGTTCACACCTTCAGGGGTTTCGGATGGGCATATCCTGCCAAAGTGGGTCGCGTGGAGGTCCCTTGCCTCGAAATTGGGTTGGCTCCTGCTGAGGGGGGACTGGACGCGCCTCAGGTGGCTGAGGGTGCTGAGGTAGTTCGTCCTGTCCAGGAGCTGGGTGACTCCGACCTTCCCCCTCCCCCAGTTGCCTGTTGCGATGGCGTTGTTCAGCTTGTCCGTTATGATCCCGGTTCTGATTGCCGCTCCCACCACGTTACCTCCTCTCTTCTGCCCCGTCCTCTCCAGCTGGTACTTCATGTCCCTGACGAGGTTGCGGAAGGCGGTCCTGAACAGGTCGGCGAGCATCTGGCCGGCGAATTTTATCACCTTGTTGCCGTAGTGGTCCTTGTCGTCTGCTTCGATCCATCCGAGCCTGAGTTCAAGAAGCTTGCACGCGGCCTCCCCCAGGAACATTGACTTGTCGAAGCGCCTGTCCTCCGTCTTGCCTAGGTGAGGAAGCAGGCCCCAGTCGAGCATGGACTGAGCACGCTTGACCCTGAACTCCTCAAGCATTCCGTGGGCGACCCTGTTGCCTATGAACACCAGGGCGTCTTTCTCCGTGGGAGCCTCCGCGGCCTTGTCGAAGGAGACTTCCAGGAGGTCTTGAATCTCGGCCTTCGGTGACACGGCGTCTGCGATGTCCTTGTCCGATTTTATCCCGAGGGCCCGCATGACGATCAAATAGGGGATGTCCACGGGGCAGCTCGGAACCTTGACGTTGATGGCGCCGTCTTGCTTCAGAGTGAGCTCCAGCTTTGAGCGGTAGCCGACAACCGAGGAGTATACCCTGGACTTGTAGGTTACCGTCCCCGATAGCTTTTCTGCGTCCACGAGGATCTTGTTCGGGGACAGGTCCTCGAGCCCTACAATCACCCGTTCTGCTCCGTGGATTATGAAATAGCCACCGGGATCGTTGGGGTCCTCTCCCGCCTCGATGAGCTGCTCCTTGGAGCGGTTCGAGAGTTGGCAGAGCTCCGACCTCACCATGACAGGAAGATCGCCGATGTGCTGACGGGTGGTGTCTCTGGGGAGGCCCTCTTCCTCTATCGTCATCTCAAGGAGGATCGGAGCGGAATAGGTAAGGTTCCTCAGGCGGGCTTCCATCGGGAGAATGCTGCTCACCGAGCCGTCGATCTCGACGACGCGCGGTGAGCCGAGAGTGAGCCTTCCGAACTTTATCTTATAGGGGGTGCTTACCGTTTCGATTTCGACTTCGCTTATTTCGTCGACTATGTTCTGGAGCCCCCTCGTCACGAACTCGTTGTAGCTGTTGAGGTGCTGCCTTGCGACGCCTTCCCTTTGCAGGAGGTCGCTCAGGATGACCCAGGAATTCGATGTGGCGAACTGCTTGCTCAAATCTAGCCCTCCACCACGTACCTGTAGTACACGCTCGTCCCTGCGGTCTCGCTCCTGCGAGTTATCCTGACGAAGTCTCCAGGCTTCGCCCCTATTTCCTTCGCGATGGCGTCGGTGGATTGAATGTATGGAAACTGCGAAGATTTCGCGTTGAACCTTCCCTTTACTTGGTCGGCCTCTTCCCTCGTCAGAAGTTCATGCTTTGGAATCAGAAAATGGGTACTGACCTTGAAGGTGGGTACTTCTTCCTCCACCTTCTTCCGTCTAACAGGCTTCTTGGGAGCGGCTATCCCGCCAGACCTCCATTGATAGCACTAGCTACGTGGCGCGAACAATACACGGAACAGGGCCCCGTTGGGGGCCGATTTTCATCGCGTATTTAGATTTTACTAAGATGAGGAGCGAAGGGGGTTTTCGGCATCGGCTCGTGCCCTCTGAGTGGTCAAAGAGCCGAAATCTTGCTCTGATTGACCAACGGGGGATTCTCGCCCTGCACTGCTGATCTAGACGCTTACGGATTCAGCTTCGTACACCGGGGTCCCTTCCTCCGCCCGAAGGACTATCTTTGAGAACTCGAGGAATAGACGCTTCGTTATCGGACCCACTCCCCCTGAACCCACCTTGACGTCGCTGATGGAGCCCACGGAGAGGATTTCTGACTTGGTCCCCGACATGAAGACCTCGTCTGCCGTGGTCAGCTCGAACGGCGTGACGTCCCTTTCCTGCACTTCCAGGCCGAGGTCAGAGCAGAGACGGATCACTCTTTCCCTCGTGATGCCGTGTAGGATTCCGGCGCCGTGGGAAGGGGTCGCAATCTTCCCGTTCTTCACCAGGAACACGTTGCTCACTGTAGCCTCTGACACGAACCCCCTCTGGTCGAGCAGAATGGCATCGTCAGCCCCTGCGCTTCTCGCTTCGATCTTGGCAAGGATGCTGTTCATGTAGTTGAGGGACTTTATCTCGTGAGAGGTAGCGTCCACCCTGTCTCTCCTGTAGGAAGATACGATGGCGCTGATCACCCTCGGCTCCCTGGGGCCGAGCACGCTTGCCATCGGCTCTGCGATTATGAATACCGTTGGGCTCTTGCAGAGCGAAGGGTCGACCCCCAGGTCACCCGCGCCTCTAGTGATGACGAGCCTGACATAGGCGTCCCTGAGTTCATTTCTCCTGATGGTTTCGAGCACCGCCTCTGTCATCTCGTGCTTTGTGAGCGGAATCTTCAGGCGGATGCTCTTGGCGGAATCGTACAGCCTGTCAATGTGGTCAACGAGCCTGAACACGCTGCCGTTGTAGGCCCTTATCCCCTCAAAGACGCCGTCGCCGTAGAGGAGCCCGTGGTCGAACACGGACACGACGGCCTTCGATTTCTCTAGGAACTTTCCGTCGAGGAATACCTGAGGCTCCTTACCCATTAGGGAGGACCGAGATTGTAGCCGTTAAAATGATTGCGTCAGTGCCCAGATTTGTTCAGCCTGCCGAAGACGTATGGCAGGACCCCCCCGGCTTCGAGATACTTCATCTCCACCTCGTTTTCAACTCTGGCGATGACCTTGAACTTCTTATCTCCCGAGTCCCCTCGCGCGAGCACGTCCACCCACTGCTTCGGGCCTTTCATAGACGAGATGCCAGAGACACTAATGACTTCCTCACCAGTCAACCCCAGCTGTTTAACCCCCTCCCCCTCGGCGAACTGGAAGGGGAGCACCCCCATTGCCACTAGGTTGCTCCTGTGTATCCTCTCGAAGCTCTCGGCGATTACGGCTCGTACGCCGAGCAACTTCGGCGCCTTGGCAGCCCAGTCCCTCGAGCTTCCGGCACCATACTGCTTCCCCGCAAGAACCACCAACGGGACATTCTCCCTCGCGTATCGCATGGCAGCGTCGTAGATGGTCATGACCTTGCCGTCGGGGAGGTGAGAAGTGTAGCCCCCTTCCTTCCCCTTGGCGAGCCTGTTCCTCAGCCTGATGTTGCTGAACCCGCCCCGCACCATCACCTCGTGGTTCCCTCTCCTGCTCCCGTAGGTGGACATATCGAGTAGGCCCACCCCATGTTCCTTCAGATAGACGCCCGCCGGGCTGTCGACGAGAATGGTTCCAGCTGGGGAGATGTGATCGGTGGTGACCTTGTCCTCGAGGACGGCGAGAACGCGAGCACCAGCGATGTCCTTCTTCGAAGACGTGGACATCGAAGCCTCGAACCAGGGAGGGTTACTGATGTACGTGGAGGAGCCGTCCCAGTGGTACACTTCGTCCTCGAATGACGCCAGTTTTTCCCAGCGCTCATCCCCCTTCATGGCGTCGGAGTAACGACGCGCGTAGAGATCGGAGGAGAGGGAGGCTTGGATGGTCTTCTTCACCTCGTCGAGAGGCGGCCACAGATCCCTGAGGTAGACGAACCTTCCGTCCTTCCCCTTGCCCAGAGGGGTCGAAGCGAAGTCGAAGTCAATCCTGCCGGCTAGAGCGTATGCCACCACAAGCATCGGAGACATGAGGAAGGCACCCTTGACCAGAGGGTGGATCCTTCCGTCGAAGTTTCTGTTTCCGGAAAGGACTGCCACCGCATAGATGTCCCTCTCCTTGATTGCTTTCTCGATTTCTGACGCCAGAGGGCCGCTGTTTCCGATACAATTGTGGACTGCAATGGTCCCTGCAATGAACGCATGCAGACCGTCGACGGTCAAATCGTAGACTTTTCGGCGTCCTACGGGATGGCGGTCAATGACTTTAAGGGAGAAGGTCGGTAATTGCATTGCTTCCTTCTCTAAGCAGTAGCGCTTGGAATAGTCGGTGTCCTCTCTGCTTCGAAGTGGAGCGAACCAATCCCTTGCCCCAATCTCTTCGAAGAGCTGGCCTGGCGACGGGAAGTTGCAGCTCTCTCGGTGAATAGGATAGAATCTGCGCCCACTAGGTTTCGGAAGGCGAGAGAAACGGTCATTTCCTTCGAGCAGGGCGTAATGGGGAAAAACCACGGGTGGAAGCGATTCCTCAGTCTCATGACCAACTAGCGAAACCGCAATTGACCTCCGAGCGGTCGAGAACGACAATTCGGGTTGGCTCTTGTGCAATTGTTCCAGTCTGGATGCCATCCACAGTCGCTGCTGGTGTATTCCTTCAATGGTTCGCCAATATACCACTGCTGCGCTTGCACGAAGGGCCTTGTCAACACAATAACGGAAGCCCACTCTTTCGAGGAAAGAGAGGCCATCCGGGAGTTCCAATCGAACCTCTATGCGAGGAATGCCATCGGTAGGTGCGGGGTATGTGGTCTTGCTCCGCCTCGTTGGATAGTCGTAGATTCTGGCCCGCTCTGCTTTGACTCCGCACCGCACAAGAAGGCGGACGACTTCCCCCATGTATCCCCTCAGCGCCGCCACGTGCACCGGGATGGTGCTCCTAGAATACGCGGGGGTATCGAGGGTTGAATCCCCTTCCTCACTTCCGAAGCGGCGCAGAGTGGGGGAGTGCCCGTCGGCTCCGAAAAGGCCCGCCAAGAACTCGCGGACTATCGCCACAGGGCAGATTTCCTCCAGCACGAAGTACGGTAGTAATGGTGGCTGGTCTATTCGTTTTCCAACTTGGACCCCTCGGAGGGAGATTATAGAATCTGTAAGCGACTGAGGAAGTACCACCGACCATTTTTCATCATCGTAGCGATTCGCAATTGGTCGGAGCCCAGTAATCAGCTGGATGTCGTTTAGCATCATCTCTCGATCAACCGCTTGTCCTGTATTCAGCCGGCCCTGTGCTGCCTCACTGATTGAGCCGTCACCGAGAAGATAGCCGAGCAGGCGGGAGAATGCCAAGGTGCGCGATCTTTCTTCCTCTGTCTCCATGGTGAACGTAATATCGCCGACCTTGAGGACGTAACCAATCTCGTCAGGAGCGGGTTCGTCGATAGGTGTCTCCAGCCCCACAACCAAGCGGTCATTGCCGACCCGTAACTCGTCAGCTCTCACCCAACGCCCATCCGAAAGGAGGATTTTGTGGTCGGGAGTACAGTCGAGTGTTCGCCCATCCTGTAGGACAAGTCTTATGCAATCACGAAGCCCGTTTTTCATCAGCGCCGATTGCCTGGCTATTCCAAGGTCCCCAGCGACAGTAGGACCAAATACTAGAGCCCCTCCTCCAACTGGCATCTTCTCAATCCTTCGCCCGGTGCCGTCCGCCAGTAACACTGGCGTGCCTTCGGCTATACATGTGGTGCACCCGTACCCTACAAGGACGAACCCCAACCTGTCAAGGTATGGAAGGACCCCGGAGTTCTGCAGATAGTCCGTGACGACGGTAGAGCCAGGGGCGAGGCTGGGCTTCACCCAGGGCTTGACAGCCAGCCCTGCTTCTACTGCGCGCTTTGCTATCAGGCCTGCACCGACCATGACCGTTGGGTTCGAGGTGTTGGTGCAACTTGTGATCGCGGCAATCACCACTGAACCATCCCCCAGCCCCGCACGGATTGGGCCGTCCTCTTCGAGCATGAGCTGACTGCGCGTCGCTACCGATGAGCCTGAACTAGACATTGGAGGCGTCGGATGTTGGAGGAGCGAGCGCGTATAGGCTGGGACCGAAACCAACGAATGCCTCTCTTCCGGATTCCTTGGGCCGGCGATGGAAGGTTCGATCTTGTCGAGTTCCATGTGTATGACTTCCGAATAATGTGGCTCGATGTCGGACACGAAGAACCCGAATCTTCTTGCATAGTTCGAAACCATCTCGACGTGGGCTTTCGGCCTTGCCGTGCCTGTGAGGTATGCGAGTGTGGCGTCGTCGATCGGGAAGAACCCTGCCGTGGCTCCGTATTCGGGGGACATGTTGCCGATCGTAGCTCTATCAGGGACAGAGAGCTGACCGTACCCCTCTCCGAAGTATTCGACGAAAGCCCCAACCACGTTCTTCTCCCTGAGTCTTTCGGTGACGGCGAGCACAAGGTCCGTTGGGGTGACTCCCTCGCGAAGCCTCCCCGTGAACTTCACCCCGAAGACCTTGGGAATGGGCATGTGGTAAGGCTCTCCCAACATCACGGCCTCGGCCTCTATTCCGCCGACCCCCCATCCGAGGACGCCGAGCCCGTTGACCATTGTTGTGTGGGAGTCAGTGCCGACAAGCGTGTCGGGGTAGACCTCGGCGTCCCTCGCGGTGACAACCTGCGACAGGTACTCCAGGTTGAACTGATGGCATATCCCCTTGCCAGGCGGGAAGACTCGCATCCCCTTGAACGCAGATTGGGCCCACTTGAGGAGGGAATAGCGCTCCGAGTTTCTTTCATACTCTCTTTCGAGGTTCACGGAGAACGCCATGTCGTTCCCCCAGGCATCCACCTGGATCGAATGGTCAATCACGAGGTCGACCGGCACCTTTGAGTTGATGGTGCTTGTCTGGAGGCCTTCCTTTCGCGCCGCGTCCCGCATGGCAGCAAGATCCACCACGAGCGGAACCCCGGTGTAATCCTGCAGAAGGACCCTCTGAGGCATGAAGGGGGTCTCGGAGTCTACCGACTTGGGCCACTGGGCTAGAGCATGGGCGGCTTCGAGAGCTCCGGGGACCCGCCCCGTATGGCGCATAGCGTTCTCCAGGAGGATGCGTATCGAATAGGGGAGCATTTCCACGTCATACCCCATGTCCTTCAGCTTCAGGACGTTGAAGGCCACCGCCGTTCCGGAAGGAGTATCAACTCTTTCTTTGGTGCCATCGAACCTTTCAAGAGCCATGGATGAGGAATAGCCAGCCGAGGTTGCCGATATTTGAAGATAGATTCGTCCTAATCGGGTTCGTGGCTCAACTCACCTGCTGCTACCGGCCCCTCCTCCACTCTTCTTCCGCGCAGCAGAGAAGGCACGATAGCCGCGGTGTTGATTAGTGTCAGCACGAGGAAGAGGTTGTCGAGGGCTCCAGAAAACCTCGACGCGTTGGCTGTGATGGTGTTGAGGGCTCCCTCGGATGTTATGATTTGAGTTATCAGCCCGTAGGGGAGATAGAGAGTCAGGACAAGGATGACTATGTTAAAACTCAGGACGAACCCGATGTTGAAGAAGGTAGCCCTGAACCCGGACGCCACCCCCCTGCGGTGCGCGGGCACGGAGCCCATGGCGGAACTCATGTTCGGCGAGTTGAAGAGCCCCATCCCCGCCCCACCGAGCAGCAGGAAGGCAAAGAGCGTAGCATATGGGGTGTCCGGGGTGAGGGTCGACATTGCCACCAGCGCCCCGCTGAACACGGCAAGCCCAGCGGTAGCGAAGGGGCGAGTCCCGTACCTATCAGACAGCCTTCCGCTAAGAGGGGCGAGGAGAAGCATGGCCACGTCGAAGGGAACGATGGATATTCCCGCCTGAAGCGGGGAGAAGCCTTTCACGAGCTGAAGATACAGGCTGATCAGAAGCAAGAAAGCACCCCACGCCATGGAGTTGACCATTTGGGCGGTCACTGCCCCTGTGAATTCTCGTATGCGCAGGAGGCTGAGGTCGAGGAGTGGTGCCACGCGCCTTCTCTCAACCCGTACGAATACCGCGAGGCTCGCAACAGAGAGAGTCCCCAGGGCAGCAGTCAAGTCTGACTCTCCGATACCATAGGCGGCGGTTGTGAGGGAGAGTAGGAGCAAAGTAATGAAGCCTGTGAAGGCGAAGAAGCCTGGCCAGTCCATTGGCGCCCTCCGCTCTGGTTTGTTCTGCTCGTGCAATCGGATGTGCGCCCAGAGCGTCCCAAAGATGCCGACAGGTATGTTCACGTAAAAGAGGAATCTCCAGTCGAGGAAGGCAAGGATGAGGCCGCTCAGAGTCAGTCCGAACATGGAACCCGCCCTGAAGGCAACTGAGTTGATTCCAAGGCCAGTTCCCAGCTCCCCACGTGGGAAGGCGTCTGTGATGATAGCTGCGCTGTTAGAGAATAGTGCAGCGGACCCTAGCCCTTGGAAGATCCTCGAAGCTATGAAAAAGTTGGGGGACGGAGACAGGGAAGTGAGTAGGGAACCAACGGTGAAGATTGCGAAGCCTATGTTGTACACCTTGACGCGGCCATACATATCGCTCACCCTGCCAAGGAAGAGAAGCGCGACGGTGCTCCCTATGGTGTAGGCCTGCGTGAACCAGATGGCCTGCTCTGCGTCCGCCCCGAGGGAAGCGGCTACGGTGGGGAGCCCAATGACGACGATCCTGCTGTCGATGCCTGACATCAGCACCCCGACTGTCGTCACTGTCAATACTGTCCACTTGTACTGCAAATCACTATGCCCCTGAGCGATGATTCTACAGGCAGCCCCGGCGGAGCCGTGTTAAGCATTGCCCGCTCGGAAAAATTCATTTACCGAGAGCGAATTCGGCGAGTGAATTGGAAGGAGTTAAGCTGAACCGCCTATCGAAAGAAAAGAGCCCCTACCTTCTCGAACATGCCACGAATCCTGTCGACTGGTGGCCCTGGGGGAAGGAGGCGATCGCGAAGGCAAAGAACGACAATAAGCCAATACTCCTCAGCATCGGGTATTCGACCTGTCACTGGTGCCACGTTCTAAGGAGGGAGTCATTCGAAGACCCGAAGACAGCCGCGTTCATCAACAGGAACTTCATCCCGATCAAGGTCGATAGAGAGGAAAGGCCCGAGGTCGACGCCTATTACATGAGCGCGGTGCAGGCAATGACGGGAGGGGGCGGATGGCCCCTTACCGTCTTCCTTACGCCTGACCAGAAGCCATTCTACGGGGGCACCTACTTCCCTCCCGAACCACGGTACGGGATGCCCAGCTTCATGCAGGTCCTTGAGTTCGCTTCAAATCTGTGGAAGGAGAAGCGGAATGAAGTTGAGTCAAACTCGCAGCAAGTGCTGAAAGTGATTGCACCTCCAGCCCCCAACGAAAGGGCAGAGTTGGGGAAAGAGGTGTTGGATGAGGGTTACTCGACCCTGGTATCGTCCTTCGACCCCGAATATGGGGGGTTCGGTGGGGCGCCGAAATTCCCCCTGCCTGGCACTATGGGATTCCTTCTGAGGTATCATCGTCGGACCGGGAAGGAGCTCGCCCTCAGGGCGGTCCTGAGGACGCTTGATGGAATGATGGCCGGAGGCGTAAGGGACCACCTGGGCGGAGGGTTCCATCGGTACTCGACGGACAGGGTATGGCTCGTGCCTCACTTCGAAAAGATGCTCTATGATAACGCGCTTTTGGCAAAGGTCTACACCGAGGCGTACCAAGTCACGAGGAGGAAGGACTATGCCGATGTCGTTAGGGAAACGCTGCGCTGGATTCGGAAAGAAATGAAGGATCGAGGAGGGGGGTTCTATTCGGCACAGGACGCGGATACGACCGAAGGGGAGGGGACATACTACACCTGGACCCCGGGAGAGGTGGCAAAGGCGGCCGGGAATGCGGCGGGCCCCGCTTTCTGCCGTCTGTATGGGGTCACCAAAACAGGAAACTTCGAGGGGAGAACGATCCTACATCTTGACGCACACTCCCCGCTCACGGTGGAAGAGAGGTCCGAGGTTGCCAGGGCCAAGGAGGCCCTTTACAAGGCGAGGATCCAGCGCCCAAGACCAGCGACGGACAACAAGGTCCTGACTTCTTTGAACGGGCTGGCCATCTCCGCTTTCGCCTTTGCAAGCGTGGCGCTTGATGAGCCTGAATTTGCTGATGAGGGGGTAGGGGCCGCGCGCTTCGTGTTGGACAAGATGAGCTTTGAGGGTAGGCTGCTTAGGAGGTACGCCGGCGGGGAGGCGGCCCTGGAAGGCACTCTGCAGGACTACGCCTTCTTCGTACAGGGGCTGCTCGACCTGTTCGAGGCAACTTCCGAGCCAACGTGGCTCGAAGAAGCGATCAGGCTTACGAAGCTGATGATTGAGGACTACGAGGACAGTGAAGGGGGTGGATTCTACCTCACCACTACGGCAGAACCTGTTCGGCTCAAGGAGAGCTACGACGGCCCGACACCCTCCGGGAACTCCGTTGCCGTACTCGACCTCATCCGCTTGTCAGAGCTCACGGGAAACAAAATCTTCAGGGAGTCAGCAGAACGCGCCCTGAAGGCGTTTGCTGGCGAAGTTCAGAGGCAGCCTTCAGCCCATGCGGTGATGCTTGTAGGGCTAGACCTGATGCTCAACGGCTCCAAAGAGATTGTAATCAGTGGCCCTGCGAAGGCGGCTAAGGAAATGAAGGCAGAGGTCTTTAGGACGTTCATCCCCGAAAAGGTCGTGCTCACAGCGACTACTGCAAGCTATGGACGTCTTTCCAGAGTCAGCGACCTGCTCGAAGGGCGGAAGCCCAGGGCGAATCCAAGGGCGTTCGTCTGCCGGAACTTTGCCTGCAAGCTCCCGGCTGAATCCGCCGGGGCGCTTCGCAGCCAGCTTGCTGAGTGACGGGACTAGTGTTTTAACGCCCTCCGGATTGGCTAGGGCTAGGCGGCAAGTTTGTGGGAGATCAGGGGGCTTTTCGGGAACGAATACGCCATGGAACAGGCCATTGAGGAACTGAAGAAGCACCAAGGGTACCAGTGGGCGGTCCTGGACAGGAGGAATCTCTCGATAAGGTTCGAGAAGAGGAACGCCGAGACCGAGGAGCTGGTAAGGCGGACACTTGAGATGTACCATGGCTTCGCTGAGCACGAGGGGCCACTTGGAGAATACGACCGGCAAAGGCGTGAACAGATGGAGAAGAAACTGCAGAAGGAAGAGAAGAAGATACGGGCCGGGAAGTGAAGGACGTATTTCGACTAGCGGTAGGCAGAGTAGACGCTCGGATAATCCGAGATCAGGGCTAGGTTGAGCGCAAGGACGTTGACGTACGGATCACCCGTTACGAATAGGGTGTACTCCACGTGGGCCATCACCAGACTGGTGAGCGCACTTTCCGAGATACCCGTCGCATTGTGAATGCCAGGAATCTGATTAAGGGCGTCTTGGAGTGGGATGTCAGGGTCGACCCCGGAGGCAGACGCATTGAGGGGGTTGCTCTCGTTTCTAGAGTGGAAGAAGACGGGGAGCGTGAACCCGTTGTCGATGTAATATGAGCCGACAGTCCTGTTTCCGACCTGCACGAGGCTGCCGTTTGCCTGGTAGGGGAAAGCCACCTGCGCGATGCCCGTGATCACGAGGGGGAACAACAGGCCGCAGACAATCATGGACAGGATTGCGATGGCCAGCACGGGCCTGTACACGCTCCCTTTCTTTGGTTCTGAGGACAAGGTGTTATCCCCTAGAGCGCTCCTATCAGCAGGTCGATGAGCTTGATCCCCACAAAGGGGACGATGACACCGCCGACCCCGTACACGAGGACGTTCTTGATGAATAGCGTCATAGTGTCGGAGGGCTTGAATGCAACCCCCCTCATGGCCAGCGGAATGAGCATGGGGATTATGACGGCATTGAAGATGAGCGCGGACAACACAGCTGTCTGGAGTCCGAGCCCAAGGATGTTCAGCGACTTGAGCGCAGGGATGGTCGCCGCGAACATCACAGGGAGGATAGCGAAGTACTTCGCGACGTCGTTCGATATGCTGAAAGCCGTCACCGCTCCCCTAGTCATGAGGAGCTGTTTCCCGAGGAGCACGACGTCGATTATCTTGGCTGGGTTAGATTCTAGGTCGACCATGTTTGCCGCCTCCTTGGCGGCCTCCGTCCCCGAGTTCATCGCGAGCCCGACGTCCGCCACCGCAAGCGCCGGCGCGTCGTTCGTCCCGTCCCCTATCATAGCGACGACCCTCGTTTGCGCCTGCTCATTCCGAACGATCCTGTACTTGTCCTCCGGCTTGGCCTGGGGGACGAACTCGTCGATGCCTACCTCGGCCGCGATGCTCTTGGCAGTCAAAGGCTGATCCCCTGTTATCATCACAGGTCTGATTCCCATGGCCTTGACTGCCTGTATCTTCTCTTTGGTACCGACCTTCAGGATGTCCTTCAACCTAATCACTCCTATCACCCTGTGGTCGCGCGCCACCGCCATCGGAGTGTCCCCCTGGGCCGAGATCCCTTCTACAATCCTTGTGAAGCCGTCGGGGGCGCTGAATCCCGCCCTGAGCATAGAGTCCGGAGCACCCTTGATGATCTCCGTCTCCTCCGGCGACAAGTGCATTCCTCTGTCGCTCTCCTCTTCGAGGAAGAACTTCCTGCGGACCCTAGCGCGGCCCCCCTTCGGCAGGATGAAGCTGGATCCGCGGCGAAGCATTACCCCGCTCGTCCGAGTATTGGCCGAGAATTCGTAGATCTCTGAAAGGCTAAGAGCGTTCAACTCTCTCGGGACGAACCCCTTCTCGTAGGCGAGCCTGATTACGCTCCGTCCCTCTGGTGTATCGTCATACCATGACGAGAGGAACGCTGCTTCTCCCACCTCTTTCTCGGTGCGGCCTTCGAACGGAATCAATTCGACGGCCTGCCTGTTGCCGACGGTAATCGTCCCCGTCTTGTCCAGGAGAATGACGTCCGTGTCCCCGGCCGTCTCGATCGCCTTTCCGGACTTGGCCACGACCTTCCTTTCGTACAACCGGGTGATTCCCGACAGCCCGATGGCGGGGAGTAGAGCCCCGATGGTAGTAGGGAGCAGGCAAACGTAGAGCGCTATCAGGACGGAGAGGTCTGCGCCAAGGCCAAGGGTCACCGAGAGGCCCAGCATCGTTATTATGAGGATGGTGAATATCGCAGACAGGCCGAAGAGGACCATGGTGATTGCCACCTCGTTGGGGGTCTTCGGGCGCTTCGAGGCCTCCACCATCCGGACCATCTGGTCCAGGTAGCTCTCCCCGGGGTTCACCACTATTCTGGCGGTCATCGTGTCGCTGACCACCTTTGACCCTCCGATCAGACTGTCCCCAGGTGCCTTCCTTACCGGTGCGGACTCCCCGGTGACAAGAGATTCGTCGACCATTGCTATCCCTTCCAGGACCTCGGCGTCGACGGGAACGACGTCGTTCTTCTCAAGAAGAATCAGGTCCCCCTTGACAAGTTCCTTTGACGTCGAGGGGACCACGCGTCTCTCCCACCCTTCCGTGACCACCTTCTTGCAGGGCACCTCCGTCTCGAGCTGCCTCAGGCTGCTGGCTGTGTTCTTCGCCTGCTGCTCCGCCAGAGAGTCCGAAAGAGTGCTGAACCAGACTGTGATTAGGAGTATTGCTGCAACCTCCACGTAGAACGCACGGTCCGATGGGCTGGCCACGCCCGAGAAGGCGTACGGATCGATGGCCATAGCTGCCACAATGAAGAAGGTGAGCTCCACAATGAGCATCACAGGGTTCGCAAGCAGGGAAATGGGACTCAGCCTGACTACAGAGTCGGCGAGCGTCTTCCTGTTGAGGAGCGAGGGTCTTCTCGGAAGCCTGACCCGCCCTAGCACTCCGCTCAAGCCATTGGTCTGACTAGCCAAGGAAGTTCACCATGCCCTGGAACAGGGCCAAGAGTGGGCCGAGGATCAGAAAGGGGAAGAAAGTGAGGACTACAAGGAGCAGTATGGCGCCGATTAGGACGATGGAGAATGTGTTGCTGTTGGTCTTCAGGGTCACTTCACTGCTTCTCTTGCGCCCGATCATGGACCCAGAAAGCGCCAGTAGTATCGCAATGGGGCCGTAGCGCCCGACGAAAATGACCGCGGCGGTGGCGACGTTGAAGAAGGGAGTGTTGGCCGCTGTCCCTAGGAAGTCGGACCCGTTGTTGGCGGCTGAGCTGGTGAACTCGTAGAGGATCTGCGTGAAGCCTACTGAGCTGGGGAGGGAATTGAAACCAGGAATCGCGCTCACGGCGTTGGTTGCATAGGCAAGCACGGTGGGGACTAGGATGATGATGGGATGAATGAGGAAGGCCACCATCACCAGCTTAACGTCTCGAGCGTTGATCTTCATTCCGAGGTACTCGGGCGTGCGCCCCGTCATGAGGCCAACTACGAACACGGTGATGATGATGTACATGATCATGTACATCACGCCCACCCCCTTTCCGCCCGGCGTAGCTTGGATCAGCATCCCCATGAACGCCGAGAAGATTCCGAGGGGGTGTATCCCCGAAAGGGAAGCATTGACAGAACCTGTGGTCACGGCGGTGGTGACGACGGTCCAGAAGGTCGAGAAGAAGCCCCCAAACCGTGTTTCCATACCGGGGCCGACAGTGGGGAGGCTAGGGATGAACGCTATTACGAGGTCGATCGCGAAGAGCCCGTAGGTCGCGATGAGCACCGGTCTTGTCTCCTTCACCTTGCCGAGGAGCCTACCGAACACGAAGACAAGAGCGGTAGGAAGTAGGAGCATCAGGTAGATCTGGATGATGTCAGTGGCCGGGGTCGGGTTCTGGAGGGGGTAGGCGGAATTCGCGCCGAAGTACCCGCCCCCATTGGTACCCAGCTGCATTATCGAGACGAGGGAGGCAACGGGGCCGGCGTAGACGACCTGGGAGGCTCCTTCTATCGTCCTGTATGTGTTGTACCCTTCGAGGGTCTGCGGAATCCCTAGGGCGACGAGGACAATTGCTGCTATGAAACAAAGGGGAAGCATGATTCGGGTAAGAGTACGGACAAAGTCGACGTAGAAGTTCCCCATGTGGGTCGAGCCTGCGCGGAGACCTCGTACCATCGCAACAAGGGCGCAGATCCCCGTGGCGGCTGAGGTGAACTGGAGGAACTGGATGGCGCCCATCTGTGAGAGGTAGGAGAGGCTGACCTCGCCTGCGTAGTGCTGGAGATTGGTGTTCGTCGCAAATGAGACAACGGTGTTGAGGGAGAGGTCCCAGCTCAGACCCGGGTACCCCTGCGGGTTGAGAGGGAGGCTCCCCTGGAACGTGAGAATTAGGAAAGCAATCGCCATCTGGGCGATGTTCACGAACAGAGCGGCAAGGAAGTACTGCTTCCACCCCATTGTGACACCGGTGTTGACGCCGGTGAGCTGGTAGACCCACTTCTCTATTGGGTCGAGGAATCTGTCGAGCTTGGTGGATTCGCCGTTGTAGACACGTACTATGTATGGCGCCAGGTAGTTACCTGACAGTAGAGCGGCGCCCACTATCGCGATAACAGTTGTTGCCTGAAGCGCATCGATCAACTATCTCAGAATCCATTGGTTCTCCAGTACCTCTCGCTTCAAGAATTCCGTGCCGAACCTAACGGGGCTTTGAATCGCCGTTGAATCGCGGACCTTTGTGCGTGTGGAGGACTATGGCACTCACAGTACTCTTGACACCATGGATCTTGAGAATCTTGTTCTTCAGCGTGTCCCGGAACTCTTCGATATCCGCAGCTGATACAAGCGTGACTATGTCGAACTCCCCGGTCACTTCGTAAAGCTCCTCTACGTTCGGGAGCCTATTTAGCGCCTCGACTACCTCGTCCATCGTGGGAGAATCCACGAAGATATCCACGAATGCTAGCAGTCGAGCCAAGTGACATTACCGACGATTCGGCGCCCTTCCGGTCGAGGATATATACGTTGCGAGAATCGAGTAAGATTTGCCTCTTTCATGACTTACCACGGATAAATAACGAGCGGGCCGTGGGCGGCACCGGATGGAGCCACTCATCTGGGTATTGGCCGTTGTGTTTGCGGTCTCCTTCCTTTCGAATGTGACTCCCTTTGTAGGCGCTTCCTACACCCTGCTGGCGACCCTCTACCTCACCCTCCTCGGCCCCACCCCTTTCAATTTTGTAGCGGTCGCCATTGTCTCGGCCACAGGAGCGACCGTTGCAAAGTTGGTCATTTACTTCGGTGCGTTTGAATTCAAGGGTTCGCTTCTGAGGAACAAGAACGTCAAACTCCTAGGTAAGTACTCCTCTTCGGACGAATTCTATCTTGCGCTCTTCGTCACGGCGTTGCTCCCCGTTTTCCCGTTTGACGATTACATCTACATAGGCGCCGGCGCGGTCTCAGCAAGGCTCCGGCTGATGCTAGGAGTCACTCTCCTTGCCAAGGCCGTGAAAAGTGTCGTTGAAATCGCCCTCGAGTACACCATCCTCAGAAGCCTGTCAGACTTGCTTGGATTTCGCAGGCTCGACCTTACCCTGCTCCTTACGGCCGCCTTCATCGTTATCGGAATAGTGGTGTACAAGGTGGACTGGGAGGGGGTGTACGTTCGACTGACGGGAAAAGGAAGGCCAACCGCGGCTCCTTCTCTGCCCGCAGCCAGCGGCTGAGCAGAACTGGCCTTTTGTTCGTAATAGATCTGGCCAAGTGCATAATACCAAACGATTAAAGTCAGAATTCGGTGCCGGCCTTCTGCCGCGGGGGTCGCCCAGCCTGGTCAACGGCGCGAGGCTTAGGACCTCGTCCCTTAGGGGTTCGTGGGTTCGAATCCCACCCCCCGCACTCCTTGTTAGGCGGGGAACACATTTCCAGCCCAGCATGTTGGGCAGGACTCCCACCCCCGCACCGAATTTTAAGTTCGAATCTCAGGTTGCAACCCGAACTGCCGCGGGACCAGAGGGGCCCAATCGGTCTAAGGTCCAAATCCGGCTCCAGACGAACGCCCGCTTTACCTACGGTTGACCTGACGAACTAGCTCGAGAGAGTGAATTCCTCACCCTCTCAGCTCCTGGTACATTTTCCACACTGGCAAAGAGAATTAGCGATGCTTCGAACTGGCTTCTTGCTTCCTTCAAACGCTTCTGTTCGAGCAGTAGTTCCCCGTATTCACGGTGCGCTTCTGCCTCGTGAATCCACATCCCGAACCGTTTCAACAAGTCAATTGAGTTGGCGTATGCTCTGTCAGCGTCCTCCTTACGACCTTCGAACGCCAGATTGAACGCTCGGGCTCTTTCTACCATGCCCTGCAGTCCTGCGCTCGCGTCCTTGCTGTGCGCCTCGTAAAGCTCATTCATTCGCCTCAGGGCTTTGTTGGCCTCGTCACAACTATTGATCCTCAGGTAGCAACGCGCCAACGTAGCATAGATTCCTGATTCAGGATACGGAGCCTCGGCAATAGTGGCCGACCCCAGACCATCTAGAGCCACCCGGATGGCGTCATTGTACAGACCCGCGTTCTCGTACAGCATCGCCCAGTACCAAGTGGCCCAGAGGATTCCATCGTAAAGACCCAGTTTCTTGTTCAGATTAACCGCTTCTGAATAATTCTCTGCGCTAAGGGCGACGTCACCTTTCGTGAAATAGTATTCCGCAATCATTGCGTGGACAAACTGCTGCCCCGCCAAGTCGCCTGACTCTTCGAATATATCTGAAGCCTCCTTGACAACCTGAAAGAAATCCGGCGGCAGCTTCGTCATCATCTCGTGTTCTGCCACGGTTAGGATGGCGTAGGCATAGTCCTTCCTCCGCCCCAACTTGAGAAACGCTCGGCTAATCTCTCGCACTGCCTCGGTGGTGGTCGAGTAACCTGACCTCCTCGCTATGATGGCCTCTTCGATGTCCTTCAGGTAAAGGCGCTCTAGAGTCTCTTCTCCTGGTTCAGCGTCGGCTTGTCTTACGATCTCCAAGGCTTCAGAGAAATGGCCAATTCCCAGGTAAGAACCCGCCAGGACCCTTAGCGCGTTCAGACGCGTAGACGGTTCCTTGGACAGCGAGAGCGCATTCTTGCAGTCCTCCATCGCCTTCTGATGCAGGCCCTGCTCGTGGAGTGCCTCTGCGCGGCCGGCGTACGCCTTGGCGCGTAGTTCGATTCTTTCTCCATCGACCCCGGCTGCTTCCAGCACCAACGTGTAGGATGAGACCGCCTCGATAAAGACCGACATCAACTTGGCCTGGTTTCCAGCAACCATCCCGAACTCTATTGCCTTGGCCGCATCCCCGGATTGGTGGTAGTGGTATGCTATTTCTACAGCCAAACTCGAATCCTTAACATTAGACATTGCACTTGCTACACGACGATGAAGCTCTTTGGCGAGGCTCCCCGTCAAGCCCCGATAGACGGCTTCCCTCACCTTGGCGTGGTCGAAACGGTAGCCCATTCTATCTTCAACAACAAGCCAAGTCTCCCGATAGAGCCTCGCAAGCCTTTGCACGCAGCTGAGCTCGTCGATGCCCAAAGCGGTTGAGAGGATTTTCGGATTGAAATGCTCACCAATGACGCTGGCGCAGTCCAACAACTGTCTGTCTTCCGGAGCCAGCCGACTCAGGCGACGTGAGATCACGTCGAGGATCGCGTTTGGAATCTCAATCTGGCCTGAAGGCATTCGCGCAGCCCAAGCACCTTCAACTTTTTCGATAACACCGGTTTCAATTAGGAACCTGGTGGACTCGATGGCGTAGAAGGGGTTACCCTCGCTTTCTCTGGCAACCAGCTGAAGGACCCGCTTCGGTGCTCCAGGAATCAGGGATCCGGTAAGGTCAGTTAGTGCCTCAGATTCGAGTCCACGGAGTTCGATGGTCTGGAACAGCCCTTCTCTAGTCATCAACCTCATCGTCTCGGTCAAATTGTGCGGCCGTCCGGGGGCCAATTCTCCAAGTTCTTCAATCCGGTACGTGCAAATCATGAGGACGCGAGAGTTCTGGATATTCCGGGCGAGATAGTGGAGCAGACCGAGGGAAGCGGAGTCGGACCATTGGACATCTTCTAGGCGGATTAGAACGGGATTCTCCCTTGAAATCGTCTCGAGAAGCTTAGCCATGTTCTCGTACAGCTTGTAGCACTCGAACTCCTCCCCTTCTTCTGCGAAAGTTCTCCTCAACGCCCTGTCTAACCAGTTCAAGGCTCGTTTCGTCCCTTGGTCGTTTGATCCTCTATGGAGGAGCCCGTTGAGCGCTTCCGAGAACGGGAAATATGGGACGGAGACATCTTCGAGACAGTACCCTCTTCCCACATAAACCCCGTATCTTTCCTGAGCTTCGTGTGTTATCCAATCCAATAATCTGGTCTTTCCGATACCCGCTTCGCCCCTGATGAAAATCAGTTTGAACTTCCCTGTCCCTACAACTTCATCCAAGGCTGATACGAGGAACGCTCTCTCTGACTCCCTGTCAAACATCGGTGTAGGATACGGCACCTCCTTCGGCGAAGTTTGCATCATCTGAACTATCTCGAGCACGGCCTGCTCCCTGGAGATCCCTTTATCCCAGGGAAAGCAGACACGGTATATCCCCATGGGGGCATCCACGTTCTTCAGATCCTGAGGGCCAATATACTCCAAGGGGAACTCGACTTTGTTCCTAATATTATCATGCACCTGTTCGCTGATGGCGATTCCCCCAGGTTCCGCGATCGCCTCTATTCTTGACGCTAGGTTTACTGCGTCCCCATAAACATCATTTTCGGTGTGCACCACGTCTCCGACGTGTATTCCTATCCGAACTTTGATCGTCTCTTCCGCATCTCGGTTTGAGTTGTACTCGTGAAGAGCGCCTTGGATTTCATAGGCACAGTTTATGGCGTCAAGCGCGCTTTTGAAATCGACAAGAAAAGCGTCCCCAATTGTCTTGATTTCGTTGCCTTGGTACCTTGAAATCAACGATCTCACGACCTTCCTGTGCTCATGGAGCAGACGGAGCGCAAGTGCTTCGTTATGCTGGGAAAGAGATGTGTACCCGACAATGTCTGTGAACATAATGGCGGCTAGCCTGCGCTGCCCCTGGGACAACCAGTCCTCATGTCAGGTCGTGCTGGCGATAAATCCGTTGTGGATTGACAGTGTTTAGCTGACTGGCGACCCGGATTACGAACGATTCTGTGCTCGGCCAATAAGAACCCAAATAGCTAGAATCGAGCCCCGTCAGCGAGTCAGAGTTGGAAGTGAGCTAGTCTGAGGCCGAACCCCTAATCCCGCGGTCCTGGTAGCAGCGAAACTTCTGACCGGTTAGGAAGCCAGCGACCGTATCGGCAACACAATTTGCGTATATTGGCCAATGAAGGACCGGCCCCGTTAGTCTGCATCTCAAATTGTCTTGCTCGAAGTTGCGCACTCCACCTGAGCCCACATTTCACTTGAATTAGATCTATGGGAACTTCGCTCCAATAAGTGATGCGAACTCGGCGTCGTTCCTGACCCGTTCGAGCCAGGACTCGACGTTACACCAGGCTCATCGGCTTGCGTTCTGCTGCTCCCTTTGACGCCTTGAAAATCCGACTACAATTCCGACGACAACCGCGACTGCTACCAAGCCCCCTGCCACACCGTAGAGCAGCACCTCCGACACACCTCCTGAAGAGGTGGCTGAGCCCGTAGAAGTAGTGGAGGCCGCACTAGAGGTTACGGTCGTGGTTGGAGTGGTCGGTTCTGATGCACTCGTGGTCGCGGTTATGGTCGGTGTGGTAGTATAGGAGTGGGTCTGACTTACGGTCGTGGTTGGAGTGGTCGGTTCTGATGCACTCGTGGTCGTTGTTGCTGTTGCGGTTGTTATTGTCGAGGCCGTTGAGGTCGTGGTAGTCGCAACTCCCGCAGCGTCTGAGATGACGGTAACATCGCTGGTGAGATAATTGGTTACAAAGACCTCCCCCTTGACGGAGTCGTAGGCGGCAAAGTTGGGGTATCTCCCCACGTTCACTGTCGCGACCACCGTGTTGGTGGTGTCCGAGATGACGGACACGGTGCCGTCGTCTTCATTGGTCACGAAGACCTCCCCCTTGCCCGAATCGTAGGCGGCACCGGCGGGACCATATCCCACATTCACTGTCGCGATCAGAGAGTTCGTTGCGTCGGAGAAGATGGAGACTGTGTTCCCGCAACCATTGGTCACGAAGATCTCGCCCTTCGAGGCGTCATAGGCGGCGCCGAGGGGACCGCACCCCACGGTCACCGTCGCGACCACTTTGTTGTTGGCGGCCGAGATAACGGACAGGGAGTCGTCCTGTTCATTTACTACAAAGACCTCCCCCTTGACGGAGTCGTAGGCAATGGCCTGTGGAAACCTTCCCACGCTCACATTGGCGACCACGGTGTTGGTCGCGTCAGAGATGACGGAGACGGTGTTGAAGTTTTCATTGGCCGCAAAGACCTCGCCATCCGTGGGATCGTACGCGAGTGCGTCCACCCCGTAAATCAGGCTCACATTGGCGACCACCGTGTTGGTCGCGTCCGAGATGACGGAGACTGTCCCAACGTCTTCGTTGGTCACAAAGATCTCGCCCTTGCCCGAATCGTAGGCGACACCAGCGGGATTATATCCAGTGCCTATCGTCGCGACCACGGTGTTGGTTGCGTCCGAGATGACTGTGATACTGCTACCATAATAGTTGGCCACGTAGACATCGCCATCCCCCGAGTCGTAGGCTGCTCCTAACGGATTTCTTCCGACCCCCACCGTCGTGACCACAGTCTGAGCGTGCACCGAGGGCGCCAGAGGAACAGACGCAAGAACGAGGTTACAGAGTATGAGGAGGGTGACCGTGCCAACCCGGAGGCGGGGGTCAACGATTCTGAATCGCACGAAGTTTCTCAGCCTCTTCGCTGGACTTGAGCTCAGGATGTGGCAACCACGTCGCGATTGCTCCGCCCACAAGTATGGCCGCGGAGCCGAGCCCGACGAACTCCCAGTTGACTGCAAAATCTGTCACCGCTTGCGACGAAGTCAGAGTGAGTTGACCCATCGTGGACCCCGTAGCATTCTGGTTCAGATAATCTGCCCACGTCGGACCAACGGAGTTGTCGAGCACAAAGTAATACGTCGCGTTGGAGGGAGCCGTAAACGATGCTGTGAACGGCGATGCTGGGGAGACCGTGACATTCACCTGGGTGGGCGTCACTTCGTTCGCCTGTTGGTAGTACTTGCCATTTCCCCCCAATAGTGGCTGGTGGCACCGCGGGGCGCAATTGTACCAAACATCGTATTGTGTCTGGTTCATGACATCGAAAGTGAAGATCGTCCTATTGTCGATGCTAAGACCGATTTGCACAGTCTTCCCACTCGTCATCACGAGGCTCTGGGTCGCATAGTCATTCGGATCCAAGATGACTTCAGTTTTTACTAGCGCCACCGGCTGCTGCGAAGTCGAAGCTGCCGGCGTGGCAACTCCGACCATCCCGATCATGGTGCCCGAGACGAGAATCGCCAGACCGACAATCGCAATTCTCGAGGCCATTCAGGAGGGATCTCCCACGTCGTATTCCAGAGAGGCCGCAGCAATCGGTGGGTACGGTAGGATCTGCCCTATAGCACTGGTTGCTGAATCACCAGAATCTGTCATCCACGCCGGGACCCAGGATCGAATGTTGGCCGAGAAGGTCGGATTGACCCAGGATTCGTTCGGGTAGGCGTAAGGTCCGATTGCCTCAAGTGCCTTCAGCTCGAAATACTTGTTAATCATACCATATGGTTGTACGGAATCGTTTACGAGAGGACTGGAGATGACGCCCGCGGTCATGAAGAAGTCGCTCGTAGTGGCAAACTTGGCCTCTAAGCTCTGATTGCCCTGAAGATTATAGAGCCCGTACGGCCAGTAGGTGTAATGGCCAGGATAGAAGGTCGAGGCGAATTCGACCTCCGCAGGGGGCGTCAGGGGGAGTTGCTGTTCCGCGAAAGCGACGAACATGCCAGGGTTAGAGATATAGTAGCGCTGAGCCTCATACAACGCCGCGAGAAACTTTACCAGTAGGCCCTGATTCGCACTGTTGCTCAGCCAGCTGTCTGCAGCTACATAACACGTATCGAAGTAATTGTCTGGGGAGTAGAAGAGGACATGGTAAGGACCGCCGTGGGCGGTGTTGTTGATTGAAGGGCTCTCGAAGTCGGCCAGGATGAAGTCGTCGACGACGATCTCCTGAGCAGCACCACTCTGCAGGTCGTTCACCCTCTCGATGTTCTCACCGCCGTTCTTCAGATAGACGGAGGCAGGGTTGGGCCCGTTCGTATTGACTGATATTCCAGCTTCCTTGAACCAGTAGTAGTTCAAGTATCTCATGATGGTCCCCGGCCCAAAGTCTTCCGCAGTCTTGCCTAGCAGCTGCGATGGGCTTGTGATTCCATCCCCCACTATGGCGAGGAAGGTTCCCGACAGCATGTAACCACCCACGCATGTCGTTTGCTGCCCAGTGAAGAATGAGCCCCCGCTCTCGTCGTACGCGACGTCCTGTTGACCCGATATCAGCGCTTTGTATGCCAAGGGGGGTGAATCGTAGTACGTCGGGACCACGTGGATGCCCTCGTTGGCTAGAATCTGGAAGGCGTACAGGTCCATTACGTCGCTTTCGTCAAGTGAGTCAGGGTAGCCGACTTTCAGAGTGACGTTGTTTGCGCCAGCAGCGGGAGGCAAGGTGAGCTGAGCGGCAGACGCTACGGACACCACTAGAAGGCAGGCCACTACGATTGGGGCGTACCTCTTCAGACTCACAAGACTCAATCCATAGATGTATCATTCGTATTTATTCCGAATATAGCTTGGATATAGATTTCAACTCGTTTCAGCTTAAATCTGAAATGAGGGTGTTGGTAGTAATAAGACACGGCACTTGAGAGCATTGAAACCATCCCTTATTTCGGTAGAGGAGATTGGCGCGCCGAAACCATCCCTTATTTCGGTTGAGGAAGTCACCAAATCGTTCACAAAGAAAGGAGCAATCAGTAGTAAGGACGAGAGATTCAACGTCTTGGGCGGAGTGACTTTCGAGCTGAAAAGTGGCTCGTTCACGAGTGTCATTGGACCGTCAGGGTGTGGCAAGACAACGCTCCTCCGTATAATCGATGGGCTGATCCAGCCAGACTCCGGCAAAGTACTCTTCAACGGTGTGCCCGTGACCGCTCCGCCTTCGAAGATGGGGTTTGTCTTTCAGCAGTTTGGGCTGCTCCCATGGCGTACAATCCTGAAGAATGTGGAACTCGGTCTCGAACTACGCGGCATCCATTCCAGTAAAAGGGAAAGAGTTGCAAAAAAGTACATCGGGATAGTTGGACTCAGGGGATTCGAGAATCATTACGTTCACGAGATATCGGCTGGCATGCAGCAACGAGTGGGATTGGCACGGGCCCTGACGATTGATCCCGACGTGCTCCTGATGGACGAACCCTTTGCTTCTGTCGACGAGCAGACGCGCCAGATTCTGCAAAAACAGCTGTTACAGATTGTAAAGGGCACGGTCCAGAAGACGACCCTATTTGTGACCCACAACGTAGACGAAGCAATCGCCCTATCAGACGAAATCGTGCTGTTGGGAAGTTGCCCGGCGAGGGTGAAAGAGGTCGTTAGCGTGGATCTTCCACCTGATCGCTGGACATACGACATCCGATCCGATCCCGAATACGGAAGACTGTGGCAAAAAATCTGGAAGTTTCTGGAGAACGAAATTATGGAGGCGGGGGGCTTCGGTTCGGTCGCGCCCCAATCCACATGACTGCTGGGCGTATCTCTCCAACGACGACGTGCCATCCCTCATTTTATTGGAGGACCAGCACCTTGGGCAACTGGCGGAGATTAATGGTATGACAGTCACGAACAGGTCTAGTCGAGGTTGTCCATGAAATCTTCGCGCACAATGTCATTTTCGACAAGGTTTGGGGTATTCTGGGCAAGTCTGGGATTGTTCTTCGTTCTCTGGGAGGTCGCAGCTCTTAGTACTGGGAACTCTCTAATCCTCGTGGGACCGGTTCCCGTCCTGCAGGCGCTGATCGCCCTCCTTCAGAACCATCTTCCACGTGGGGCCCTTGGGATTCAAGGCGCGGATGCCGCGATACTACAAACCCTGGCTACTATCGTGTTTGGTTTCGTCCTCGCCTGCGTCGTGGGCATCCCGATTGGACTGATTATGGGGCGTTGGAAGAAGGCCGAGACACTGATTGACCCGTGGCTAAGCGCGGCCTATTCGATTCCTATAGTAATTCTGATTCCAATGCTCTATTTTGCAATTGGCGCAGATTTCTTCGCTGAAGTCTTCGTCACATTCCTCCTTACTGTCTTTACAATAATCGTGAACACTCACCACGGTGTGAAGTATGTGAGCAGCGCTCTCGCTGAGGTTGGTAAGAGCTATGGGGCATCCGAAACTCAATTCCTGGCAAAGATCATACTTCCAGCGTCCATGCCGGATATCATCTCAGGGATGAGGATTGGAATGGGGCGAGCCATACTCGCCGCCGTGCTAGCAGAAGTGCTGATGAGCGGGAACGGTCTCGGAGGAATGATGATGACCTTTCAAGATGTTCTGAATACGCCCTACATGATGGCCGCCGTCTTTTTGATTGGATTGATGGGGATAGCAGTACTACAGCTGCCCAAGATTCTGGAGCACCGGTTGTTTCGGTGGAAGGAAACGGAGAGCTTTTCCAGGGAGATGAGAAGATGAACACATCCTACGCTAGGTGCATCATCCTTCCGGGGTCACTGGCTATCTTTGTTGCAGTCTGGTGGGCGATAGCGGCTGCAGTGAATAATTCTAGGGAGATAGTCGGGCCATACCAGACGGGAACGGCGTTCGTCAGCCTTTTCACTGATCCGCCTCTCACGAGGCTCATGGCTGCTGGACTGCAGGTCACGATGACGTCCATTTTGCTTGGATTCGCTTTGGCAGCCGTGGTGGGAGTTCCAATAGGGGTTCTCATGGGAAGGTACCTAATCGTGGATCTTTTCTGCGATCCATGGGTCAATATCTGGTACTCGATTCCAGCGATAGCATTTGTGCCCCTGGCGATGAACTGGACGGGAGTCTCGGCAACAAGCTCCGTGCTCATCGCTTTCCTGATTACAGTATTCACGATAATTATCAACGTATATGGCGGGGTCAAGAATATCAGCGGATCGCTCGTCGATTGCGGAGTGGCATACGGAGCAACACAGACTCAGATTATGACCAAGATCATTCTTCCCGCAACCTTGCCGAACATTATGGTCGGTCTGCGGTTGGGTATCTCAAGAGCGATCGAAGGAGTAATCATTGCTGAAATGGTTTTCACGGTGGTCGGAATCGGAGGCTTGATGGACGATGCCGCAGACAACTTGCAGTTGGCGCTCTCGGGCGCTCTGATTATCGTCCTGGCAATTATTAGCTTGAGCCTTGCTGAGGTCATGAAATTCATCACCCGAAGAGCGGTGGCTTGGAAGGAATCCCAAGCAATGATACGTGAATAATGCTAGGTAAAAGGTTCAGAAGGCCAAGGAATGTGCCTGCTGAAGTCAGCTTAGAATCGGCGAAGACGGGGAGAGTTATGATAATCCTCACTGCTTTCTGGATCTGATTCCAGTTTTGTGGGTGTAGGATACTTGGGGGCCCCTACCTGAATCCGCCTTCCAGGCTGGTTTGGACGCACGAGAACTAGGTATTCTAGTAGAACGTGTAGGTCGGACTCACAATCAAAGGCTCCCCGCCATGAGGTCGAGTTCAATCTGGCCTATTCCCGGGCTGCTTCCGCATGTTGTGTTTGATGAGATGGGAATTCTCCTTGGGCGAAGTCTTTCAGATTAGGATCCGCTACAGAGCTGCCAATCCCTTCTTGCGGTAGCATCGAATCGGAAAGGGTTCTGGGTCGAGCAGGAACATGGGAAATGGCATTGATGACGTCTGAGGACGCCCCATAGACCAGCTACGTCGGTAACGGCGAATCTTAGTCTTGGGCGACCGGAGCAAAAGAGCGCTTGGTGTTCGAATGCGTATACTCAGTGGAGTCGAACTCCTTTATACTCGCAGGTGCCTTTTCAATGCGAGGAAGATGAGGGTCATCATAAAGAAGGATTATGACGAAGTGAGCAAGACCGCCGCCTCCCTCCTGGCCAAGGAAATCAGGACGAAGCCGCACGCGGTCATTGGCCTAGCCACTGGCTCCACCCCGCTCGGTACGTACAAACAGCTGATTAGATTGCACAAAGGAGAAGGTCTTGACTTCTCTGGAATCCGGACCTTTAACCTCGACGAGTACTTCAGGCTGCCTCCTGAACATCCCGAAAGCTATCACGCCTTTATGGTGACGAATCTCTTCGACCATGTGAACGTGAAACCCGAGAACATATCCATCCCTGACGGGATGGCGCCCGATGTCGAGAAGTTCTGCAGTGATTACGAGTGGAGGATAAAGGAAGCAGGTGGCATCGACGTCCAACTGCTCGGCATTGGAAGAGACGGCCATATCGGGTTCAACGAACCAGGCTCGTCTCTCGGCTCCCGGACAAGGCTGAAGACGCTCGCTGAGGAAACGATCCGAGACAACGCGAGGTTCTTCGGTGGAGAAGAGAAGGTGCCGCGGCTGGCCATCACGATGGGCGTGGGAACAATTCTGGATGCAAGAAAGCTTTTGATGCTTGCAAGCGGCGCCGAGAAGGCAGAAGCGGTCAAGCAGGCCATCGAAGGGCCCGTGTCGTCTCAGGTGACTGCCAGTGTCCTCCAGCTGCATCCGAGCGTGACCGTCGTCATAGATACAGAAGCTAGTGAGCGTTTGAAGAAGAAGGAATACTATCTGTATGTCGAGAGGATGGCTGAACAGGTCGAACACGAAATAGGAATCTGAGTTCAGACTAACCGGCCACTGGGCCCCAAGTCCGAACTGATGATATGGAACCTCCACGACAGCTGATTCGACCTATCGAAATTGGCAGAGGTTATGTGGGCCCCAGTTCCAGCTCAGGTGTAGACGATGAAGACCCTAATCGTTGGTCACGATGATGCAAGACAGCTTCTGCCGATGTCAGAGTGCATAGATGTCATGGAGGATCTCTTCAAGACTCTGGCTCGGGGGGATGCAGTCCTCCCGCTCAGGCAGTTTATCGTGCAGCCGGACAAGAAGGGTATGTTCGGCGTGATGCCAGCATATCTCGGCAGCCCAAAGTCAGTTGGGGGTAAGTTCATCACAGTCTTCAACAGCAATCAAGACACCCGGTTCGAATCCCACCAAGGCGCAATTCTACTCTTCGAATGCGAGAACGGGCGGCTCCTTGCCGTTGTTGACGCGACCACCGTTACCAACATTAGGACCGCCGCAGCGAGCGGTGCAGCCACTAGGGCTCTTGCGAGGAAGGATGCCCACGCACTCGCGATCCTCGGATCTGGGACCCAGGCTTCGACTCACCTAGCAGCGATGCGCGCGGTTCGCGATGTCACGTCGGTGAGAGTTTGGAGTAGGAACCCGGAGCACGCTCGGCGATTCGCGGAAGCGGAAGGAAGTGAAAAACTACGAGTTGCGGCGACGCCCTCAGTTGAGGAAGCGGTCTCAAAGGCTGACCTCATCTGCACCACTACGGCGGCTACCAGTCCTATCCTGATGGGGGAGTGGATCTCTCCAGGTGCTCACATTAATGCGGTAGGCGCCTCAATCCCTGGCTATCGCGAACTCGACTCGCGGGTAGTGGCTATGAGCACGCTCTATACGGACAGGCGGGAGTCACTCTTCAACGAAGCAGACGAGTACAGAGTGCCATTAAAGGAAGGCGCAATCTCAGAGGGCCATCTTCGGGGAGAGGTGGGCGAAGTGTTAGTTGGGAAGATTGAAGGCCGGACCTCTGATGCTGAGGTCACGCTTTTCAAGTCGCACGGTCTTGCTGTGGAGGACCTTGCGGCGGCCTGCCATATCTACGCGAAGGCGGGGGAGAAACATCTTGGGACATGGGTAGATTTCACTGGAGAGCGAGAACTCCGAAGCCAGTAACCATGTCCTCTAGGTGTTCGACGGCGAACGACAATGGCTTCCTCCACGGTTCCGGGTATGCAGCCAGGTTGAAGCAGGTTCGCTGGGCTACGTCGTGGTGCAGTTGTCAGGGAGGGACCCAACGAGCTGGTAGCCTTCTAGGAAATCATGCTCGTACTGGACCTTGTCGCCCACACTTAGCTGGATGCACGACATACTATAGGTGAAGCCTCCATTTGGCGTAGCGATCGCCCCCACGAAATTAGTCAGATTACCGCTATGGCCCGCGACACTCACGCTCGCGACAACGCCGCCTCCGCTTGAAGAGGCAGCAACATCGGCTCCAAGGATTAGACCGGAAGCGATTGCTATGAGATATATGGCAAACAGTGGCCAAAGCTCCTTTGCTTTGAGCAATTCCTTTACGGCACTCATACCAGCTTAGCACCCATCTGGAAGGTCCATGATACTAATCTTTCTATCACCTCACCACGCGTGTGACTGCTCCAACCATAGAAAGCCCTGACAAATGAGCCCGTAGAGCGCGACGTTCCTTCCGCTGTAGTGGGCACGGAGAGATAGTTTCGGTAATCCCCCCGTTGTCTCAGCACGTCGCTTCTTGTTCCTCCTTAAATTGCGAAGTTCAACCGCCAGTCAATGAAGAGGTTGAATCCATTGTGAAGGACACTACCACGAGCTATGATGCAGTCAAGGAATTTGAGGGCAGAAAATACACAGGAATGAGAGTCGGCGGTAGCCACAACTGGTGCTATCGTTCTGGAGAATGGAAGGAGACAAAGACCGCTCCTGACAAGTGGGAATTCACATACCTCGTGAACAAACGGAGGAAATGGGATGCGCCTGAAGGATCGGGAGCCCCTACGGGGACCGAATACCACTGGTACGTCCTTGCTCACCAGAAGGTTAGGAAACTCAATGCCAACGAATACACCACCTCTATGGCTGGCGTGAAATACAAACTGGCTCATCGGCGACCCGGCAGTGAAGACTGGAGTGAGAGCGGGAGGGCTCAGCTCAGACATTTGATTGGAATACTTGAAGAGAACATGATCCAATTGAGGCATGAGTTAGGTGAGGTGGGCGAGGACTCGGGGGCTGCCCATCGAGGAGTGGATTACCTCTCGTCGACAATCAAGCCACGCAGGGAAATGACGAGTGGCCGGAGAATGACGTCAAATGGTTTGGCTCTTGCCATGCTTGGGCAGCTACCGCTTGAGACGTACACCCTTCAGAGCGGGGCTGGAGTTACCGGAAGCGCCGGGCCTTCGGTAGGCTCAGGTTCGTCAACTTCCTCGAAGAGTGAGTTCTTCCCGAAAAACAACAGGTAGCTGATCACAGCGAAATCAATCAGTATGGCCGCATGCATTATGGTGCAATACACGCAGATTGCGTGAAGGAGGAAGAGCTCAACGAATATCAGGTATGGGACGAGGGCCACGCCGAGGAAGCGCCAGACGAACAGGAGGTTCACTGTGAGCTTGGCCGCCCGATCAGAAGCGAAGGCTATGACGAACACCATCCCGACGTTCACCAGAAAGTACACCAGTGCGGCGAGCTCAAGAGGGATGCCGAAAACCACGCTATAGGAACTCGAAAGGACTTCCCCGCAATCAAGGTGGATGTAGAAGCCGAAGATGTTGTAGGTCCCAGTGGGACAAAGAGGGAGCTGCTGGCCGAGGGTATAGTAGATAATCAGCACAGTGGCAGATGCCCAGATGCCTATGGCGGACATCACAAGCAAGATGAAGAGCTTGAGTTTGGAAATTCTCAATCGGTAACCCTCCCTGACTTCGTTCCTCGCGCTGGGTAGCCCTCTAAGGTGAACAATTCGACGACCTATCCGTATCGCTTGGCAGACGGGAGCGAAGTAATCGCTGAGACGACGTACGGGGAGGATGGCTCAGGGATTACTGCAAGCTTCGCCGCAACAGGGCCAGCGATTGATGAGGTCGACGTGGAGATGGGTGAAGCGCTGCAGACTGCCGCGGGCGAGTCTTGGGTGATCTTGCAGATGACGCCCGTTATCAGGTTGGCCGCTTCTCTAATCTGAAGGCCGACGCTGTCCGAAGTCGAAATGTCGTTGAGAATAGCAGTCCAGTTCTTGCCTCCGATAATATCAGGGAAGGGCAGCACTGAGACCCTGATGACGTACGTATTTCCGAAGTCGAGGAAGGGGAAGCCGCTTCCGAAGCTCGACCATACTGCAGAATAATTGGCCGGGACAGTTTGAAGTGGATTCAGAGACCTGTCC
>Ga0187769_10000151_pt1 | contig 37304 bp, 35 predicted proteins | sample 0116_SJ02_MP02_1_FD_133140 | JGI IMG/M metagenome (GOLD analysis project Ga0187769, IMG submission 133140) | Tropical peat soil microbial communities from peatlands in Department of Meta, Colombia - 0116_SJ02_MP02_10_MG | ecosystem: Environmental > Terrestrial > Soil > Wetlands > Peat | place...
CCGGACTGGGGGCCGGGGCCGGGGGCTGCGGGCTGCGGGCTGCGGGCCGGGGGCCGCAGACTGGGGGCCGGGGCTGGGGTGGTGGGGGGTCCAGTCGGCGCGCGAGGTGCGATCAACCGACGGCGCCGGCCCGCGCCAGCTCGACCAGCAGCCGCACGCCGAACCCGGTGGCGCCCTTGTCGGCGAAGTAGGGCCGGCCCACGTCGTAGGCGGTGCCGGCGATGTCGAGGTGCGCCCACGGCACGTCACCGGCGAAGTTGTGCAGGAACTCCGCTGCGGTCACCGCCGTCGCCTCGCGCTTGGTGGTGCTGTTGACGATCTGGCCGTAGCGCCCCTTGATCATCTCCATGTATTCGGCGTGCAGCGGCATCCGCCACACGATCTCGCCCGTGGCCGCCGCGGCCGCCTGCACCGCGGATGCCCACGTCTCGTCGTTGCTCATCAGGCCGGCGTAGGTCGAGCCGAGCGCGACCACGATCCCGCCCGTCAGCGTGGCCACGTCGACGAGGCGCTGCGCTCCCTCGCGGCGCGCGTAGGCGATGCAGTCGGCGAGTACGAGACGTCCCTCGGCGTCCGTGTTGTTGACCTCGACCGTGGTGCCGTCGAGCCCGCGCACGATGTCTCCGGGCTTGACGGCGTGGCCGCTGGGCAGGTTCTCGGTGGCGCCGACAAGCGCCATCACGCGCACCGGAGCCTGGAGCTCGGCGAGCGCCCCGATCGCCTCGATCACCGCGGCGCCGCCGCACATGTCGAACTTCATCTCGTGCATCGTGCCCGGCGGCTTGAGCGAGAGCCCGCCCGAGTCGAACGTGACCGCCTTGCCGATCAGCGCGAGCAGCGGGACCCCGTCGCTGCCGGCGGTGCCGTCGTAGTCGATCCTGATCAGCCGGGCCGACTCGTCCGACCCCTGCGCCACCGCCGCGAAGGCCCCCATTCCCTCCTCGCGGATGGCGCCCTCCGCGAGCACGACGTGCCGGAGGCCGTGCCGGCCGGCGAGCTCCTCGGCGTAATGCGCGAGCGCGGTCGGCGGCAGGTCGTTCGCGGGCGTGTTGCCCAGATCGCGGGCCCGATTCTGCGCGTCGGCCAGGATCGTCGCCACGCGCACCGGCTCGGACACGTCGTGGTGCGCGCTGACGAGAAGTGTCCGCACATGCCGCGACTCGTTGTTCGGCTTGTAGCGCTCGAAGCGGTAGGCGTGAAGCAAGGTCCCCTGGACCAGTCCCTCGACCACGTCCTCTGAGACGTGGTGGGGGACCTCCCAGCACAGCGTGGAGGCGCCGATCTCTCGCGCCCGGCCGTGCGCGATCGCGGCCGCGACGCGCGCCCGCTCGGCGTCGAACTCGTTCCGCTCACCCAGCCCGATCAGGACGAAGCGTGCGCCCTCGGCGTGCGTGACGGCGAGGCGCTTGAACTTCCGCTGCGCCTCGCCCGAGTCGAGCAGCGCCTGGAGCGCGCCACCGGGTAGGTCGTGTGCGACGTCCTCGCCCTCGAACACCCCCACCACGATCGTGTCGGCGCCGGTGTCGCGTGGACTCCCGGTCGTCGCCTCGACGTGCACCGGCGCAGGATACAAGTGCCACTACGATTGAGGTTCCGCCCCAAGAGTCCCGAGAAAAGAGACGACATGCCCAACACCGTGATCCTCTCAACCGCCAGAACGCCGATCGGCAAGCTCGGGGGCGGTCTGGCCAGCGTCGATGCCACCGAGCTCGGAGGGACGGCGATCCAGGCCGCGCTCGAGCGTGCCGAGGTCGCGCCCGATCAGATCCAGCACGTTGTGATGGGTCAGGTGCTCCAGGCGGGGCAGGGGCAGATCCCCTCGCGCCAGGCGCAGATCAAGGGCGGCATTCCCAAGGAGATCTCTTCCGAGACGATCAACAAGGTGTGCGCGTCCGGGATCCGCTCGGCGTGCCTGCTCGACAACGCGATTCGTGTCGGCGACCTGGAGGTCGGTCTCGCCGGCGGGATGGAGTCGATGTCCAGCGCGCCCTACCTGCTCAAGCAGGCGCGCTTCGGGTTCCGCATGGGCGACGGCAAGGCGATCGACGCGATGATCAACGACGGTCTCACCAACCCGTTCAGCGGCAAGCACATGGCCCAGGAGGCGAGCGAGGTGGCCGCCGAGCTCGAGCTCACCCGCCCCGACCTCGACCGCTGGGCGCTGCGCTCGCATCAGCTCGCGGTCAAGGCCACCGACGAGGGGCGCCTGCCCGAGGAGATCGTGCCGGTCACGATCAAGGGCAAGAAAGGCGACACCGTGGTCGAGATCGACGAGGCGCCGCGGCGCGACGCCAGCCTCGAGACGCTGGCCAAGCTCCCGCCGATCTTCATGAAGGACGGCTCGCACACGGCCGGCAACTCGCCGGGCGTCAACGACGGTGCCGGCGCGCTCGTGGTGGCGAGCGACGAGTGGGCCAAGCGCAACGGCAAGACCGCGCTGGCGCGAATCGTCGCCCACGCCCAGGTCGCCGACGACTTCCCCTACCTCGCGCGCACGCCGGCCAACGCGTCGAAGAACGCGCTCGCGAAGGCGGGCCTGAAGGTCGACGACATCGACCTGTGGGAGATCAACGAGGCGTTCGCCTCGGTCACGCTCAACTCGATCCGCATGCTCGGGATCGACGAGGACAAGGTCAACGTGAACGGTGGCGCGGTGGCCCTCGGGCACCCGATCGGCGCCTCGGGCGCGCGGATCCTCGGCTCGCTGGTGCTCGAGCTGCGCCGCCGCGGCGGCGGGCTCGGATGCGCCGCGATCTGCTCGGGCGGGGGCCAGGGCGACGCGGTGATCATCGAGGTCAATGGCGGCTAGCGGCTCGCCAGCAGCTGCTTTCTTCGACCTCGACCGCACACTGATGGAGGGCTCCTCGGCCTTCCAGTTCGGCCGTGCGGCGTACCGGGCGGGTCTGCTCAGCCGCCGGCAGCTGATCGCCGACGGCTGGGCGAACCTGAAGTTCCGGCTGCGCGGAGCGAGCGACGAGGACTCGCACGAGCTGCGCAACCGGATCTCGAGCTCGCTCGAAGGGACCCGCGTGCGCGACATGGAGCGGCTCGGCGCCGACGTGCTGGCCGGGGTCCTGCCACGCATCTATCCGCAGGTGCTCGAGCTCGCCTACGGGCATCAGGACGACGGGCGGCGCGTGTACATCGTGACCGCCGCCTCGCAGGAGCTGGCCGAGATGCTGGCGCGGGTGCTTGCCTTCGACGGCGCGATCGGCTCGCAGTTCTCCGAGGTCCAGGACGGCGTGTACACGGGCCGGCCGGCCGGGCTGTTCATCTACGGCAAGGAGAAGGCCCTGGCCATCCAGCGCCTGGCCGAGCGCGAGGGGATCGACGTGTCGCAGTCCTACGCGTACTCCGACTCGGCGTCGGACCTCCCGATGATGCGGCTGGTCGGCCATCCCGTCGCGGTCAACCCGGATTCGGCGCTGGCCAAGGCTGCTCGAGAGGAGCACTGGGAGGTGCTGCGTTTCGATCGACTCGGCCGCCGGCTGAAGGCGGCGGTCGGGCTGGTGGGGGCGGCGGTCGCCGGCGGCGTCGGATCGGCGGCGGTGGCCGCGCACAACCGGCGCCGGCGCGGGCTCGTCGCCAAGCTGCGATGAGGGCCGTGCGACCGGGGTGTTGGATGACGGCCGGCGGCGCCTAACGGCGCGCCTTATCCTTCGAGTCGATGGCTACCACCGGGTCGGACTTCGAGCGCTGGGAGCGCGACACGTTTCGAGCGACGCCCGAACGCGACGCGCCGTTCTCGACCATCTCGGGCGAGCCGATCAGGCCGCTCTACACCGAAGCTGACCTGCCCGCCGAGCCGGACGCGGCGATTGGCTTCCCCGGCGAGTACCCGTTCACGCGGGGCGTGTACGGCTCGATGTACCGGGGGCGGCTGTGGACGATGCGCCAGTTCGCCGGGTACGGCACCGCGGCGGAGACCAACCGGCGTTTTCGCTACCTGCTCGACCACGGCCAGACCGGCCTGTCGACCGCGTTCGACATGCCGTCGCTGATGGGCCTGGACTCGGACCATCCGCGCTCTGAGGGCGAGGTCGGACGCGAGGGGGTGGCGGTCGACTCGCTCGAGGACATGGAGACGCTGTTCTCCGGGATCCCGCTGGACGAGGTCACGGTGTCGATGACGATCAACGCGCCAGCGGCGATCATGCTCGCCTTCTACGTGGTGGCGGGCGAGCGCCAGGGCGTGGCGGCGGAGCGGCTGGGCGGGACGATCCAGACCGACATCCTCAAGGAGTACATCGCCCAGAAGGAGTGGTGCTTCCCGGTCGATCCGGCGATGCGGCTGGTGGGGGACATGATCGAGTGGTGCGCCCAGAACATGCCGAGGTGGCATCCGGTGTCGATCAGCGGCTACCACATCCGGGAGGCCGGCTCGACCGCGGCCCAGGAGCTGGCGTTCACGCTCAAGGACGGCCTGACCTACGTCGAGCAGGCGGTGGCGCGGGGGCTGGACGTCGATGACTTCGCGCCGCGGCTGTCGTTCTTCTTCAACGCCCACATCGACTTCTTCGAGGAGATCGCCAAGTACCGGGCGGCGCGTCGGATCTGGGCGCGTGAGCTCAGGGACACGTTCGGGGCGCGCAAGCCCGAGTCGTGGCGGATGCGCTTTCACACCCAGACGGCCGGCGTGTCGCTGACGGCGCAGCAGCCGCTCAACAACATCGTCCGCACGGCGATCGAGGCGCTCGCGGGCGTGCTCGGCGGGACCCAGTCGCTGCACACGAACTCGTTTGACGAGGCGCTCGCACTTCCGACGGAGGCGGCCGTCCGCGTCGCCCTGCGCACCCAGCAGATCATCGCCGAGGAGACCGGGGTGGCGAACACGATCGACCCGCTCGGCGGGAGCTATTTCGTCGAGGCGCTAACCGATCGGATGGAGGAGCAGGCCTACGAGTACTTCGCCAAGATCGATCAGCTCGGCGGCATGGTCGAGGCGGTCAAGCGCGGCTTTCCGCAGCGCGAGATCGCCGATGCCGCGTTCCGCTACCAGCGGGAGCTCGAGTCCGGCGCGCGCAAGCTGGTCGGCGTCAACGCGTACACCGAGGGCGACGACCTCGGCCCCGAGATCCTGCGGATCGACCCGGCGTTCGAGGTCGAGCAGGTGCAGCGGGTGCAGGCGACCCGCGAGCGGCGCGACCCGGATCGTGCGGCGCGGGCGCTCGAGGCGCTCGTCGCGGCGGCGCGCGACCCGGGAGAGAACCTGATGCCGATGCTGCTCGAGGCGGCGCGGGCCGAGTGCACCGAGGGGGAGATGGTCCGCGAGCTGCAGACGGTGTTCGGCAGCTACCGCGAAGCCCCCGTGTTCTGACTCGAATCGTCGGCGGCGCCTGACGGCGGCGCCTTAGCTAGCCAGCCGATCCAGCCCGCTCGATGGCACCACCGGTGGCCCACCGGTCCTGAAACCCATTAATAAATAAAATCCCATCCCCTCGATGCCCGCAGCCACCGAGAAGAAGATCCGTGTTGTCGTCGCCAAGCCCGGCCTCGACGGGCATGACCGCGGCGCCAAGATCATCGCCCGGGCGCTGCGTGACGCCGGTATGGAGGTGATCTACACGGGCCTTCACCAGACGCCCGAGCAGATCGTCGAGACCGTGATCCAGGAGGACGCCGACGCGGTCGGACTGTCGATCCTGTCCGGCGCCCACATGACGCTCGTGCCGCGGGTGCTCGAGCTGCTGCGCGAGCAGGGGGCCGACGATGTCGTGGTCACGCTGGGCGGGACGATCCCGTCCGACGACGTCAAGGAGCTCAAGGAGCTCGGCGTCGCCGAGGTGTTCACGCCGGGCGCCTCGACCGAGCAGGCGGTCGAGTTCATCCGCAACGCGGTCCGGGCGTGACGTTCGTCACACGCCGGCCGTTCCCGGGGGTCGTCGGGGTCCCGGCTGATTGACTCGTCAGTCAACAGGGTAATATGCGTCATCGTTTGAACTTCTAGGAGGCCTGACTTGAAGATTTGCGTCCTCGTCAAAGAGGTGCCTGACGCGGCCGTCGAGAAGCGCATCGACCCATCGACGGGCCGATTGGACCGCTCGGGCGAGAAGAACCTCAACCCGTATGACACACACGCCATCGAGGCGGCTATGCAGATCCGCGAGGGCGACGCCGTCGAGGTCGATGAGATCGTCGCGGTGACCATGGGCCCCGAGTCGGCGACGCGTGCCCTGCACAAGGCGGTCTCGCTGGGGGCCGACCGTTCGGTGCAGCTGACCGACGACGGGCTGGCCGGATCCGACGTCGCGGCGACCGGCTACGCGCTGGCGAAGGTGCTCGAGAAGGAGTCGCCCGACCTGGTCCTGCTCGGCCAGCAGTCTGACGACGGCGAGTGCTACACGATCGGCGCGGTGGTGGCCGACCACCTGAAGATGCCGTCTCTGACGCAGGTGATCAAGATGGACGTCTCGAGCGACGGCCTCCGGTGCGAGCGCCAGGCCGAATACGGCTACGACACCGTGCAGGTGAAGCTGCCGGCGGTGATCTCGGTCGGCGATGCGATCAACGAGCCCCGCTATCCGTCGCTGAAGGCGATCATGGGCGCGCGCAAGAAGCCGCTCGAGAAGGTGACCGCCGGCGACGTCGCAATCGACGCTTCGCTGGTCGGCGCGGACGGCTCGCGCGTTGCCTGTGGTGATTTCCACGCGCCCGAGGCCAAGCCGGCAGGGCAGGTCATCGAGGACGAGGACACGACTGAGACCGTCGAGAAGATCGTCGCGTGGCTCGAAGAGAGGAAGTTGATCTAGGTATGGCTGACGTTCTCACATACGTCCTGCACTACGAGGGCGAGTTCAACAAGAACTCGCTGGGCGCGGTGTCGGAAGGTAGGGCGCGGGCGAAGGAGATCGGTGGCGAGTGCCACGCGGTCGTCGTCGGTGGCGCCGGCCTAACGGACGCGCTCTGTCAGTCGCTTGGGGCCTACGGCGCGACCAAGGTGTTCCGGGCCAAGGGTCCGGAGGGTCTCGCCCAGCCGGTGGTCGACGTGATGGCCAAGGTGATCGACGAGCACGGGCAGTCGTATGCGCTGTTCGGCGGCGGCCTGCTGGGGTTCGAGATCGGCGCCGGCCTGGCCGCACGCAAGCACGCCGGCGTGACCATGGAGGTCACCGGTGTGCGCGCCGAGGACGGCAAGCTGGTGGCCGAGCGCCCGATCCTGCAGGACTCGCAGATCTCGGTGTCGCGGTACAAGGGCGACCTCGGGATCATCATCGGGCGGATCAACGCCTTCGAGGCCCGGACGGTCGACGGCGGGTCGGCCGAGGTCGTCGACGTCGACATCGACTACTCGCCCTGGTCGACCCAGGCCGAGATGGTCCAGCGCGGCGAGCAACGCGGCGCGGACGTCGACATCGAGGGCGCCGACATCCTCGTCGCCGGCGGGCGCGGACTGGGCAAGCCCGAGGGCTTCGAGCTGCTCGAGCAGCTGGCCGGCGCGTTCGGCGGCAACTCGGCGGTCGCGGCCACGCGAGCCGTGGTCGACGCCGGCTGGTACCCGTACGCGGCCCAGATCGGCCAGACCGGCAAGACGGTGGCCCCGAAGCTGTACCTCGCCGCCGGCATCTCCGGCGCGATCCAGCACAAGGTCGGGATGCAGTCCTCAGAGAACATCGTCGCGATCAACAAGGACGCCGGCGCGCCGATCTTCGAGTTCTCCGACCTTGGGGTGGTGGGCGACCTGAACAAGATCGTCCCCAAGCTGATCGAGGCGATCAAGGCGAAGAAGGGCTAGTCGCTCTATGGCGTCGATGAACGGCCACGTGGCGGTCGCCCCGAGCGAGTTCCCGCCCCCCGTCGACCCGGTGGGCGAATTCGTCAAGCGCGAGCTCGATCCCGAGGAGGACCGGATCGACGTCGGCGTGGCGATCGTCGGTGGCGGTACCGCCGGTCTGGCCTGCGCGAACCGGCTGCTGCAATTGCTCGCCGAGGACCCTGAGCTGTTGGAGAAGCTCGGGGAGGTGCCCGTGGCCGTGATCGAGAAGGCCAAGACCTGCGGCGGCCACAACCTGTCCGGCGCGGTCATGCGACCAGGCCCCCTCCAGGAGCTGTTCCCGGAGCTGTCGCGGGAGGACTGGCGGTCGGAGAAGTTCGCGTTCGGCGAGGTGACCAAGGAATCGGTCTACATGCTCACCGGGTCCAAGACGAAGCTCCGGGTCCCGATCCCGGCGGTGCCGAACTTCAAGAACCACGGCAACGAGGTGGTCTCGGTATCGGCGCTCGCCCGCTACCAGCAGCGCCAGGCCGAGGAGGCCGGGGCGTATGTCCTGACCGAGACCTCGGCCACGCAGCTGATCGTGTCCGACGGGCGCGTGGTCGGGGTTCGCTCCGGGGACAAGGGCCGAGGCAAGGATGGCGAGCCGCTGGGCAACTTCGAGCCCGGCACCGACATGAACGCCCGGGTCACGGTGCTGGCCGAAGGTTGCTGGGGGCATCTGACCGGCGCCGCCATCAAGGAGTTCGGCCTGGCCGAGAATCGGGAGCCGCAGGTGTGGGAGCTCGGGGTCAAGGAGGTGTGGAAGGTCCCGAAGCCTCTCGACCGCGTGATCCACACGTTCGTCCAGCCCTGGCCCCTGAAGGTGGCGGCGAAGTACGGCCATCTGGGCGGCACGTGGCTGTACCCGATGAAGAACGACAAGGGCGAGGACCTGGTCTCGATCGGGTTCGTCGTCGACCTCAACTATCGCGACGCCACCACCTCGGCCCACGATCTGCTCCAGGCGTTCAAGACCCATCCGCTGGTCAAGGACATCCTCGACGGCGGCGAGCGTGTGGCGTGGGGGGCGAAGGCGCTTCCCGGCGGCGGCTACTGGTCGATGCCGAAGCTGACGATGCCCGGGGCGCTCCTCGTCGGCGACGCCGCCGGGATGGTCGACACGGCCGCGCTCAAGGGCGTGCACCACTGCATCAAGTCCGGCATCCTGGCCGCCGAGGCGATCTACAGCTCGCTCAAGTCAGGTACGTCGCTGGAGGCCTACGAGGACGCGGTCGAGCAGTCCTCGATCGCGAAGGAGCTATACCAGGTACGCAATACTCGGCAGGCCTTCCAGAAGGGCTTCCTCGTCGGCAGCCTGTTGGCGGGGCCCTCGATCATGTCCAAGGGCAAGGTCCCACCCGGTCGGCAGCAGTGGCACCGTGACGACGCCGAGCCGATGTTCATCGGGGATACCCGCGAGCGCTATCCGAAGGCCGACGGCAAGTACATCTTCGACAAGCTCTCCTCGGTATACGTGTCGGGCAACTCCACGCGCGACGACGCGCCCAACCACATCCGGGTGCGTAAGGAAGTCCCGCGCGAGATCGCCGAGACGTGGCGTTGGATGTGCCCCGCCGGCGTCTACGAGATCCCCGACGACGCTCCGGAGACGGGCCGCGTCGACGTGATCGTCAACTACACCAACTGTGTGCAGTGCGGCGCGATCACGGCCAAGGGCGGGCGGCTGACGCCACCCGAGGGTGGCGACGGGCCGCTGTACACGGTGACGTAGTCGTATCGTCGGCCGGGGCTCGCGCCGGCGTCGGGAACCCCGCGGCGCGACTTTTGCCGGCACACGTTGTTGGTAACTGCGCATGTCTCGGGTGCGCATCAGTGCGCTCGCCGGCGCTGTCTGCGCGCTGGCGGCGGCTCTTGGCACGGCGTCGGCCGGCGCGACCACGCCACCGCGCGATCAGCTGCGCTCGCTCGTGTGCCAGAAGGCGCTCGACCCGCCGATGCGCGCCGTGTCGATCGAAGCGGTGATGCGGCCGGTGGCGGGGACGGAGAGGATGGAGATGCGCTTCGAGCTGATGCGCCAGTCGGCACCGGGTGGGCCGTTCACGGTGGTGCGGGGACGGCTCCTGGGGAGCTGGATATCGCCGCAGAATCCGACGCTGGGCCAGCGGCCCGACGACGTGTGGATCCTCACCCACCCGGTCGTCGACCTCGCGGCGCCGGCGACGTATCGCTTCCGGGTCGTGTTCCGGTGGATCGGCGCACAGGGGCAGCGGCTCGCCACCGCGGTCCAGACGAGCGCCGACTGCTACCAGCCCGAGCTCCGCGCGGACCTGCTCGTGCGCTCGCTGACGGTGGCCCCGTTAGCGACGACGTCCGCCGACGACACCTACACGGCCGTCATCGCGAACCGTGGCCAGACCGGGGCCGGGCCGTTCGAGTTCGTGCTCGTCGGCGCCGGCAGCGCACCGCAGAGCGAGACGGTGGCGTGGGTGGGTCCGCGCTCCTCGGTGCGGGAACAGTTCGCCGCGCCGGCGTGCACCGCCGGCGGCAGCGTGACCGCGACCGTCGACCCCGACCACACGATCGACGAGTACGACTTCGCCAACAACGCGCTGTCCATCACCTGCCCGGCGCCGGCTTCGCCCCCGAGCTGAGCCGGGCTGAGCGCGCGCCTAGGAATCTGCCAGCCACGCCAGGAAGCGGCCCTGCGACCAGCAGCGGCCAATGGCCTCGGCGCGCAGGGCCGACCGGTCGACCACCGCCACGCCGATGATGCTGTGGCCAGAGGCGCGGCGATCGCCAAGTGTCGGTATCGCCGGCGCGACTCCGACGCCCTCCGCTGACACCCACGCCACCGCCCGACCGGCCGCCGCTTCGCCGAGGCGGTGCAGGAAGCGCAGGCGGCGCTCGAGCGGGAAGCGCGACAGCGCCCACGTCGTAGTGACGACAGGCAGGGCGTCCGCGGGCACACGGGCGACGGCGTCGGGCAGCACGTCGACGGCGTCACCTCGCACGAGGAGCGGAGGAGCCGTCGCCGCCAACGCCATCTCGGCTTCGAGCCGCGCGCTCCGCTCCGGCTGATCCGGCCACAGGCAGGCCCGCAACCATCGAGCGTCATTCGCGTCGGTCACGTCGAGCGGATCGAGGTCGACGCCGACCCGGGCCGACGTCGATCAGCCCAACCGCATCGGCGCTCACCCGGCGCGCCGCCTCGGCGATGGCCGGAGACAGCACGGCGTGACGTCCGGTCTCGTTGGTGCGCGTCTTCCGGCGCACGGCGACGGACACGACCGAGTCGGTCATTCTGAGCAGCGTGTCGATCGCCGCCCGGGCGGCAGCCTCGCCGTCCGCAGCGGCATAGGCGCCGGCGAGCGCCGGGGCGCGTCCGGCGAGGGCGAGGTCGTGGAGCGCGGCCAGGATCACCGTGGGGTGTCGCTTGCGCGCCGGCGCCGCCTCGATGGCGCGGAGCGCCTCGTCGGACTCACTCAGGGCGACGGCGACACGCTCGTACAGCGGCGATGTTTCGGCGGCGTCGACCTCACCGAAGTGTCGGTACACCTGGGCGAGCGCGCCGGCCCTACCCGCGCGTGCGGCGCTTGCTGCGGTCGGCGCTGGCATCCCGCCGAATCTAGCCATCGGAAGGTCGGCGGTGGGCAGGTGGCAGACAGGGGGATCGCGGCGATTTGCGCCCAGGGGGTCAAGTCCGGGCCGCTACACTCGATAACACCATGAAGACCGGTGTACATCCCGAGTATGTCGAGGCTCACGTCCGCTGTACCTGCGGCAATGAGTTCATGACCCGCTCGACCAAGCCCGAAATCCACGTTGAGATCTGCTCTGCCTGCCATCCCTTCTACACCGGCCGGCAGAAGCTCGTCGACACGGGCGGCCGCGTCGAGCGCTTCCAGCGGCGAGTGGCCAAGGGCCGGCGCGCCGCACGGACCAGCGCGAGCACTTCTTAGCCACGGGCGGGGACGGTGAGCGCCGCGGTCGAGGAGGGGCGGCTGACCGCGACGCGCGACGCCCCCGTCGGGGGTCAGGCCGTGCTCGAGGGAGTGATGATGCGCGGCGTGAATTCGTGGGCGCTGGCCGTGCGCAAACCGCCCGAGGAGGACCGCGGCCTGGGCGAGATCGACGTCCAGGCGTTCCCGCTCGAGTCGTGGGCACGACGGCGGCGGGCTTATCGCCTGCCCGTGATTCGCGGCGTGGTCGCGCTGGTCGAATCGCTGGCGATCGGGATGCGCGCCCTGGGGCTATCGGCCAACGCCCAGCTTCCCGAGGAGATGCAGGAGATCTCGAGCGCCGCCTGGATCGGGACGGTCACGGTGGCGTCCGTGTTCGCGATCGGGCTGTTCTTCGTCGTCCCGGTCGGCCTGACCAGCCTGATCAAGCATCAGCTCGGTTCCTCAGTGGCGTTCTGGGCCGTGGAGGGCGTACTCCGGACCTCGATCTTCCTCGGCTACCTGGTGCTGCTTTCACGCGTGCGCGACCTCCGGCGCGTGTTCGAGTACCACGGCGCCGAGCACAAGGCGATCTCGTGTTACGAGGCGTCAGACGAGCTGACGCCGGCGCGGGCCGCGCTCTACTCGCGCCTGCATCCTCGCTGCGGCACGAGCTTCCTGCTGATCGTGATGATCATGGCCATCTTCGTGTTCGCCCCGGTCGGGCTGCCCGCGTGGTGGATCCTCGTGCTGACCCGGATCGTGGGGATTCCGGTGATCGCTGGTCTCTCGTTCGAGGTGATCAAGTGGGCGGGACGGAACCGCCGGCGGGGCTGGGTGCGGGCGGTCATGTACCCGGGACTACAGCTCCAGCGGCTGACCACGCGCGAGCCGGACCTCGACCAGCTGGCGGTGGCGATCGCCTCGCTGAAGGCTGTGCTGGCGCGTCAGGAAGGTTCGGGCGTCTCGGCGGCCGACCTGGTCGGTCTCGAAGTCGTGGCCTAGCCAGGCTGCGACCTAAACTCGTTCATCGCCATGATCGATGAACTCGTCTCACAGATCGAGTCGCGCTTCGGGGAGCTCGAGCAGGAGCTGTCCGACCCCGCGGTGATCGGCGACCGGCAGCGCTTCGCCGCCGCCAGCCGCGCCTACCGCGAGCTCGAGCCGGCCGCTCGGCTCGCGTCGGAGTACCGGCGGTCGGCGGACGATTTGGAAGGCGCGCGGGAGCTGCTGGCCGAAGATGGAGACGACCCCGAGCTGCGGGCCATGCTCGAGTCATCGCGGGCGCGGATGGGCGAGCTCGAGGACGAGATCCGGCTGGCCATGGTCGAGCGGGATCCGAACGACGACAAGAACGTGATCGTCGAGATCCGCCCGGGCCCGGGGGGCGAGGAGGCTGGGCTGTGGGCCGGTGACCTGTACCGGATGCTGACGCGGTACGCCGAGCGGCGGGGCTACGCGGTCGAACCGCTGGCGATCGGGGACGGGACCTACACGTTCGCGGTGAAGGGCGACGGGGCCTACTCGGTGTTCAAGTTCGAGGGCGGCACCCATCGTGTGCAGCGGGTGCCCGAGACCGAGTCCCAGGGCCGGATCCACACCTCGACGGCCACGGTGGCGGTGCTGCCCGAGGCCGAGGAGGTCGAGGTCGAGATCGACCCCGGGGATCTGCAGATCGACACCTACCGGAGCACCGGACCTGGCGGCCAGTCGGTGAACACGACCGATTCGGCCGTGCGGATTACCCACAAGCCGACCGGGATCGTCGTCTCGATGCAGGACGAGAAGTCACAGCTACAGAACCGCGAGCGGGCCATGCGAGTGCTGCGCGCGCGGCTGTACGAGCGAGCGCTGGCCGAGCAGCAGGCGGCGGTGGCGGCCTCGCGCGCGGCGCAGGTCGGCACCGGCGAGCGGGCCGAGAAGATCCGTACCTACAACTTTCCCGAGCGGAGAGTGACCGACCATCGCATCGGCATGCGGCTGCACAACCTCGACGAGATCCTGATGGGACAGCTCGACGAGCTGACGGGGGCTTTGCAGGACGACGAGAAGCGCCGGCGCCTCGAGGAGAAGGCCGCGAGTGTCTGAGGCGGCCGTCGGCCGGCCGACCGTCGCTGGAGCATTGTCGGACGCGACGTTCGCGTTGGGTGTCGCCGGGTGCGATACCCCAAGATTGGATGCCGAGCTCCTGCTGGCGTCGGTGCTGGGGGTGGAGCGGGGACGGTTGGTCGTGGATGCGCGGTCCGAGCTTGACGCATCGGCGCTGGCTCGGTTCGAGGCGCTGGTGGCCCGGCGGGCCGCCCGGGAGCCGGTGGCGTACATCCTCGGGCGCAAGGAGTTCCGGCGGATTGAGCTGTTCGTGGATCGCCGCGTGCTGATCCCCCGGCCGGAGACCGAGCTGCTGGTGGAGGTGGGGCTGTCGTTGCCGTCGGGTGCCCGCGTCGTGGACATCGGAACTGGGAGTGGGGCGGTGGCGCTGGCGCTGGCCGACGAACGGCCGGACCTTTCGATCGTGGGAACCGACGTGGATCCCGACGCTCTCGCGGTGGCGCGGGAGAACGGCGCTCGGCTGGGGTTGCAGGTTTCGTTCTTGGAGGCCGATCTGCTGGAGGGGCTGGACGGGCGGTTCGACGCCGTGCTGGCCAACCTGCCCTACGTGGCCTCGGGCGTCGATCTGCCCCCGGAGATCGCGCGATATGAGCCCGCGGGCGCGCTGTTCTCCGGACCCGACGGCCTGGACCTGATCCGGCGGTTGCTGCCGATGGTGGCCGGGCTGCCGCTGGTGGCCCTGGAGGTCGGACTGGCCGCCTACGTGGCGTCACTGGCACGGGAGGTAGGGTTCGGGTCAGTGGAGATCCTGCGCGATCTCGCCGGTCACGAGCGGGTGGTGGTGGCGCGGCATTGAGCGACGCCGCCGCCGCGCTGGAGCGGTGCATCGCCGAGGGTGGTGTCGCGGTGTTCCCCGCCGACACGGTGTATGGACTCGCGTGCGATCCGGATGACCGCTTCGCAGTACAGCGGCTGTATCTCCTCAAGCGGCGGAGCCTCGAGAAGCCCTCGGCCGTGATGTTCTTCGACCTCGAGGCGGCGTTCGCAGCGTTGCCCGAGCTCGGCACGAAGACCCGGGTGGCGATGAGTCGTCTGCTGCCTGGCGCGGTTTCCTTCTTGGTCCCGAACCCGGCCGGGCGGTTTCCGCTGGCGTGCGGGGCGGACGTCTCAACGCTCGGCGTGCGGGTGCCGGACGTGCCCCGGTTCGCGGGCATGCGCCGGCCGGTCCTGCAGTCGAGCGCCAATCGCGCCGGTGGCGCCGATCCCCGGCGTTTGCAGGACGTGGCCAGGCTGCTGCGCGCCGCGGTGGACCTCGTGATCGACGGCGAAGAGCTGCCCGGGACGCCCTCGACGGTCGTGGATCTGCGGCGCTACGAGGAGGACGGCGAATGGAGCACCGTGCGCGCCGGCGCCGTCGGCGAGCGTGAGCTGACCGAGGCGCTGCACTGGCAGTACCACTTCGACGCGGCTTCCTACGCGGAGGAGATCAGAGCCGACCTGCCTGCCTACGACGCGCTCCAGGACGCGGTGGCGCGCGCATCCGGGTCGGGGGCTCGGCGGATTTTGGAGCTCGGCACGGGCACCGGGGAGACCGCACGCCGGCTGCTCGACCGGCATCCGGAAGCGGGGCTCGTGGGCGTCGACGAGAACGAGGGGATGCTGGCGGTGGCGCGGGACCGGTTGCCGTCCGGGCGGGTTTCGCTTCGGACGGGTCGGATCGAAGAGCCGCTACCAGAGGGGCCGTTCGATGTCGTGGCCAGCGCGCTCTGCGTCCATCATCTCGACGACGCCGGCAAAGCCGATCTGTTCGCCCGGGTGCGCGACGTGTTGGCGCCGGGTGGGCTGTTCGTGCTCGGCGACGTCGTCGTGCCTGCGGACCCTGCTTTGGCCACGACGCCGCTCACGCCGGGGTATGACCGACCGAGCCGGCTGGCGGATCAGCTGCGGTGGTTGGAGGAGGCAGGGTTCGCGCCGGCGGTGGCGTGGGAGGACGGCGACCTGGCGGTGGTGGCGGCCCGGCGGAGTTGAGGCGGTGGCGCCCGGCCGGAGTTGAGGCGGTGGCGCCAGCCGGTGTTGAGCTCCGGCGCGCCGGCGGGACTAAACCTAAATGGAGATCGTCGGCGGCGCCTGGCGGCGGCGCCTTAGGCTCAAGTGCTCGCCGGACGATAATTTCGTTGACCGCCCCCATTGCTAAGGTCGTATCTCGAGTGAACACACCAGATCTCCCACCTGACTTCTTCAATCGTCCCCTTGCCGAGGTCGATCCGGAGATCGCGGAGGTCCTGGCCAACGAGCTCGAGCGCCAGCAGCGGACGCTCGAGATGATCGCCTCAGAGAACTTCGTCCCGATGGCCGTGCTCGAGTGCCAGGGGTCGGTGCTGACCAACAAGTACGCGGAGGGCTATCCCGGCAAGCGTTACTACGGCGGATGCGAGTACGTCGACGTCGCTGAGCGGCTGGCCATCCAGCGGGCGACCGAGCTGTTCGGCGCCGACCACGCCAACGTGCAGCCCCACTCGGGCGCGCAGGCCAACATCGCCGTGTACCACGCGCTTCTGGAGCCCGGGGACACCGTCATGGGGTTGGAGCTCTCACATGGTGGTCATTTGACGCACGGCATGAGGATCAACGTGTCGGGCCGGCTGTACGACATCGCGCCGTATCACGTCAGCCGCGAGACGGGCTGGATCGACATGGACGAGGTCGAGCGGATCGCGCTTGAGCGCCGGCCCAAGCTGATCCTCGCGGGCTGGTCGGCCTATCCACGCTTCCTCGACTTCGAGCGCTTCCGCGCGATCGCCGACGAGGTCGGCGCCCACCTGGTGGTCGACATGGCGCACTTCGCCGGCCTGGTCGCGGCGGGGCTCCATCCGAGTCCGGTGCCGTACGCCGACGTGGTCACGACCACGATCCACAAGACGATTGGCGGCGGCCGCGGCGGGATGATCCTGTGCACCGAGGAGCTGGCCAAGCGGATCGACTCCGCGGTGTTCCCGGGCCAGCAGGGCGGGCCCCTGGAGCACATCATCGCCGGCAAGGCGGTGGCACTGCGAATCGCCCAGTCCGAGGCGTTCCGTGAGCGCCAGGAGCGGACGCTGACGGGCGCCCGTGCGGTGGCGGCCGAGCTGTTGCGCGCCGGCGGTGGCGTGAGCGTCTTGACCGGCGGGACCGATGTGCATTTGGTTTTGTGCGACCTGCGCGAGTCGTCGTTGGACGGACGGCAGGCGGAGGATCGGCTGGCCTCGATCGGGATCACCGTGAATCGGAATGCGGTGCCGTTCGACCCGCGGCCGCCGGCGGTGTCCAGCGGGCTGCGAATCGGCACGCCGGCGCTGGCCACCCGCGGTCTCCAGCTCGAGGACTTCGTCGAGGTGGGGATGATCCTGGCCGAGGCGCTCGGTCAGGATGGGTTCGAGGGCCGGCGTGCGGAGCTCGCCGAGCGGGCCGCCGCGATCGCCGACCGGTACCCGCTGTACACGCGCGTCGGCGCGGCCGCGATCGTCTGAGCCGGCCGGTACCGGCTGTACACGCGCGTGGGCGCCGCCGCGATCGTCTGAGCCGGCCGGGGTTTCGGGCGTATCGCGGGACCCGTCTTCGACAACTCTGCAACTTCTCTGTGCCAATTCGGGCGCGGTCAGCTCGGTGGCGCCGCCACGGGGTGATACTGGCCGGCGTGAAGCCCGAAATCACCTGCACAGCCGGCCAATCGGGGCGCGGCGAGGAGGCCGTGGCATCTGATGCACGTGGGACGTGCACGAGGTGCCAGGGCCGGCGGCGGTGCGTCGGAATGGCCAGCTATGCATGACGTAGAGCGCGCGGTGGCGCGGATCGCAGGATCACAGGACAACGTGATCAGCCGAGAGCAGCTCTTGGTCGGTGGGCTGGGGCGCGGAGCGATCGCACACCGTGTCAAGGCGGGCACGTTGCAGCGGTTGCACTCGAGCGTCTACCTGCTGGGTGCGGCGCCGCCCACGCCGATGGGTCGAGCGCGGGCGGCAGCGTTCTCATGCGGCGACGGCGCGGTGATCAGCCACCGCGCTGCCGCACAGCTGTTCGGGCTACTCCCGCAGAACGGTGGCGTTGTCGACGTAACCGTCGCCGGCCGGAATGTCGGGCTTCGCTCAGGAGTCAGGCGCCACCGCGTTGCAGAGCTATCCCCGAAGGACGTCACGACCTTGTGCGGGATGGCCGTCACCTCGATCGCACGCACCATCTGCGACCTGGCCGCCACCGAGGCCCGAGCAGACTGCGAGGCCGCCTTTCAGGAGGCGCTCTACCGCCGCCTCGTCACGCCCCGGGCCCTGGAAGCGGTGCTGGCGCGAGAGCCGACTCGACGGGGAGCGCCCGTCATCCGAGCGCTCATCCGAGACCCGCGCTTGACTCGCTCCGAGCGTGAACGACTCATCCTGAAGCTGATCGACGACGCGCAGCTGCCGCGTCCCGTCACCAACGTCCGAACGCAGGGGTGCCTGGTCGATGTGCTGTGGCCCGCGCAAAGGCTGGTCCTCGAGTTCGATGGGTGGCGCGCGCACGGCCACCGACTCGCGTTCGAAAACGACCGCAAGCGCGACCAGTTGCTGGTGGCGGCGGGATACCGCGTGTTGCGAATCACCGACCGCCAGCTGATCGATGAGCCGCTGGCGGTGATCGCGCGCATCGCCCAGGCGCTCAAAACCTGAGGGCTACTCGAAGGCCGCCACCGTAGCCAGGATCACGAACGCCGCCACGAGCGCCGCTCCCTCGAACGCTGTCGCCTCTCCGTCGCCGGTGATCTGCCAGACGATGATCGCGGTGCCGATGAGAGCTCCGATGTAGACCGGCGCCAGGGAGAACGTCAGCCTGGTGGTCGTGAGCAGCGACACCAGCACAAGCACGGGATAGAGGAACGCCGCGATCTGGGAGACCGAGTTCTTCACGACGGAGATCGCGAGGTCGGCGTGGCCCTTGAAAGCCACTATGATCCCCGCCGCGTGCTCGACGGCGTTGCCGGCGATGGCGACGATCACCAAGCCGGCGAACGCCATTGAGATGTGCAGCGTGTGAATGGTCGGACCGAGCGCGTTGACGAACCAGTCCGACACGAAGGCGGACGCCGTGCCGGCGGCGACGAGAAGGGTGATGCTCGCGACGAGCCCGAGGCGCGGCTGCCCCCCGGCCGGCGCGCTCGCAGTCTCCGGCGAGGTCAGGTACTGGCGCAGCCACGCCCCGTACACGACGAGGATCGCCACCGCCCCGACGATCGAGATCGTCTCGGCGTGCTTGCTGGCCGGGTCCGACGAGGAGTGCGTCAGCCCGATCAGCACGATGATGAAAGAGGAGACCAACAACAGGGTGGCGGTGTCGTTGGGCAGTCTGGGGTTGAAGCGCATGACCCCGTCGTCTGCACGCCAGGCGCCGGCGAGAATGACCAGCCCGAGCACGAGCAGCGCGTTGACCAGGATCGAGCCGAGGATCGCGGTCTCCGCGACCACCTGGTCGCCGGCGTTCAGGGCGAACAGGACGACGAAGAATTCGGGCAGGTTTCCGACCGTCGCCTGAAGCACCCCGGTGGAGGCGGGTCCGAGACGCTCGCCGAGTTGTTCGACGGCGAGTGCGACGATCCAGGCCAGGCCGGCGAGGGCCAGCGTCGCCAGGACGAAGGCGACGATATGGGAGACGCCGTGCGCGTAGCGAGCGACGCCGGCCAGCACGGTGAGCGCCGCCACCACGCCGAGCAGGATCAACTCGACTCGGGTGAGGCCGCTTACCTCGGCGCGGCGGCCGGTGTCCTGGGCAGGCGCCGACAAGCTAGGGGACCCTAACCGACCGGCTCGAACTCCCCGGTCTCGACCTCGCGTTGCACGCGCTCATCGATCTCGTCCTCGCTGGTCGCCGGGTCGGCCGTTCGGAGCTCCCGGGCGCGCCGGCTCTTGAACTTCAGGATCTCGAGCACGTAGATGAGATAGACGCTGGCCGCGACCGCGATCAGCACGATCGCGCCCATTACCAGCAGCCAGCCCAGGTGGTAGGTGCCGCGGTGGTTTGAGTACGGGATAAAGCGCAGGGCGACGGCCACGCCGGCGAGCATCAGCGTCCAGCCGTACAGATAGGCCACGGTCCGGCGCGGGCTGAAGCCCATCCGGGCCATGCGATGGTGGAAGTGGTTGAGATCGTGCGACCAGGGCTTTCGCCGGTACTTCAGTCGCTTCGCGACGACGAACCCGGTGTCGAGGAACGGCACGGCGAGCACGAACAGCGGCACGACCAGGGTGACCACGGCGCCCGTCTTGATCGATCCGATCACCGCCACCACGCCGAGCAGGTAGCCGAGCAGGTTGGCCCCCGAGTCGCCCATGAACACCGAGGCGGGATAGAAGTTGTGAAACAGGAAGCCGAGCGCCGCGCCGGCGGTTAGAGCGGCAAGCACTCCGGCTCCGCTGACGTGCAGGTCGAAGGCGATGATCGAGAACGCGACGCCGTCGATCGTGCACAGGCCGGCGGCCAGCCCGTCGACGCCGTCGGAGAAGTTCACGACGTTCATGAGCCCTACCAGCCAGATCACGGTCAGCACGCCGCCCGTGTTGGGCAGCTGGAGCGTCCCGATGAACGGGATCGTCACGTCGGTCACCAGGGCGTGGCCGACCGCGACCGCGATCACGGCTGCGGCGATCTGCCCGATCAGTTTCACGAGCGGCACCAGCGGACGGATGTCGTCGACCGCACCGACCAGCGTGATCAGGCAGGCGCCGGCGATGATCGCCCACGTGTGCACCGTGCCTGCTGAGCCGGGTGCGGTGCCCGCCGTGTGATGCAGGGTGATCGTCCCCGGCAGCCAAAGCAACGACGCCACCAGCACGCCGCCGAGGATGGCCAGCCCGCCCAGTGCGGGCGTGGGTCGCTCGGCGAGCCCGCGCTCGGAGGGCATGACGACGGCGCCGACGCGACGGGCAAACCGCGCGGCGAGAGGGGTGAGCAACGCGGCGATGGCCGTCGCCACCAGGAATGCAAAGAAGGCGTCCCAGTACCGCATGCCGTGGGGGGAAGCATGGCAGCAGCGCAGGACTTCTGTTTCTGGAGGTGGCGTTCGGGGCTGCCGGTGGTGCGCGCTGGGTCCACCGACGACCTGCTATTCTTACGTTTACGTAAGAATCAGATTCCGGAGGGTCATGTCAGCATTGCGATCGTTTGCCGCCCGCCACGCCACAGGCGATGGCGCCACAGGCGCTCGGCGGATCGGCGTCCACGCCGGGCACGACTCGTACAAGTGGTGGGCGCTGTCGTGTACGAGCCTGGGGATGCTGCTGGCCACGATCAACTCGGGAACGCTGATCATCGCGCTGCCCGACCTCGAGCGAAGCCTGCACACCAGCCTCCTCGAGCTGGTGTGGGTGATCCTCGTCTACATGATCGCCTCGACCGTGCTGGTGCTGAGCGCCGGCCGGCTGTCGGACCAGTTTGGCCGCAAGCAGGCCTACATCGGCGGCTTCATACTGTTCGCGATCGCGTCGTTGGGCGCGGGCTTTGCCGGCAACGGCACCCAGCTCATCCTGTGGCGGATCCTTCAGGGCGTCGGCGGGTCGTTCCTGTTCGCGAACGCCGCGGCGATCGTCACCGACGCCTTCCCGCGCGAGCAGCTCGGCCTGGCGATGGGCACCAACACGATGGTGGCGGCGGTGGGGCTCGTGATCGGACCGGTGCTCGGTGGCGCGCTGGTGGCGATCTCCTGGCACTGGGTGTTCTGGTTCAACGTGCCGTTCGGACTGGCCGGAAGCCTGTGGGCGTGGCTGGTCCTACATGAGATCACCGGTCGCTCCGAGGACACCTCGTTCGATGCGCTGGGCACGATCACGTTCCTGATCGGCCTGACCGGGCTGGTGTACGGCATCTCGAAGGGCGGGATCTCCGGGTGGGGGAGCCCAGGCGTGATCGGCGGGCTGATCGCCGCGGTCGTGCTCCTCCCCGCGTTCGTGCTGATCGAGCACCGCCAGCGGGCGCCGATGCTCGACCTGTCCATCTTCAAGAACCGGTTGTTCTCGGCGGCCTCGGCGGCCGCGTTCACGAACGGGCTGGCGCGGTTCGCGCTGATGTTCGTGTTCGTCTTCTACTTCCAGGGCGTCCAGGGCGACTCGCCGATCCTGGCCGGGATCAAGCTGGCGCCGCTGGCGCTGGGCATGCTGATCGCCTCGCCGCTGGCCGGGATCTGGGCCGACCGGCGCGGATCGCGTGGTCTGGCGGTGCTCGGGATGATCGTGCAGGCGGTGGGCCTCGCCCTGATGACCACGCTCGGACGCGACACCCCTTACGCCGCGAGCGGCGCCTACATGATGATCGTCGGGATCGGCTCGGGCATGTTCAACTCGCCCAACACGGCGGCGATGATGGGCACCGTCCCTGCCCATCGGCGTGGGATCGCGGCCGGCGCTCGGGTCCTGGTTCAGAACACGGGCGCGGTGATCTCGATCGCCTTCGTCCTGGCCGTCGTGACCTCCTCGGTCCCGAAGAACGTCCTCTTTGCCGTCTTCTCCGGGCTGGCCAATCACATCACCAACGCCCAGCTCGTACCGTTTATGTCGAACATGCACACCGCTCTGTGGTGTCTGGCCGGGATCTCCCTCGTCGGCGCGGTGATCTCCGCGGCGAGGCCCGCTCACGTGAAGAGCCCGGACGCGGTTGCGCCCGTGCGGCGGGCTGAATCCCACCCCGAGGAGGCCGCCGCGTGAGCTCCACCGAAGCCAAGCCTCTCCGGATCGGCGAGGTCGCCGAGTTGCTCGGCACTACGCCTCGCACGATCCGTTACTACGAGGAGATCGGGCTGCTCCCGGGTGCGAGCGATCGCGAGCAGGGCAAGCACCGCTGTTACACCGAGGCGGACGTCGATCGTGTGCGCGAGATCATGCGCCTGCGCGACCTGCTTGGACTGTCGCTGGAGGAGGTCTCGGCGCTACTCGAGGCCGAGGACGCTCGGGCCCAGCTTCGGCGCGAGATCCAGCAGACCGAGGATCCCGCCGAGATCAAGCGCATCCTCGAGCAGGCGCTCGGGCACATCGCCAACCAGCTCGAACTGGTGCGGCGCCGCCTACGCGAGCTCGAGCAGCTCGAGACCGAGCTCGTATCGAAGCGACGCGCCGTTCACAAGCGTCTGTCGGAGCTCGGGGAGTGAGCGCCACTCCGGCGCCAAGCGCCGGGGTAGATCGGCGTGCGACGCCCGCCGGCGTCGACCGCCGATCGATGTTCGCTCTCTCCTCCGGCCACATGTTCACCGACATCGCGCAGGGGTCGGTTCCTGCGCTGCTTCCGTTCCTGGTCGCCTCTGACCACATCAGCCTGGCAGCGGCGTCCGCGCTGGTGCTGGCGGCCACCATCTCCTCGTCGGTGATCCAGCCGCTGTTCGGCCACCTGTCCGACCGCATCTCCCTCCCCTGGCTGATGCCTCTCGGTCCGGCGCTCGGTGGCCTCGGCATCGCGCTCGCCGGGTTCGCCCCTAATTACGGCCTCACGTTCGCGGCCATCGTGCTCAGCGGGCTGGGTGTGGCGGCGTTTCATCCCGAAGGATCGCGCTTCGCGAACTACGTCTCGGGCGCCCGGCGCGCCCGGGGGATGAGCCTGTTCAGCGTCGGCGGGAACGTCGGCTTCGCGCTCGGCCCGGTTCTGGTCACGCCGCTGCTCCTCGCCTTTGGCCTGCACGGCACCGCATTCGTGGTGATCCCCACCGGGCTGATGTCGGTCGTCCTGCTGCACGAGCTGCCCCGGCTCAAGCGGTTCCGCAGCGACCTGGTCGGGGGCAAGGTGCAGCGGACTGAGCACACCGCGGCCTGGGGGCCGTTCGTGCGGCTGGCCGGCGTGATTGCGCTGCGCTCGTTCGTCTACTTCGGGATGGTCACGTTCATCCCGCTCTACTACGTGAACGTCCTGCACGCCAGCAAGGCCCTGGGCAACGCCGCCCTGACCGCAATGCTGCTCGGCGGCGCCACCGGGACGCTGCTCGGGGGTCCGCTGGCGGACCGCTTCGGGCGGCGCACCGTGCTGGTCGGGTCGATGTGCGTGACCCCGCCTCTGGTCGTGGGCTTTTTGCTGTCCGGCCCAGCGCTCGCGGTCGTCTTCGCGGCACTCACCGGCATGGTGACGATTGCCACGTTCGCGGTGACGATCGTGATGGGTCAGGAGTACCTGCCGGGGCGGATCGGCGTCGCCTCCGGGGTGACGATCGGCCTCTCGATCGGGCTCGGCGGCGTTGGGGCGCCGCTGCTCGGCCTGATCGGGGACGCGCACGGCCTACGGGCCGTGTTCGAGACCGTGGCGGTGCTGCCGTTGGGTGCTCTGGCGCTCGCGCTAACGCTGCCGCGGAGAACGCCTCGCGAGGCGCTCAGCGCGCCAAATCAGGGGCAAGGCCAAGCAGGATCGCGGCCGGCGACGGCGTAACCAACGCCTACCACGGGGATAATTGCCCCGGGAGGCATTTTGCCGATGCCGGCACGCCAAGGCGTCCGTGCCATGCCCAGACGCCGCGAGGTTTATCCAGGTCCACCCGTTCTTCACTCCGAATGAGCTCTTCGCTACAAGGTCTGACCCGGCGTCTGCCTGCGTTTGCTGCGGTGGGTGCCGCACTCGTCGGCGCGATCAACATCGCCTCGACGCTCTCGCCCAATATCCGGTGGCGCGGGCACGTGCTGCTCGAGTTCGAGCCGGTGGAGGCGATGCGGCTGTTCCACGCGCTCGCGCTTCCGGCCGGCGCCGCGCTCCTGCTGGTGGCGCCCTACCTGGCCAAGCGCCGGCGTCGCGCTCTCCAGACCGCGGTCGTGCTGATGCTCGCCCTGGGCGTATTCGACTTGCTGAAGGGCCTCGATTTCGAGGAAACGATCATCACCTGGAGCGCCGCCCTCGTCCTGCTGGCCGGGCGCGATGCCTTCCGCGTACGGCACGACCGGATCACGCTGCGCTCGGCGATCTGGCGTGTACCGCTCGTCAGCTTGATCGGGGTCGGCATCGCCGCGTTCGCGACCTGGGCCACCCAGGGCCATCCCGCGTGGGGCACCGTCTTCACCGAGACGGCCGATCTGTTGCGCTGGCAGCCGGGGCCCATTCACTTCCACCATCACATCCCGATCGGCGTCCACATGCTCGAGATCGGGACGCTGCTGATGATCGCCTACTTGATCTTCAGGCCGCTGACGGCGCCCCGGGCGCTGCCGAGCCCGGCTGTGCGGCAGGCGGCCTCCGAGCTGGTGCGGAACCACGGCGCCGACACGCTCGCCTTCTTCAAGCTGCGCGCCGACGAGCAGTACCTGTTCAGCGATGACCTTCAGGCGTTCGTCGGCTACACGGTCGAGAACGGCGTGCTGCTGCTCTCGGGCGATCCCGTCGGACCGGCGGACGCGCTCCCTGGGCTCCTGCGCCGCGTGCGCGAGTTCGCCGATGCCCGGGGGCTCAAGCTCGGCGCGCTGGGGGCGAGCGCCGGCCTCTGCCCCCTCTACGAAGCGCTTGGACTCAAAACGATCTACCTGGGCGACGAGGCCGTGGTCGAGCTCGGCCGTTTCTCGCTCGAGGGGCGGCCCATCCGCAAGGTGCGCCAATCGGTGACGAGATTGGGGAAGGCGGGCTTCAGCGCCGAGCTGTGCGAGCTGCGGGCGCTCGACGAGGCCACGCTTCGAGAGGTCGAGGCGGTGCTCGAGCGCGGTCGGCAGGGCGCGCCGGAGCGAGGCTTCTCGATGGCGATGGACTCGCTGAAGGGCCAACACGACCACGACACGCTCGTCGTGCTCGCGCGCGATGAAACCGTGCCCACCCGCCCGATCCGCGGCGTGCTGCATTTCGTCCCCTGCTACGGCCGCCCTGCGGTGTCGCTGTCGTTCATGCGCCGCGACCCCACCACCCCCAACGGGCTGACCGAATTCCTCGTGGTGCAGGCGATCGAGCTGCTGCGAGAGCGCGGTCTCGAGGAGCTCTCGCTCAACTTCGCCGCCTTCGCCAAGTGGATGCACAGCCCGGAGAAGCGCCTGGAGCGGGTGCTGGGCAAGCTGATCGCGCTCGGCAACCCGTTCTTCCAGATCGAGAGCCTGTACCGCTTCAACGCGAAGTTCTTCCCGCGCTGGGAGCCTCGGTACCTCGTCTACGAGGGCGCCCTCGGCCTCCCGCGCGCCGGGATCGCGGCGTTATGGGCCGAGGGTCAGCTGCCCAAGCCGTCCTTGCGGCGCGAAGCCGCGTCGTCGGCGCGCTAAGTTCGCGCCTACCACGCTACCCTTGGGGCCCCATCCTCGGGATGGACGGCGGTTGTCCGCGGGTTTGTGCCCGTTGACACTTGACTGTCGCGTGGCGCCGCTCGGCCGGCGTCCCACCGACATTCGGCCCTCAGCTTGCAGAGCTCCCATCGACACAGAGACGGACAACTGATTCCCGCTTCCAAAATCGCACAGCGGAGGGCGGGCGCATGTCCTTGAGCGCCCCGGCTCCCTCCGAGGCCCCAGCTATGGCCCTGGCATACCTCGACGTGGTCGTGCTGGTGGTGGCGACCCCGATCATGCTGCTGATCGGCGTTTCGGCGGCCGGCTACCTGGTCGGCGCCGGGGTCTGGATCGTGCTCCGCGTCGTCGGCCTGGGCGTCGACCGCGTCGCCGGAACCCTGGAGGACCCGAGAGGCGAGATCACGCTTCGCCTGGCTTACCTGCTCGGCCGGCTGTTCCTGCTGGCGATCGCGGTGATCCTGGTCCGAAACGGGTCCGGGCGCGACGCCGGACTGACGGCGCTGCTGGTGATCGTATTCGCGTTCACGCTGCAGCTGATCCTGTCGTTCCTCACCCGCCCGAGATCGCCACGATGAGCAAGACGCAGAAAATCCTGTTCGCCTGCTTCGGCGTGTACATCGGCGTGTTCGTCGTGCTGCTGCTCATCTACGGCTTCAGCCAGCACAAGAACAACTCCTTCCAGATCCAGAACGAGTTCAAGATCGTCAACTGGGTGAGCCTCGGGGTATTCAGCATCAACCGGGCCGTGCTCTATCTGTTCATCGCGACGGTCCTGACGATCGGCACGATGCTCTGGATCTCGCGCCGGATGCACGCCCGACCGAACAAGACCCAGACCGGCGTGGAGGTCATCTTCTCGCTCATGCGGGACAACATCACGCGGGGGAACATGCCCGACTCCATGGCGGCCAGATGGTTCCCCTTCCTCGGCACGCTGTTCCTGTTCATCTGGTACTGCAACTTGGTCGGCTACCTGCCGCTGCCGACGAACACCGAGGAGAAGTTCACCCTGTTCGGCGCGCACATCCCGTCGTTCGCCCTCTACGCGGCGACCGCGAACATCTCGATTCCACTCGTCCTGGCGCTCGTCGTGTTTATCGCCTTCATCACGGTGGGGGTCAGGACGCAGGGCCCCATCGGATATCTCAAGAGCCTGATTCCGGCGGGTGTGCATGGCCCGATGTTGCTCCTGATCTTCCCGATCGAGGTGATCTCGACGCTGATGCGGCTGCTGTCCCTGACCATCCGACTCTGGGCCAACATCTTCGCCGGGCACATCATTCTCTTGTTCTTGGCGGGCGGGCTCGCGGTGATCCTCGGGCTCCAGGCGCTCGGGTGGTTCGCGCTCCCCGCTGGGATTCTCATCTACCTGTTCGAGCTGGGCCTGGTGGCGACACTCCAGGCGTTCATCTTTGCGACCCTGGCGGCGATTTACATCGCCGGCGCTGCCACTCACCACTAACACGACAAGGAGCCCCTGATGTTTGCTGCTTTACACATGATCCCCATCGCGGCGTCCTCCGGGATCACGGCCGGCTTCGGGATCGCGGTCGGCGGCGGTCTCGGCGCGGTCGGCGCCGGCGTCGGTATCGGAATCATCTTCGGCAAGGTGATCGAGGCGGTGACCCGACAGCCCGAGATGCGCGATGAGATCACCAGCATCCAGTGGCTGGGATTCGCGCTGACCGAAGCGGTGTTCTTCTACGGCCTCGTCGCCGGCCTGCTCTCCTACGTGCTCAAGTGATCGCGTCCGTCTCACATCTGCCGGTCGCCGCCTCGAGCGGGTCGTTCCTGATCACGCCCAACGTCGGGCTGATGATCTGGACGCTGCTCCTGTTCGGGATCTCGATGTACATCCTGTGGAAGCTCGCATTCCCGCGGATCTCCGAGGCGCTGGACCGCCGTCAGCACGCGATCGAGGAGTCGATCGACCATGCCGAGCGGGTCCGGCGCGAGGCCGATGATCTGCTCGGCGAGTACCGCGAGCGGCTGCGGGAGGCACGCGACCAGGCCGAGCAGATCATCGAGCGGTCGCGCAAGACGGCCGAGGCGCGCGAGCGCGAGGTCCAGGCGGAGGCTCAGGAGCGGCGCGAGCAGCTGATGGAGCAGACCCGCCGCGACATCGAGGCCGAGACCCGTCGCGCGATCCAGGAGATCCGCCGCGAGGTGGCCGACCTGACCGTGCTCGCGACCGAGAAGGTGACGCGCAAGGTGCTCGACGAGGACGACCAGCGCCGGCTGGTTGAGGACGCGCTGGCCGAGCTCGACTTCAGCGCCCTGGCGCCAGACGGAGACCGGAACTAGTGGAAGAGATCGCGCAGGTCTGGTCACGGGCCCTGTTCGAGGTCGCCAAGGAGCGCGACGTCCTCGACGACGTTCGCGATCAACTGGGCGAGTTCGACCGTGCCCTGAACGAGAACCGGGACCTGGCGATCTTTTTCTTCTCGCCGTACTTCTCAACCGAGGAGAAGAAGGACGGCCTCAAACGGACCGTGACCGGAGCCGAGCCGGTTCTCATGAACTTCCTCGAGGCGCTCATCGAGCGCCACCGCATGCCGGCCATCTTCCGAATCAAGGCGCGCTATGACGCGCTATGGGAGGATGAGCGCGATTTGCTGCCGGTGGAGGTGACGAGCGCAATCGAGCTCGACAAGTCCACCGTCAGCAGTATTGGGGAGCGGATCGGGGAGCAGACCAGGCGTACGGTCGAGCTCTCGAGCAAGGTCGATCCCGACATCCTCGGCGGGATCGTGCTGCGCGTGGGCAACGTGGTCCTGGACGCGTCGATCCGAAACCGGCTGGAACAACTTCGAAAGCAAGTCGCGCAGGCGTAGCTACCCTCGCCTGCTCAAGGAGTCACGAATGCAGATCAAGCCCGACGAGATCACCTCAATCCTCAAGAGCCGGATCGAAGGACTCGATGCCTCGAGCGCGGACCTGACCGAGGTCGGGACGGTCCTGTCGGTGGCCGACGGTATCTGCCGGATCCACGGGCTCGACAACTGCATGTCCTTCGAGATGCTCGAGCTGCCCCACGACGTCACCGGGCTGGCTCTGAACCTGGAGTCCGACAACGTCGGCGCCGTGCTGTTCGGTGAGTGGGACAAGATCGTCGAGGGCGACACGGTCAAGCGGACCAAGCGCCTGCTCGAGATCCCGGTCGGCGACGAGCTGCTGGGGCGGATCGTCGACCCGCTCGGAAACCCGCTCGACGGCAAGGGCGAGATCAATACGTCGGCGACTCGACCGTCGGAGTTCAAGGCGCCCGGCGTGGTCCAACGCCAGCCGGTGAAGGAGCCGATGCTTACCGGTCTGAAGGCGATCGACTCGATGATCCCGATCGGCCGCGGGCAGCGCGAGCTGATCATCGGCGACCGCCAGACGGGCAAGACCGCGATTGCCGTCGACGCGATCATCAACAACAAGCATCGTGACCTTCGCTGCATCTACGTCGCCATCGGGCAGCGCAAGTCGACGGTGGTGGCGCTGGCCAAGACGCTCGAGGACGCCGGCGCGCTCGAGAACACGATCATCGTGATGGCGGCCGCCGACGAGGCCGCCCCGATCAAGTTCCTCGCCCCGTACGCGGGCTGCGCCATGGGTGAGCACTTCCTGTACAACGGCCAGGCAGCGCTGGTCGTCTACGACGACCTCTCCAAGCACGCCGTGGCCTATCGGCAGATGTCGCTGCTGCTGCGCCGGCCGCCGGGCCGCGAAGCCTATCCGGGCGATGTCTTCTACCTGCACTCGCGGCTGCTCGAGCGCGCGGTCAAACTCAACGACGATCTTGGCGGCGGCTCGCTCACCGCGCTGCCGGTGATCGAGACCCAGGCCGGCGACGTGTCCGCGTACGTGCCAACGAACGTGATCTCGATCACCGACGGCCAGATCTACCTCGAGCCGGGGCTGTTCAACTCGGGCGTGCGTCCCGCCATCAACGTTGGCATCTCGGTCTCCCGGGTGGGCGGCAATGCCCAGATCAACCCGATGCGCAAAGTCGCGGGCCGGCTGAAGCTCGAGCTCTCCCAATACCGCGAACTCGAGGCCTTCTCGCAGTTCGGTTCCGAGCTCGACCCGGCCACCCAGCGGACGCTGGCGCGCGGCGAGCGGCTGGTCAAGACGCTCAACCAGTCCGAGCGCAATCCGATGCCGGTCGAGGATCAGGTGATCCAGGTATACGCCGCCACCAACGGCTACCTGGACCGCATCGTCGTGGACAAGGTCGACCGGTTCCTCGCCGACCTCACGGACTACATGCACGCAAACGAGGCCGAGCTGTTGAAGAAGATCGCCGGCGGAGACTGGAGCGACGAGACCCAGCAGGCGGTCGAACAGGCGGTCTCCAGCTTCGCCGAGGACTTCGGCTTCGACCTCGACGAGGAGGGGCATCCGCTTGAAGAGGGCGACGAGGGAGGGCGGCACGAGGGCCGGGGCGAGAGCGACGAGAACCAGGGTGGCCAACAGGAGGATCAGGCGCGGGCGGCGTGAGCCGGCGGTCTGACCTGAACAGATGCCGCAATCCCAGCGCGACGTTCGCAACCGCATCGGCGCGGTCAAGAACATCCAGAAGATCACCCGGGCGATGGAGATGGTCGCCGCGGCGCGCCTGCGGCGGGCCGAGCAGCGGATCGAGGCTCTGCGTCCGTACGCCGACGCGATCCGCCGGATGACCCGTCAGGCGGCCGAGGCGGCGGGCAACGTGCCGCGCCTGCCGATCCTCCAGGAGCACGATCAGGTACGTCGAGTGGGTCTACTGATGGTCGCGGGAGACCGGGGCCTCGCCGGCGCGTTCAACTCAAACATCGTGCGGGCCGGGGTGGCGGCGGGCCGATCGTACGAGGCCGACGGGCGCACGCCGGTGTACTTCGCCTCCGGGCGGCGGCCGTCCACCTCGCTGACCTTCCGCGGCCTGCAGCCGGCCGCGAGCTTCACCGGGTTCACCGACCGGCCCGCCTACGCCGACGCGCGGCGAATCGCCGACACGCTCATGGCGGCCTACATTGACGACGAGGTCGATCAGGTCGAGATCTTCTACAACGGCTACATCTCGCCGATCAACCAGCAGGTCCGCCGCGAGACACTGCTCCCCCTCCAGCAGGCGACCGTCCTGGACGAATCGGACGAGGAGCGCGAGAGTGGCGGGCGCCGTGCTCCCGAGCTCCGGGCACTCGTCGAGTACGAACCCGATCCGGAGGAGATACTCAAGCGCCTAGTGCCCGATTACGTCGAGATCTCGATCTTCCGCGCGCTGCTCGAATCGACGGCGTCGGAGCACGGCGCGCGGATGACCGCGATGCGCAACGCATCGGAGAACGCAGGCGAGTTGATCCAGAACCTGACCCTCGAAATGAACCGCGCGCGCCAGGCGGAGATCACCCAGGAGATCTTGGAAGTGGTGGCGGGAGCGGAAGGGCTGTCCGGGTAGACCTACACTGGAGAAGAGATGTCAGTCGCAGAAGAACAGCGCAGGAAGGCTGCACGGGAGCCCGAGAAGCAGAACACCGGCCGGATCGAGGAGATCCAGGGCGTTGTGATCGAGGCCGTGTTCCCAGACAAGTTGCCCGAGATCTACCACGCGATCAGGGTGCGTCGCCCGGACGTCGCCAAGGCCGAGGAGGAGATCTCGGCGGAGGTTTCGCCTCCCGAGGCCGAGGACTGGCTCGTCTGCGAGGTTCAGCAGCACCTCGGCGATGATCGCGTGCGCGCGGTCGCGATGGACACGACCGACGGCCTGTCGCGTGGCACGGAGGTGATCGACACCGGTGCGCCGATCACGGTCCCGGTTGGCGACATCGCCCTGGGCCGGATCTTCAACCTTCTCGGCGAGCCCATCGACATGGGCGATGAGGTGCCCCCAGACACTCCGCGCTGGCCGATCCACCGCGAAGCGCCGCCGGTCGATGAGCTGACGCCGACGGCCGAGATGTTCGAGACCGGCATCAAGGTCATCGATCTTCTGGCCCCGTACGCCAAGGGCGGCAAGGTCGGCCTGTTCGGCGGCGCCGGCGTGGGCAAGACCGTGATCATCCAGGAGCTGATCCGCAACCTGGCCGAGGAGCATCAGGGCCTGTCGGCGTTCTGCGGCGTGGGCGAGCGTTCGCGCGAGGGCAACGACCTGTGGCTCGAGATGAAGGAATCCGGCGTGCTCGAGAAGACGATGCTGGTGTTCGGCCAGATGAACGAGCCGCCGGGCGCGCGCATGCGTGTCGCCCTGTCCGGGCTGACCATGGCGGAGTACTTCCGCGACGAGGAAGGCCAGGACGTGCTGCTGTTCATCGACAACATCTTCCGGTTCGTTCAGGCCGGCTCCGAGGTCTCGGCGCTGCTCGGGCGGATGCCCTCTCAGGTCGGCTATCAGCCCACGCTCGAGTCCGAGATGGGCGAGCTTCAGGAGCGCATCACCTCGACCAAGGAGGGCTCGGTGACCTCGATCCAGGCCATCTACGTCCCCGCCGACGATCTCACCGACCCGGCGCCGGCATCCGTGTTCGCCCACCTCAACGCGACCACGACGCTGTCGCGGTCGATCGCCGAGAAGGGCATCTACCCGGCGGTCGACCCGCTCGACTCGACCTCGACGATCCTCAAGGAAGAGATCCTCGGCGAGGAGCACTTCCGGGTGGCCAACGAGGTCAAGCAGGTGCTCCAGCGCTACCGCGAGTTGCAGGACATCATCGCGATCCTCGGGATCGACGAGCTCTCCGACGAGGACCGCCTGACCGTCAACCGGGCGCGGAAGATCGAGCGCTTCCTGTCTCAGCCCTTCCACGTGGCCGAGCAGTTCACCGGCACTCCGGGCGTGTACGTCCCGATCGCCGAGTCGATCCGCGGCTTCAAGGAGATCCTCGAGGGCAAGCACGACGATCTACCCGAGCGCGCCTTCTTCATGAAGGGCACGATCGACGACGTCGTCCGCGACGCCCGCGGCGAGGAAAAGGCCGAGGAGAAGCGGGACGAGGAGGTCGAGGAGGAGGACGAGGCCGCTCGCGGGCCCGAGGGCTCCGGCGAGAGCTCCGGCAACGCCGAGGACGACTCGGGCGATCAGGAGTAGCGCCCGGTGGCGCACGAGAAGTTCCGGGTCGAGGTCCTCACCCCCGAGGGGGAGGTGTTCAACGACGAGGTCGAGATGGTCTCGACCAAGACCGCCGTCGGGTCCATCGGCGTGCTGGCCCACCACGAGCCGGTGCTGGCAATGCTCGACCCGACTGAGCTGCGGCTGTACCGGACCGAGTCCGAGGTGGTTCGGTTCGCGCAGGCCGAGGGATACATGCAGATCGCCGACAACCGGGCGCTGCTGCTCGTGGAGGAGGCTCATGCCCCCAGCGACCTCGACGCGGCGAGCTTGCGCGAGCGGTTGCAGCAGGCGGAAAGGGAGCTCGAGTCCGCCGGCGACGACACCGAGAAGCGACGGGTGGCGCAGCGCGACAAGACGCGCTTGGAGACGTTTCTAGCCATCGCTGAGAGCGGCGGCTCGTAGCCGACGCTCCCTGTCGCTCCGGCTCGCATCTGCGCTTATTCTCCAATCGTCGTGATTGACGAACTGACGCTCGCAGAGCGGCTCATCTCGTACGACACCTCACGCCCGGAGGAGATCGTCGCGGCGGCAGGATTCGTGAAGGGGTGGCTCGAATCTCGCGACATCGAGGTGCGCCACCACGATCACAATGGCCTCCCCGTCTTGATCGCGGAGGTGGGACCCTCCGGCGGCCCCGACGAGCTCCCGTGCGTCGTGTTGCACGGACATCTTGACGTGGTCCCCGCCGAGCCCGAGCAGTTCTACCCGCGGGTCGATGGCGACCGGCTGATCGGGCGGGGTGCCTACGACATGAAGGGCGGCCTGGCGGCGATGATGTGCGCGCTGAAGGACGTCGAGCGCCAGTCGGCGGTGCGGGTGCGGCTGGTGTGCGTGCCCGACGAGGAGTCCGAGGAGATCGACGAGCGCTCGACCGACGCCGTGGTCAGCCGGGGCCTCGGAGGCGACTTCGCGATCACCGGCGAGCCCACGAACCTGCACATCGGCGTGGAAGCGAAAGGCGTTCTGGCGATGCTGATTGAGGTCCGGGGACGCGCCGCCCATAGCTCGACCCCGTGGCTCGGCGACAACGCGGTGCTCAAGGCCGTCGACGTCTTCAGGGCGATCGAATCGCTGCCGTTCTCGCGGGAATCCTCCGAGATGTTCGACCGACCGTCGATCAACCTGGGCCGGATCCACGGCGGAGACGCGCTGAACAAGGTGCCGGATCGCTGCCAGATGGCGGTCGACATTCGCTTCCTCCCGGGACAGGATCCGGCGGACATCCGGGCCCAGATCGCGCGGATCGACGAGTGCGAGGTGACGAAGTGGTTCGTGTTCCCGCCCGTGAGCGTGCCGCGGGGCAACCCATATGTGCAGGCGCTGCGGGAGGCGGTCGCGCGCGCGGTTCCCGACCGGGCGGTGCTGAGCGTGGGACGTGACGGCGCTTCCGATGCCGTGTCGTTCATGGCGGCCGGCATTCCGGCCGTCGAGTTCGGCCCCGACGGCGCCGGTCACCACGGCCCGGAAGAGTGGGTGTCGGTGTCGTCGCTGGCCCGCTACCGCCGCTCGCTGGTGAGCTTTGTCCGCACGCTGCCAATCTGGCTCGAGCGCCAGGCCGCAAGCGGCGCGGCTGACGAGAACCGCCAGCTCGATGAGGAGGACGCGCGCAGTGGGCTCCGGGCGATCGAGGGGGGACTCGGTTGAGGCTCATCCCGAGCTCGCGCGCGGGCATGCTCGTGCGGTTCGCGCTGGCCGCGTTCATCGTGATCGGCTCGGCCGGCGCCACCACCGCGGTAGGCGGCCTGCTCCAGTTCAAGCAGATCGCTCACTACCTGTCGGTGACACCGGCCCTTCCCAAGTCCACGCCGGTGACAATCCCCAACCCGGGAAACCCGCAGACGCTGCTGCTGATCGGATCGGATCACCGCGCCGGCACGTCGTTCAGCTCGGCTAACACCGACACGATGATGCTCGTTCGGATCGACCCGAGCTCGACGACGATCAATCTCCTGTCGGTCCCGCGCGACCTGGAGGTCCAGATCCCGGAGGGAGGCGCGGAGGTGACCGGCAAGCTGAACGCGGCTTACTCGATCGGGGGCCCGGGGCTGCTGGTCAACATCCTCAAGCAGCAGGTGTTTCCAGGAATCCAGATCAACCACATCATCGATGTGAACTTCGGCGGATTCGAGGATCTCGTCAACGCGGTGGGATGCGTCTACGGCGACGTCGACCACCGCTACTACAACAACACGGCCCTGACCGACTACTCGAGCATCGACCTGCAGCCGGGCTACCAGAAGATGTGCGGAGTCAACGCCCTGGAGTTCGTGCGGTTCCGCCACACCGATACCGACATCGTCCGCAACGCGCGACAGCAGGACTTCCTGCGCTGGGCCAAGGACCAGTTCAGCCCTGACCAGATCGTGGAGGAGCGCGACACGCTGCTGAAGATCTTCGGCGAGCACGCGCAGACCGACGCCAACCTCCACACCACCGACGGGCTGATCAACCTGTTCAACCTGATCGCGTTCTCGGCCGGCCACCAGATCGAGCAGATCCCCTTCCCGGCGATCCTGCTCCCGTGCCCGCCGGTCTCGCCGACGGCCAACAGCGCCACCCAGCAGACGCCGTGCTACGTGACGGCTAATTCGGGCCCCGAGGAGGCTGCCTTCCAAGCGTTCATGACGCCGACGACGAGCCAGCCGAAGCCGGCCGGCGTCTCGCTCGGCGGCCCGAGCGCGGGTGCGGCCAAGAGTGGCGGGGGCAAGTCCGGATCGGGCGGCGGTGGCTTTGGCGCTGCGGGGCTGACCGCCGACGTCAGCGACGGCGAGGCCCAGACCAAGGCGCTCGGCCCGATCGGGATCCCGGTCTACTACCCGAAGCTGATCGTGAGCGGGTCGCAGTATTGCTCGGACGACACCAGCGCGTGCTCCGTGGAGCAGGGCGCGGGCTCGGGCTATTACCCGCGGGCGTACCTGCTTCACGACCGGCAGGGGGTGGCCCACTACTCCTACCGAATGACGCTGGTGCTGAACCCGATTCTGGACGAGTACTACGGCGTGCAGGGCACCACCTGGCTGAACCCGCCGATCTTGAACAGCCCGACCGCCACCAAGACGGTCAACGGGAAGACCTTGATGCTCTACACGAACGGCAGCAAGCTCGCGCTGGTGGCGTGGCGCACACCGCAGGGCGCATACTGGATCTCCAACGACCTCACCGACGACATCCCCAACCGGCAGATGGTCGCGATCGCCGCCTCGCTGACCCGAGCCGGCGGCAACTAAGGCGCCGCCCTCGGGCGCCGCCGACAATTCAACGTAGCTCGCTACCCTCAGGGATCCGATGGGCTCAGTGAGAGAACCGATCGCGGTGATCGGTACCGGATACGTGGGGCTGGTCACCGCCGCCGGGTTCGCCGAGCTCGGGAGCGAGGTCTGGTGCGTCGACATCGACGCCGACAAGATCGCGCAGCTCGAGCGCGGTGACATACCGATCTACGAACCCGGCCTGGCCGAGGGCGTGGCCGCCAACCGCGAGCGCCTGCACTTCTCGACCGAGCTCACGCCGGCGCTCGAGCACGCCCGCCTGCTCTTCGTGGCCGTCGGCACACCGCCCACGTACTCGGGCGACGCCGACCTCTCCGCCGTCAACGCCGTGGTCGACGCTATGCCGCGCTCCGATCGGCACGCCCTGGTAATGAAGTCGACCGTCCCGGTCGGTACCGGCGCCGCGATCAAGCGCAGCTTCGCGGAGAGGGGGAAGGAGGGGTTCGCCTACGTGTCGTGCCCCGAGTTCCTCAAGGAGGGGTCGGCCCTGAACGACTTCCTGCATCCCGACCGGGTCGTGGTCGGCGACGACGGCGACTGGGCGGGCGACGCGGTGATCGAGCTCTACGCGCCCCTCGACGCGCCCCTCGTACGGACCGACGTCGCCAGCGCCGAAATGATCAAGCTGGCCGCCAACGCCTTCCTGGCCACCAAGATCTCGTTCATCAACGAGATCGCGAACGTATGCGAGGAGACCGGCGCCGACGTGCTTGAGGTGGCGCGCGGGATGGGGCTCGACCAGCGGATCGGCACGCACTTCCTGAAGCCGGGTATTGGCTTCGGGGGGTCGTGTTTTCCCAAAGATGTTTCAGCTTTGAAGCAGCTCGCCGGCAACTCCGGCTACCACTTCCAGCTGCTGACCGCGGTCATCGAGGTCAACGAGCTGCAGAAGCGGCGTGTGGTCGCGAAGCTCCAGAAGCATCTGGGGTCGCTGGTGGGTAAGCGGATCGCGCTGCTCGGGCTGGCGTTCAAGTCGAACACCGACGACATGCGCGAGGCCTCCTCGCTGGTGCTGTCGGCCCGGCTGCAGGCCGACGGCGC
>Ga0187769_10000152_pt1 | contig 37292 bp, 34 predicted proteins | sample 0116_SJ02_MP02_1_FD_133140 | JGI IMG/M metagenome (GOLD analysis project Ga0187769, IMG submission 133140) | Tropical peat soil microbial communities from peatlands in Department of Meta, Colombia - 0116_SJ02_MP02_10_MG | ecosystem: Environmental > Terrestrial > Soil > Wetlands > Peat | place...
AACCCGAAGGAAATCGTCTCTCTCCTCCATCCGGAAGCGCCTTGGACTTCGCAGGGGGGCTCCAGGACGCGGAGTTCAAGGTGCTCCGGCTGCCGTCGTGTTTACCGTATGGGCTCGCTGGAGGCCACGAGAGGGCCCCCACTGGTCCTCAGGCGCAAGCGCTCGGACGAGCCGGTGTTTGCCCGCCGAAGGTCGCAACGCGTTGGCCTCGCGGTTGTACACGAGCGGTTCTTGGGCGACCCAGCGCAGCGGACGGAGCATAGCTCGACGGTAGCCGACTAAAGGATCGACCTGGACGGGGCCGATCCGGACCGGCTAGTGCGCCCGAATCATCGCTCCCCAGGCCCCGCCACGTAGCCGACTGGCGGCACGCTCGACATCGGGGGCTGGCAGGTACACCAGCGACCGGAACCCAGGTCTCAAAGGTATGGTCTGGACGAAGCCGGGCGGGCAATGGACGGCGGGGTTGCCAGGATGGATGCCCGGGGTGGTCTCGATCCAAATATGCGTGATCTCGATCTCCCGGCGCTTCGACATGTTGACGACCTTCACGAAGTACTGCTCGGGGGAAGTCGGGAGGAACACCGCTCGATGAACGAGCACCTTCACACGGCGTCGCCACTGATCCCAGGCCCGGATCTGGTGGCTGCTACGCCGACGATGGGAAGCGGGTTCACACAACGAGCCTAACTCGCGTGATGGACGGCCCCGAGGGCGCCCGATCCGGCTCCCTTGGGGTCCACGCCGGGGTCCACAGCGTAGCCGAATCGGGCGGAAACGCCCCGACGCGGAATCGGCAGTTTATTCGGGAGTTTCCGAACCTACCCGAACCCCTCCGAACCTGGCTTTGCACAACTCGTAATGAAGGGGTCCGGGGTTCGAGTCCCGCGTCGGCTTTTTGGGCAGGGGGCGCAAGGAGCGCTGCGCGATCCTCACCACCGAGACCGTCGCCGTTCTACGCGCTGGTGCGGCGAGCGCCAAGGCCGCCCGACGATCCGCTATTCGCGACCCGGCAAGGAGGACCGCTGACCCCGAAAGCCGTCGCCTGGCTCCTCGACAAGCACACCGTCACCGCGACGCGTACCTGCCCATCGCTTGCCGGCAAGCGGGTCACCCGGCACGTGCTGCGGCACACCGACGCGATGCTGCTCCGCGCCGAGAGGTCGACCTGCTCACGATCGCGCTCTGGCTCGGGCACGAGAACACCACCTCGACCGAGATTTACCTGCACGCCGGCAAACAAGATCAAGCAAGAAGCGATCGACCGGATCGCACCCGCCGGCACCCCGCCCGGCCGCTACCAGCCCCCCGATCGCCTGCTCGCGTTCCTGGATCGCCTCAGCCGGCCCCAGCGGGGCGCTCAGCCCCGGCAGACCTCGTTGAGCGCTTCGCCATCGACGACGGGCGGATCCGCGTCGAGTCGAACATAGATCCGAGCCGAACAGCGACGGCACATCGCGATGCTCTCCTCGTCGTGCGCGACCCAGCGAACGATCTCATGCCCCAGCAGCCGTGCCCGCTCGGCAACACCCCGCAGGGCCTCGCAGCGCTCGAGCGCGGCCTACAGCACCGCCAACTCCTGGTCCTTCGGGACGGTCCGGCGCAGCGCAGCGATCGCGCGGTCCCCGGAACGGATCGTGATCACCCGGATCTTGTCGGCACGCGCCTTCGCGCGAATCTCCGCCCGCCACTGCTCCGGATCGACACCCTCCGGTGAGCTGACCTCCCCGCGGTGCAGCAGCTCCGCATAATCGCCGCCCGGACGCTCCAGATAATCGTCGGCGATCCGCCGAAACCGCCCGTCGTGCTCAGGCTTCACAACGTGTCTCGCTCATCGGCCACCAGAGCGCGAGCCTAACCCATCCGACTGACCTCGATGTTGGTGCCGAGGGGTCGTCCGGCCGTGTGCCTACGCTGCCCTGTGATGACCCAAGCGGAGCTGGACGCGCTGATCGACCAAGCCACCGTTGACTGCTACAACGATCACGAGCAGATCACCGGCCTGTTCACAATGATCGACGAGCACCTCGCGGTCCCGTTCGACACCGAGGTGCTGGGTGTGACCGTCACCGTCACGAAGGTCGACCTGACCATCGACCACGAGACCGTCGCGATCTGCCGGCGCGAAACTAACAAGCAGACGATCCCGATCCTCGACCTACCGCTCCCCACGCTCCATCCTCAGCGCACCGAGTGTGCTGAGCTATCGGAGGCCTCCCTTTTTGCGACCAGGGTCGATCCAGTGCGCCCGACATGGTTCAGGAAACCGGCCCACGTGAACGTCGCCTGGCTATGGGACCACTGAATCCAGGTGTTCTCTGCCAGATAGCTCCGGCGAGCCGAGCTCGAGAGCGACCGCCGGTAGTTCGTGGCCGACGGCTCGAGCAGGGTCTTGACTAGATAGGTGGCGTAGTTGGCCGCGGTCAGCCGTCCGAAGCTGCCGCTGCTCAGATCCAGCGAGGCCTCGTACGTCGCGAACTCGGCGCGAAGCTCCTTCGAGAGTGTCTGATTCACGGGCTCGCCGTTGTAGTCCTGCGTCCCGAACGTCCACTCGTACGCCCCGTCGGCATGGTCGAGGTCAGTGATCGGGCTGTAGGCCGAGACGGCGTACACGCTGTCGCTCGCGCTAGCCGCGCCGAGCGCCTGTTCGTAGGAGTCGTACATGGAACTGCCGGCCGAGGCGCCCAGGAGTGTCGAGAGCGCGCCGCCGGCGCTCACGCCGGAGGTGACGATGTGGTTCGTGTTGCCGGGGCTGCGCCCCTGGTTGTAGTGCAGGTAGCGGACCGCCGCCTTCAGGTCGACGATCGCCGCGGGCGCCTTGCCGATGTACCTGCCACTCGAGCTGACGTTGTCACGACCGCGCACCCCGGGGATGACGACGACGTAGCCGGCCTCGAGCGCGAGCTCGTCGTTGTTGCCTTGGCCCTGGCCGGCAAAAGCGCTGCCGCCGGAGCCGCCTGGCGGTCCGCTGGTCGTGCTCGTACCCATGCTGCCAGTGCTGCTGTCGCCGGCGGTCGAACCCAAGCCGCTCGCGCCGCTGGGCGACGGGCCCGAGGGCGCCGACCCGGGAGAGGCGGTTACGCCGCCTGCCCCGCCGAAGCTGCTCTGCACCGCGGAAGACAGATAGCCGCCGACCGGGATGTCAAACAGGATCGGCGCGTTCTTCGCGTCAATGGCGTTGTTGCCGATCTTCACGGGCACCACCACGTCAAGGCTCTCGTAGGTCGTGCTCACCGGGTGGGTGACATACACGAGTTTCTTGTAGAAGTGGTAGGTGATGGTCTTGCCGCCAACCGTGATCATCTCGGTGGTGTAGGACTTCGCGGGGAACACGAGGGAGTAGGCGCTCGCGGTGTTGGCGTTCGCACTCGTCGTCCCCGAGTGCCCCCGACCCGCACCGCACCCGGCGGCCATTCCCACCGCGAGGGTCAGTAACGCCAAGACAGCCATCGCTCTACGCATCACCGGCACCGCCTTGCCCGCCAGCCGCCCCCAGCTGTTCGAGGAGGGCTGAGTCGTAGGCGAAGGCATAGCCTTCGCCGTGATGTTTCGGGCGCAATCTGAGTGGAACCGCCACCATCGCTGGCCATCGCGTCGCACTGGCAGCGTTCCCGCTCCCAGTTGAGCACCGGGCACTCCGGCAACGTGCCACGCAGACCGCACCCGAGTTGGCCGCCCGCGCTCGGCGATCCTCCGGTGCGAGATTCGAGTCTCGAGGAGGTCACGGACGGCCGCAGGCTCGTCGCGAAGCGCGTCCACGACGGCCCGACCGTCAGCTTGAAGGCTTCAGCGCTGGTTCGGCTGACGTTCACGAGCTCGCAGCCGGCTTCTTTTGCCGATCGAGCTTCGCCCTCAGATCGGCCAGCTTGGCGTCGATCTCGTCTTTTTGCTTCTTGTAGCGCGCGTCCCGCAGTTCCGTGCGGGCTTTCTTCTTTGCTTCCCGCTGAGCCTCTTCCGCCGCCGCCACCTCCGCCTTTACGTCGCCGGCTGGTCGCCGCAGCACGGTGCCTCCCAGGCCCGCCATCACGGCGTCAATCGCGACCGGGCTCTCATGCCGTGCGTCGAGCTCCTTGAGTCGGTTCAGCGCCTCATACGCGTTCGCGTGCTCCGGAAATGAGACCGAAAGAATGCTCTCGCGGGTGAATAGCTCATTGGACATGGCGAGTCCTTTCTAGATCGGGGGCTGGGTCGAGTGCGTGGTCAAGCCTGTCGAGCGCGCGTCGCCAGCGTCCCGCGCGGATGGGCGACCGCGCGTCACGTGAAATGCGTGATGCGCCCGTCGCCGTCTAAGTTGCGTTGTCAGAGGCCTGCTCTTCAAAGCGCCAGACCGGGAAGCCAACGGCAGGAGCTGATGGCAGCTCGGGCTCGGTGCTGGCTCGGGAAGTCAGCTCGCTTCGATTCCACGGCGGCCTCTTCGCGTCCGCTGCCCGCTCAGAAAGGCGAAGGTGCCCGATGATCCAGCGATCGCCCTGAGCGCCGTGGCGCTGACCACGCCCGCGTGGCCGACACGGCCGGAGAGGGTTCGTCTTCGGTCTCGCCGCTGAACTGCGCGTGGTAGAGCGCGGAGTACGGACCGCCGCTTGCGAGCAGCTCCTCGTGTGTTCCGGCCTCGACGATGCGCCCGTTTTGCATCATGAGGATCAGGCCGGCATCGCGAATCGTCGAGAGCCGGTGGGCGATCACGAACGAGGTGCGGTCGGTGCGGAGCGAGTTCATCGCTTTCTGGACCAGGAGTTCCGTGCGCGTGTCGACGGACGAGGTTGCCTCGTCGAGGATCAGCAGCGGGCGCTCAGCGAGGAAGGCGCGCGCGATCGTGACGAGCTGCCGCTGCCCGGCGCTGAGGTTCGACCCCTCCTCGTCGATGACGGTGTCGTAGCCATCGGGCAGCGTGCGTACGAAGTGATCGACGAAGGCGGCCTCCGCGGCGGCGATCAGCTCCTCCTCGGACGCTTCGGGGCGGCCGTAGAGAATGTTCTCGCGGATGGTGCCCTGGAAGAGCCAGGTGTCTTGGAGCACCATCCCGATCTGGGCACGCAGATCGGCGCGGCGCATCTTGGCGATGTCGACGTGATCGAGCGTGATCCGGCCTGCGTCGAGCTCGTAGAAGCGCATCACGAGGTTGACAAGCGTCGTCTTGCCGGCGCCGGTCGGCCCGACGATCGCGACGGTCTGCCCGGGGGAAACGGTGAGCGACAGGTCCTCGATCAGTGGCTTATCCGGCTCGTAGCGGAACCAGATGTGCTCGAAGGCGACCTCACCGCGCGCCTGGGGCGGAGCCAGTGGCGAGGCCACGTCGGCGGGCTCATCCGCGGCATCGAGTAACTCGAAAGCGCGCTCGGCCGACGCGACGCCAGACTGCAGGAGGTTGACCATCGACGCCATCTGCGTAAGCGGTTGGGTGAACTGGCGCGAGTACTGGATGAACGCCTGCACGTCGCCGAGCGACATCGTGCCGCTGGCAACTCGCAGTCCGCCGATCACGGCGATGAACACGTAGTTGAGGTTCCCGAGGAACATCATCAGCGGCATGATCAGGCCGGATGTGAACTGGGCGCCGGATGATGCTTCGAACAACGCTTGGTTCTGCTGCTCGAATGCCCGCTGGGCATCCTCGGTGTGTCCAAAGACCCTCATCAGGTCGTGACCGGTGAATGTTTCCTCGACCTGCGCATTGAGTGCGCCGGTGCGACGCCATTGCTCGGTGAACAGCCGCCCCGAGCGTCGCATGATGAGCGCGCTCGCGAGCAGGCCGAATGGGATCGTGATCAGAGCGACCAGGGCGAGCAGCGGCGAGATCCAGAACATCAGTGCCAGCACGCCGACGATCGTGAGGACCGACGTGATCATCTGGCTCATCGTCTGCTGCAAGGTCTGGCTGACGTTATCCAGGTCATTGGTGACCCGCGAGAGCAGCTCACCGCGCGGCTGGCGATCGAAGTAGCGCAGCGGGAGGCGGTTGAGCTTGTCCTCGACGTCCGCGCGCATCCGGAGCATCGTCGATTGGACGACGTCGTTGACCAGATAGCCCTGTAGCCACGCCGCGAGCGCCGATCCAACGTAGGCCGCGAGCGCGATTCCGAGGACACCCGCGAGGGCGGAGAAGTCGATGCCATGACCGGGAACGACGTTGACACCATTGAGCAGATCGGCGATCTGGCCGTGTCCGTGGGCGCGCAGGATGTTGATCGCCTGGGCTTTCGAGATCCCGCGTGGCAGCCGGCGACCGAGGAAGCCGGCGAAGATGAGATTCGTCGCGCGCGCGAGGATCTTCGGCCCCGCCACCATGGCGGCCACCGACAGGCACGCGAGCCCGAGCGCGGTGATCGCCTTCCCGCGCTCGGGACGCATCTGCCCGACGAGCCTCCTCGCCGAGCCGCTGAAATCGGCGGCCCTGTCGCCGACCATCCCGCGGCCGCCGAAACCCTGGCCCATGGCACGCGGCTGGATCCGTTCGGTCTCTCGCAACCTCCCGTCGCCATTCGCCGCAGGCGCGGGCGCCGCGGCGTGCGCGGGCGGTCGCGCTTGTCCGCCGCGCCTGCTCACGCCGCCTCCGCTGCGGTCAGCTGCGAGCGGACGATCTCCTGGTAGGTCGGGTTGTCGGCCTGCAGCGACGCGTGCGTCCCGCGGCCGACGATCTCGCCGTGCTCAAGAACGATGATCTGGTCGGCGTGCAGGATCGTGGACACGCGTTGCGCCACGATCACTACCGTGGCGTCGTGGGTGACGGGCTTCAGCGCGCGGCGCAGGCGCGCATCGGTCGCGACGTCGAGCGCGGAGAACGCATCGTCGAACAGGTAGACCTGCGCTCGCCTGACCAGCGCTCGGGCGATCGCCAGCCGCTGACGCTGCCCTCCCGAGAGATCCGTGCCGCCCTGGGCGATCCCGGCGTCGAGACCGCCCGGCATCGCCCGGACGAACTCGCGCGCCTGCGCGGTCTCGAGCGCCGCCCAAAGCTCCTGATCAGATGCATCCGGGTGGCCATACCGAAGGTTCGAGCCGACCGTACCGCTGAACAGATAGGCCCGCTGCGGCACGAGTCCGATCATCGACCAGAGCAGCTCGGGATCGAGGTCGCGCACATCCACACCGTCAACCCGCACGACACCCGCCGTCGCGTCATATAGGCGGGGGACCAGGTTGAGCAGCGTCGACTTCCCCGCGCCCGTCGAGCCGATGATCGCGGTCGTCTCGCCGGGTGCTGCGAGGAACGAGATGTCTCGCAGCACTGGCTCCGACGCGCCCGGGTAGCTGAAGCCAACGTGCTCGAAGCGAACCTCGCCCCGACGGGCGAGCGACCTGACGGGCGCGGCGGGCGGGATGACCGAGGACTCGGTGTCCAGCACCTCCACGATCCGGTCGGCGCAGACCGCGGCCCGCGGACCCATCACGAACACCATCGTCGCCATCATCACCGAGATCAGGATCTGCATCAGGTAGTTCATGAACGCGATCAGCGAACCGACCTGCAGCGTTCCGGCGTCGACGCGCCGCGCGCCGAACCACAGCACGCCGACGATCGAGACGTTGAGAATTAGCATCACGCTCGGGAACATCAGCGCCATCCACCGACCAGCGGTGAGTGAAGTCTTCGTCAGACCCGCGTTCGCCACACCGAACCGCTCAGTCTCGTAGGGCTCGCGCACGAACGCGCGCACCACCCGAATCCCCGTGATCTGCTCACGCAGGATGCGGTTGACCACGTCAATCCGGCGCTGCATCATCCGAAACGCCGGCACCATTGGGCGGACGATCAGGACGATCACGATCAGCAGCACCGGCACGCAGACCGCGATCAGCCACGACAGCCCCACATCCTGGCGCAGCGCCATGATCACCCCGCCGATCATCATGATCGGCGCCGCCACCAACAAAGTCGCGCTCATCTGCACGAACATCTGCACCTGCTGCGCATCGTTCGTGTTACGCGTGATCAGCGACGGCGCGCCGAACCTGCCCATCTCGCGACTCGAGAACGACCCCACGCGCCTGAACAACCGGGCGCGCACGTCGCGCCCGACCCCCATCGCCATGCGGCTCGCGAAGAGGACCGCGATGACGCTGCAGACCACCTGCACGAGCGAGACACCGAGCATGATCCCGCCGGTGCGCAGGATATAGCCGGTGTCTCCCTCCGCGACCCCCTTGTCGATGATGTCCGCATTTAGCGTCGGCAAATAGAGCGCCGCGATCGTGCCCACGAACTGCAAGAGAACGACCAGTCCCACCGAACCGCGATACGCGCTCAGCTGATCCCTGAGCAAGCTCAGCAGCGCAGACCCTCCACGCGCCGCCGACCTCACCGCGACGCTCCGCAGCGTTCATGCTCAAACGAGGACGCGTCCACATCGCAAGCTGAAGCACCGGTGCGCATACCGATGCCGACGCTACGCGCGGGCTGCCGAGCCGGCATCGGCGTCAGACCGCCTCATCCGCCGGCTTAACTACTTATCCTGACACGCGGATCCGGGCTCCTCACGGAGGTCCGCGGAGGCGGCGCGCAGCTTCTCCACGGCGATGTCGCCCACTCGGTGTTGGGCCTCCGGCTCGGTGATCACCACCTTGATCCCGAACGGCTCCGCCTCCATCCGCAGGCAATCGCTGAGAGACTCGAGCGCGAACTTTGGTGGCGTGATACCAGCCGCCGGGCGGCCCAGATCTTGCTGCCCATCGACGTCGTGCTGATGATCCGACCGCTCCCCTGCTTGCGCATGCGCGGGAGAACGTTCCGCTCGCCACGACTCGGGCCAAACCGGCTGGTCCCGCCACGGTAAAGCCGGCCGTTGGCGGTCGCTCCCAAGGAGATCGCCCGGCCGTTCGCGCTACCGATTGCGCTCCTCGGCAGTCGAGCCGCCGGGGCGGCTGCTCTCGGCCCAGGTCGGAAGCGGTCGTCGAGGTTTGCTTTGCATCGTCGTGGACGTAAGCGGTACCGCCACGTCATGCCGAGCCGCTATGCGGAGCAGTTTCCTGAGCGGCGGTGCGAGTCCGACTGCGGGGATCGGCACCTCCAGCTCCACCGTGCCGGTTGCCCGATCGATGATTCGCACCGGCCCAAGCCCGGCGATCAGGTCGAGCATGTCCCGGTTCTCGGCGAGCACCAGCGCGGTGAAGGTCTTGATCCCTTCTTGGCGCGCGCGGGCGCTGATCACCTCCAGCAGGAGGGTCCCCAAGCCGCGACCCTGCCAGTCGTCAATCACCGTGACCGCCACCTCCGCGGCGTCGGGCCGCTCGGGATCCCGTACGTAGCGCGCGACTCCCAGGCCCTCCTGGCTCTCTTCGTCGAGGGCCACCATCGCTTCGTGTTCGTTATGGTCGACGTCGGTCAGGTACCGCACCGTTCCCTCGTCGAGTTCCGGCAACGGCCTCAGAAATCGGCGGTATCTCGAGTCCGGGCTCAAACGCGCAAAGCCGCGCACCAACAGTTCGGCGTCCGTGGGTCGGCCCTGCCGAATACGCACCCGCGAGCCGTCGCGCAGGGTCACCGGCGCGCCCAGGGCGATGACCTCCTCGGTCGACGGTGAGGGAGGCGCTCGCCGAGGTGGATCTCGAACGCGAGTAGCCCCAGCGTCGCGAATTACTTCCGCGCCGGGTGTAGATCCGGGCGGCGACGAACGACAAGCCACAGGGCCGGCGCGCGCCTTGCGCCGAGGTCTGGGACTCCTGCCACCTGCCAAGCGGCCGCGGCTTCACGCTGCCAAGCAGGCACGGGCCGAAGGGCATAGGGATACCCCGGGCGATTCGGGCGCGCCCGCGGGGCCATCGGTTGTCGAGCTCCTCACGCGACCACCCGTGGGTTTCGGCTTCGTCCAAGTCATGATGATGGTCATGAACGAGAGCCAGCCACCATCAGCGCCTCTGGACGTCGTTGAGGAAGACGCTCGGGCCGCGGCCGTCGCCCGACTCCATGACCTGTTCACCAAGGAAGGGTTGTCGTTTACGTGTTTCTGCGAGGTCTTGGGGCAGATCCTCACGTCTCCGACCCATGCCGCGCTGGAGAGGACAATGTCAGCCCTGCCGTCGTTAGTCAGGCTCACACCCGTGTCGCGGCGGCTCGCCGGGCCGCTCGTGCTGCGAGTACCCGACGGCAAGCTGGCGCTGGGTTCTGGCTGGCAGCTGGCGGCGGACACGACGATCGGCAGCGGCTTCGGAAGCGCTCGGGTCGATCTGACCATCGCCAGCTGGGACGCCCGTGAAATCAACCTCCGCTTGGAGACGTGGGGCTCGATCGAACTTCTGGTCCCGGAAGGCGTAGCCGTGCAGATAACCAGGGGGTCGGGAGCGAGCGTCGAGCTGGAGGCGCTGTCTCCGGCAGTTCCAGGCGGGCCGGTCTTGCGGATTTCGACGTCCGGACCAACCGGGGTGATCCGGATACGCCACCCTAAGCAGCGCGACGGAAAGCCGTTCGCGCGCTGGAGGCGACGGCGCATCGCCGGCGAGCATGGCTCGGCTAGGTTCCTCTCGGGTCAAGGGATCGTTTGGACCCGCGCCCAGCGCTAGAGTAGTACTAGAGCTACGAGGAGCTCACTCGGCAATGGCTGCGCTGATCATCGTCATCGTCATCGTCGTGCTCTTAGCCCTAGGCTTGTGGGCTGGGTACAACGGACTTGTCAAGAAGCGCAACCGCACGCAGGAGGCGTGGTCGGAGATCGACGTCGAGTTGAAGCGTCGCCACGATCTCGTACCCAACCTGGTGGCGACTGTGCAGGGGTATGCCACCCACGAGCGGGGTACGTTCGAGGCGGTGACCCAGGCGCGAGCCAACGCGGTCGCCGCGGGCGCGACCGACGATCCGGGTCAAATCGCGCCCGCTGAGGATGCCCTGTCCGGGGCGCTGCGTTCGCTGTTCGCGGTCGCCGAGAGCTACCCACAGCTGCGGGCGGTCGAGAGCTTCGTGCAGTTACAAGAGACCCTGACGGCCACCGAGGACAAGATCGAGTACGCCCGGCGCTATTACAACACCAGCGCGCGCGACTACAACATCGCGCTGCAAACGTTCCCGCGGAATCTGATCGCGGGACCGTTCGGCTTCAAACCGGTGGCCTTCTTCGCCACCGGGGAAGAAGAGCGCGCGGTCCCGCAGGTGAGTTTCCCCGGTTCTGGCCCCGGTGGAGCCGGGCCGTCATCGCTGCCTGGCGCCGCGGGCGAGGGGCTTCCGCCTGCCGCCGGCGCTCAGGGCCCCCCGTCAGCCCGCTGAGCTCCCAGCCTGGTTCGACTTTCCGGCCCGGTTAGACGGATTGGCCCGAGAGGATTTTCTCGAGCGCCGCGATTCGCTCCTCGATCGGGGGGTGGGTGTCGTAAAGGTGGTGGTACCAGGCGTCGTGGTGCTGAAGCGGGTCGTCGATACACATCGCTGCGGTGGCGTGGTTCATGTTCTTGAACGGCTGGTCGTTCTGCTGCAGCTTCTTGAGGGCGCTCAGCAGCCCCGCCGGGTTGCGGGTCAGCTCGACACCGCTCACGTCGGCCAGCGACTCGCGGCGGCGGGACAGAGCCAGGCGCATGAGCGGACCGAAGATGAAGCCGACGATCGAGAGCAGAGCAGCGGCCGCGAGAATCACGAGCATGGCCTGGTTGCCCTGGCCCCTGCCTCGGCCGCCTCCTCCGGCATAGAACGCACTTCGCCACAGCATGCTGGCGAGCAGGGCGGCCAAGCCGACCATTGTTGACACCAGGAGCAAGAGGCGGATGTCGTGGTTCTTGATATGGCTCATTTCGTGCGCGGCCACGCCTTCGAGCTCTTCGCGGTTCATGATCGCGAGCAGTCCTGTGGTGAACGTGATCGCCGCCTTGTCCGGGCTGGCCCCGGTGGCAAAGGCATTCGGTGAAGGGTCATCGATCACATAGACGTCGGGCTTCGGAATCCCGTCGCCGATCGCCAGGGCCTCCACCAGGTCGTGCACTTGCCGGTAGCGGACCGGGTCGGCCGGCACGGCCGCGGAGACTCGAAGCACCAGTCCGGCTCCGGCATTCAGGGAGTAGACGATCCCGCAAATGGCCAGGAGCGCACAGACCGCGATGCCGTCGAGAACCGGGGTCCAGGTGTGTGGCGGCCGAGAGAGCGCCCTCGCGATCAAGCCGCAGGCGGCTCCAATAGCCAGCCAGGTCGCGAAGAACACGACGGTGACGATGACGCTGCGGCGTTTGTTATCGGCGATCTGGCTGTACAAGGGTCACTCCAAGAGCGCGATGACTACCTCGCCGCTGACGCGAGCGAACCTCTTGAGCGTGTGTTCGCGATATGGCTCCCGGTTAGCGAGGCGCTACGGCGCAACGGTGAACACCTCAATCGACTGAGCTCGCCTCCGCGTGTGGGGTTCGGTACGACACTCACTCCTACCGCCTGCTTCGGTTCACCCACTCACCCTAGCTGCGCCGAGCGCCCAGCTCATCCGCTCCGCACCCTGGCTGGGCTAAGTAATTACCCGCGTCGACGGCCTTGCGCCGCGCAGTAGTCGTGACAACGCCCCCCGGCGAAGGTAACGCGGAACGCCGAAGTCTCCTGAGAATGGGCACGGTCGAGACCGCGCGGGCGACGCAAAGGGCCACCTTCTATGTTGCCGTGGCCATGCCCGTGAATCGCCAGACGTCCAGCAGGTTCAACCCGCTCCTCGGTTCCGCTCGCGCGCCGAGCGCAATCATGCGGGGTCCGGACCCGGCGCGGCAGGTGACCGAGTTGGGCGGTCAGATCAGGGTGGTCAGCAGAGCGACGGCCGAAACCGTCATGACGCAGAACGTGGTCCACACCCATATCCGCGATGCCCGCGGCCCTCTGTGGGGCCCGAGGACTTCTGGGTCCGAGTTCAGGCGCCCGATCGCGAACAGCAAATAAGCCCGACCGGGCGCGCGAGGCCAGTTCCCCGACTCGCGGGACTGCTGAACCGTCGGAGAGATTCGGCAGCCTTGCAGTCTCGATGTGGCTGCTGCTGCTCGATCAAGGCGACACGCAGAGCGCTCGATCAGCACCACCCCTTGTTAGGCGTGGTTGCGCTCGGTGATGTCGAGCGAGAAGGCGCCGAACGCGGCGACGGCTCCGGTGTGGTCGTGGACTGGCCACTTGATGACGTAGTAATCGTGGTCGCTGCCGTCGGCGTGCGTGACTGTCAGGTCGCGGGAGAGGGGTGTGCCGCCGGCGCGCATGGTGTCGTCGTCGGCGAGTGTCTGGGCTAGTAGCTCGCCGTGAAGGTGTTGGGAGGGGTGGCGGCCGACGGCGTCTTCTGGTGTGCATCCGAGCGCTCGGGCGACCGAGTCGGTGACGTGGAGGTAGCGGCCGTCGAGGTCGCGCAGAGAGAGCGCGGCGGGGATGTAGCGAAACAGGCCGTCGAGGCGGGCCTCGCTGAGCGCGAGCGCCCGTTCGGCGTGTTTGCGTTGGGTGACGTCGGTGTAGGAGACGATCACCTGGTAGGGCGCGGGGCCGTCGGATAGTCGCCGGGTTGAGATCCGAAGCCAGCGGATGTGCTCGGTGGCGCTGGGGAAGCCGACGACCGCGTCGTCGATTTCTTCTCCGGTGAGCCGTGTGATCTCTGCGGGCAGCTGGCGCACGGGGAGGGGCGTACCGTCCTCGGCGATCGCGCCCCAATCCAGGTCGGCTATCGGTCCTCGTTCGAACCGCGTGCGCAGGTCGTCGAGGATCGCCCGGGACGCCGGGTTGACGTGCAGATGGGTCCCGTCGGAGTCGATGATGCTGACCGCTTCGGCGATCCGGTCCACAACGCGGCGGATCGAGTCCTCTTTGGCTTTGCGCGCGCTGATGTCCTTGATTTGGGAGATGAAGTAGAGCGGCTGCCCCGAGCTGTCCCGGACGAGCGAGACCGACAGGCTGGCCCAGATGAGGTGACCGTCGGCGTGCAAGTAGCGCTTGTCCAGCTGGTAGGTGCGGATCTCGCCGGCCAGCATCCGGCGCACGGACTCGAGGTCGGCGTCGAGGTCGTCTGGATGGGTGACGTCCTGGAAGGTGCGCAGCAGCAGCTCGGTCTCGCCGTATCCGGTGATCTCACACAGCGAGCGGTTGACCTTGATGAACCGCCCGTCGGGAGCGACGAGTGCGAGCCCGATCGGGGCGTTGTCGAACGCGCTGTGGAAGCGCTCCTCGGCCTCGGCGAGCGCCCGGTCGTGGCGTCGGCGCCGGTCGGTTTCGACAATGTGGGCCACGAACATCCGCGCGCCTGTGTGAGGGTGGGCGGTGGTGGCGACCCGGACCGCGACCCATCTCGGGCTGCCGTTGGGGAGGATGTAGCGCTTCTCGCGCACGTAATCGGACCGGTCGCCGCGCGCTAGCTGGTCGAGGCCTTCCTCGTCGGCCGCGATGTCCTCGGGGTGGGTCCACTCGCGGAAGTGGTGGCCGACCAGCTCTTCCTCGCCGCGCTGGACGATTTGGCAGAACGCGGGGTTGACCGCGAGCAGGCGTCCGCTGGCGTCCGCGATCACTATGCCCGCCGGGGCTGCGGCGAACATCCCGCGAAGCATCTCGGCGTCGTCGGGCGCACGAGCGTTTGATCCGTTCGCTTCCGGATCACGCCGGCAATCGCCCGTGGCTTCGCCCTCGCCAAGGAGGCGGATCGCGTGCGCCGCTGTCTGCTCGGCGTGCCGCGCCTGCGGTAGTGGGGCGTCGGCGTTGACGGCGTATCGGTTGCGGGCTCCTACGCGCGTGCGGGCGAGGTAGCCCTCATCGACGAGGTCGGTGATGATCCGCTGGGTTGCTCGCTCGGTGATCCCGACCTCGTGCGCGATGTCGCGCAGCCGCAGATCCGGCCGGTCCGCGAGGGCGCTCAGGACGTGGAGGTGGTTGGTGAAGAACAGCGATCGCGCCATCACCCCCTGTATCGGCAACCCGCACATAGGACATAAATGTCCGGTCCTAGGCTCGCGTTACGCGCGTCCGGCTCTAATAAGAAATTTAGGTCCGGAGCTAAAGGACGCCCCCGGGCTGGACGATCACCCCGGATGTCAGAAGGGTTACCGCGAGCGGTTGCCCGCAATGCGACTCAGGAGCACGGATGTTCAAACCAAACCGATTCTCGAGGCGAACGCTCGGCGTCCTCGCGGTCGTGGTCGCCGGCGCGGCGATCATGCCGGTGGGGGCGTGGGCGGCGACCTCGAACGATCAGACGCAGTTCAGCGTCACGGGTGGGTCGTTGTCGTTCTCGGCGGCGCCGGCGATGCCGACGTTGACGGCGATCACGCTGAACGGCCAAGCCCAGACCACTAACACCACGATGACCAACTTCACGGTGCAGGACGCGACCGGGAGCGGGTCGGGTTGGAACGTGACCGTCAACGGCAACAGCAACACCGGCAAAAGCCCGGTGTTCAAGCAGTACTGCCCCAACGCCACGTGTGGCACGGACTCCGGTCCGGGCTACATCACCGGCGGGCAGACGCTATCTGCCAACTCGCTCACGCTGGCCAGCACGGGCGCGTCGTTCAGCGCCCAGAACGGCAGCACCGGCACCGCGCCGACGCTGCAGTGCTCCAGCGCCTGCAACGTCGACAGCGCCTCCGCGGTGAAGATCGCCTCGGCGGCAGTGAACGCGGGAATGGGCACGTGGGCGACGACCGGGTGGAGCGGCACGAGCCTCGCGCTGTCGACGCCGACCACGCTCAAGACGCTCCAGACCAACGAGGTCTACCGCGTTGACCTCGTTTGGACGCTCAACAGCGGACCGTAGACCCAGCGGTACCGCGAACCAGCGATCGGGCGAGCGGCATCCGTGGCCGCTCGCCCGAACTCCCCAACCTTCAGGAGATCCCTTGCCACCCTCCCGCCTCGTTCACGCCGCCATCCGGCGAGCGTTGCGCCCGCTACCGCTCGCCCTAGCTGCGCTCCTCGTCACACCCTCTCTGGCCGCCGCGTCCGCGTCGGCGCAGGGACCCGCGGTGATCGTCAAGGTGCACCAGGCCTCCGGGCTCATCTCGCCCTACTTCCAGCTCTCGGGAAGGCCAGGGCGGACGCTCCGGGCGGGCGGGCTTGAGCTCGTCAACCCGACGTCGGGCCGCGTGCGCGTGCAGCTGGATCCGGTCGACGCGATCACCACCAACACGCTGGGGTCGGCCTACACGCTCGCGGGTGTCGGAACGCATGGCGCCACAACGTGGCTCAGGCTCAGCCACCAGAACGTCACGCTCGCGCCCCACGCCAGCCAGGACGTGTCCGTGGACGTGGCCGTGCCGCCGACGGCAACCCCCGGGGACTATCTCACCGGCGTTTCCGTCGAGGCCCTCGGGCAGACCCAGCAGACCACCGTGACCCGGGGAGTAGCAATCGGCGAGATCGACCGGTACGCGATCGGCGTCGAGGTCCAGCTCCCCGGCGCGCGCCACCCCGCCTTACGGCTCACCGGAGCCAGCATCGCGCGCGAGCCAAGCGGCCTGGCGTTCCTGCTCGCCGCCACCAACCCCGGCAACGTCATTCTCAAGGACGTCCACGGCTGGGTGCGAGTAACCGACGGAAACCGTCTCGTGGCTGCCACCACGGTGCAACCCGGCACGTTCGTATCCGACACCAGTATCACCTATCCACTCAGGGCCGCACGCGAGCAGCCAGCACCCGGCGCGAGCTACCGCGTGCGCGCCACCCTGTATTACGCCGGTTTGATCGCCCGGCTCGACACGACCGTCCGTTTCAGCCATGCCGCCGCGGTCACCCAACAAAACTACGGGGGCCGCAAACTGCCCCGGTCAACACCGCCGTGGCGCGAGATCGCGCTACTGCTACTCGCGCTCGGGCTACTCGCGGCAGCCGACTGGGCACTGCTCCGCCGGCGATGGCGGCTGTCGCGCACCGCCGGGCTCAAACTCCTCAACCGCTCCGTGGCGCGACAGGGTGAGCTGCCCGTCAGCATCCTGCTCATAAGCGCCAACCGCGCGAACACCGCACCGATCGCGAGGGCCCTCCGCCCGCGCCTGCGGGGAACGGACCGCATCTGCGATCTCGGCCAGGACGGCCTCCTCGTCATCTGCCCCACCACCAGCCGCGCCGCCACGACCGCACTCCGGCGAGACCTGTACGAGCAGCTCGCGCGCCACCGCGACCTCGCCGACTTGCCCATCGAGATAACCATCTCGACCGCCGTCAGGCCGACAACGTCCGCCACGCTGCTCGAGCGGGCCATCAGCGCCCGCCAGCACCAGCCACAAGCACTCGTGGACCGTCCCGACGCCGGAACCACGGCCGCCCCCGAGCGCTAGCGAGAGCTTGCAGATGCCCGACACCGCCAGGAACCGCGGGCGCCGCGGCCCCCGCCGAGCTGCGACCGCGGCGCTCGTCACACTCGCCGCGCTGATCACGGCGAGCAACGCGTGGTCGACGACCGTGAGCTTCACGACCGCACCCACGCTCGGGAACCTCTCCGGTGTAACCCTCAACGGTCAGGCCCAAACCACCACCACGACCTGGAACCTGACCAGCAACCCGTTCAAAATCACCAGCAGCGGCACCAACAACGGCTGGAACCTCACCGTCCAGGGGCACGCTGCAGCCGGCAGCGCGGTGTTCAAGCAATACTGCCCCAACACCACCTGCGGAACCGACACCGGCCCCGGCTACATCACCGGCGGCTACACGCTCCCCGCCAACTCGCTCACGATCAACACCGCAAGCGCGAGCTGGACCACCGGCGGGACCACACCCACCTACCAGTGCAACGTCACCGCCTGCAATGTCGACAGCGCCAGCGCGGTCAAAATCGTCTCCGCGAGCACGAGTGTCGGCCTCAGCGCCTGGCAAACCTCTGGCTCGGCCGCCCTGTCGCTCACGACCCCCACCACCCTGCACATACTCCAGACCAACGAGGTCTACCGCGTCAACCTCATATGGACCGTCAGCACGGGCCCATGAACAACACAAAAGGCGCGTTCCTGACGAGCAGGGGTAGTGCGGGCCGGGGCTGTTGGCTTTTGACAACGCGGGAGCGTGCCGGCTGGCAGGCGTAGGCGAATGCGCTCGCTCAGGTGGCACCACCGGTCGCGGAGCAAAGGGGGCGCGCGGACGTCGCGACTGCCGTAGGCGTCATCACGCAGCGCGACTGCGGCGAGCCGCGTGGCCGCTCCCCCGGCAGCGGTCGGGGCATCTAGCGTGCGACCAGGCAGAACTTGCACAGGTGCTGCCGGTCACGATGGCCGACCTCCCGGTCCCCGCTGTCCGCGCCGAGCGGGTCTCGTTCTCGAGCGGCGCCGATGCCCGTCGTACCGGGAGAGCAGGGCCGCGGTGCGCCCTGCTTGGACGCATCGAGATCCGTTTCCGGGTCCGGGTATGGTGCGCAGATGGCGGTCGTGCGAGCAGCGGCGGTGCAGGACTGCCCGGTGCTGTTGGATCGCGCGCGCACGCTGGACCTGGTCGATCGGCTGACCGACCAGGCAGCGAAGCAAGGCGCGCAGTTGGTCGTGTTCCCGGAGGCGTTCGTGCCCGGTCCTCCGGTGTGGATCGATGCGCTTCCGGTGGGCGGCGATGCCGATTGGCACTCGTTGCTGATGCGCGAGAGCGTCACGGTCCCGGGCCCGGCATGTGATCGTCTTGCGGCTGCTGCGGACCGCGCGGGCGTGGTGCTCGTCATCGGGGTCAACGAGCGCGAGGACCATGGCGGCACCATCTACAACAGCGTCTTGACGTTCGGCTCAGACGGCTCGCTACTCGGTCGGCATCGAAAGCTGATTCCCACTCACGGCGAGCGCCTTGTTTGGGGGATGGGCGACGGTTCGGACCTCAAAGTGCTCGACACGGTGGCCGGTCGACTGGCGGGGCTGATCTGCTGGGAGAATTTCATGCCGCTGGCGCGCTTTCACCTGTACGCCCAGGGCCCTGAGGTGTGGGTCGCGCCGACGCTCGCAACGGCTAGCAGTGGCGCCGGCGGCCGTCCGCGATCGTCGCTTCTCCCTTCGTATGGAAGCGGCGCTCTCGCGAGGCCGCTCCTCGTCGTCCGATCCGGGAGCCTCGAGCGCCACGAATCGGCGATCGCCAGCTACCGCATTGATTCGGAGGCGGAAAGGCGCGTGCTTGCAGTCTGATTCGGTTACGGCAGACGGACCGCGGCTAGTCGACTGTCGTCCGCCCATTGCGGAGCGGAAGTGACGGGGACCGCCCCCTCCTGCAGTTTTGGATTTTCGCCCCTTCCGGCAGCGGTCGAAATGCTTGCAGCCCCGGCGCAGATTGACGGCTGAGCGAGCACCGCCGCGTTAGCTTTGCCGCGGTTGCTCGATAGAGCCTCGCTCGTGTCCGCTACACCCGCGGGCTGCTCGAGCTCTTCGACCAGACCCCGGGGGCCGGCGCGGGCCGGCGGTTGTGACCGAGCCGGGAATATCGTTGGAGTCGATTCTCCCTTGTCTTCAAGGCGTCCTTCCGTCGCCATACGCGAGCTGTGCGGCGGACGGGATGCCCAACGTCACCTAGGGGCGGCCAGCTTGGCGGCCGCCGCCGGGAGTTGGCCGGTTAGTCACACCGCCGCTTGGGCGGCGCGCGGGAGGTAGTCGTCGGCACAGTGAGGAACGCCGCGGCGCGTATCGCTCCGCATGTGGCTGCGCGTAACTACGGATTGGGGCGCTTCGGGGCGACGGTACGGTGAGGCGCATGACGGCGGTGCGCACCGAGCACCTGTCGAAGCGCTATGGCGCGACGCTCGCGGTCGACACGCTCGATCTCGAGGTGCGCGAGGGCGAGGTGTACGGCTACCTGGGTCCGAACGGCGCCGGCAAGACGACAACGATCCGGCTGCTGCTCGGATTGCACCGCCCATCCGGCGGGCGGGCCGAGCTGTTCGGGGTCGACGCGTGGCGGGACCCGGTCGAGGCGCACCGGCGAGTGGCGTATGTCGCCGGCGAGCCGTTCCTGTGGCCGTCGCTCACGAGCGCGGAGACGTTCGAGTTTCTGGCCCGAGTCCATGGCGGGACCGACGTCAGGTATCGCGATGAGCTGGTCGAGCGCTTCCAGCTCGACACCCGCAAGCGGATTCGGGCGCTGTCGAAAGGCAACCGGCAGAAGGTGCAGCTGGTCGCCGCGCTCGCGACACGCGCGGATCTGTTGCTGCTCGACGAGCCGACCTCGGGGTTGGATCCGCTGATGGAGGTGACGTTCCGCGATTGCGTCGTCGAGGCGAAGAAGCGGGGGCAGACGATCTTTCTCTCCTCGCACATCCTCAGCGAGGTCGAGGCGGTTTGCGACCGGGTGGGGATCCTTCGGGCCGGCAAGCTGGTCGATCAGGGAACGCTGGATGAGCTGCGCCACCTCGGCGCCCAGACCGTCGAAGTCACCTTCGACGGTCCCGCTCCGAGGCTGCCGGCGCTACCGGGCGTGACGGTCGAGTCGGCCGGTGCCTCGGGACTGCGGTTTGAGGTCACGGGCGGGGTGGGGCCGCTGATCGCGGCGCTGGCGGGGCAGCCCGTGGCGACGCTGAGCAGCCGGACGGCCTCGCTCGAGGAGATCTTCCTGCACCACTACGATCATGGCAACGGCGGCGCTCCCGGTTAGCACGCTGGTCCGCCGGACGTTCCTCGACGCGCGCGTGCGCACGATCTCGTCCGCGTGCCTGTTCGCGCTTTACGGCTATGTCCAGCCGGTCGGCTTCCGCCACACCTATCCGACGCTCGAGAGCCGTCTGCAGTTCGCGCGCAGCTTCGCCAACAACAAGGCGGTCGTGGTGTTCTACGGGAAGGCGTACGACATCCTGACCGTAGGCGGCTACAGCGCCTGGCGGGTCGGCGGGACGCTGGCGATCGTGGCTGCCGTGCTCGGCGTGGTGGCCGCCGTGCGGGCGCTGCGCACCGAGGAGGAGGCCGGCCGCGCGGAACTGGTGCTCGCGGGCATCATCGGACGTGGCAGCGCGTTCGGTGCGGCGCTCGCGGGAGTGGCCGGCGGGATGCTGGTGCTGGGGCTGGCGCAGACCGCCGGTTTGCTGGCGGGCGGGCTGCCGGCCGGCGGGTCGATGTACCTCGCGCTGTCGGATATCACGGTCATGGTGGTGTTCGTCGGGATCGGTGCGCTCGCCAGCCAGCTCGCCCCGACCCGGCGGACGGCGATCGAGATCGGCATCGCGGCAGTCGCCGTCTCGTGGCTGCTGCGCGTGGCGGCCGATACCTCGAGCGGCGTGGGGTGGCTGCGCTGGGCCACACCGCTCGGGTGGGCGGAGGAGCTACGCCCCTTCACCGGCGCGCAACCGCTCGTGCTGCTGCTGCCCGCGGCCGCGACGCTGGCGATGCTCGCCGCGGCCGCGCGCATCGTCGCCGTCCGAGATGTCGGCACCGGCTTGCTCGCGGTGCCAGACAGCGCCGAGCCGCGGCTGTGGCTGCTGTCCTCGCCGACCGCGCAGGCGCTGCGCCGCGAGCTGCCGAGCGTGATCGCCTGGGTGCTCGGCGTCGGTCTCTACGGGATCGTGATGGGAGTGGTGTCCAAGAGCGTCTCCTCCGCGGGGATCTCCAAGAAGCTGAGCCGCGAGCTGGCCAAGCTGGGCTCGGGCTCGGTGCTGACGCCGTCGGGCTACCTCGGCTTTGCGTTCATCTTCTTCGTCATGGCGGCCGCCCTGTTTGCCTGCTCCCAGGTCGCAGCAGCGCGTCACGAGGAGTCCGACGAGCAGCTCGAGACGCTCTTGGCGCAGCCGGTCGGCCGCCATGGCTGGCTGGGCGGCCGGCTGCTGTTGGCAACCGCGGGGATTCTCGCCGTGGCCGCCACCGCCTCCGTGTTCACCTGGCTCGGGGCCGCCTCGCAGGGCGAAAGCGTGTCGCTGCCCCGGATGCTCGAGGCGGGCGTCAACTGCCTGCCGGTCGGGCTGTTGTTCCTGGGGCTGGGCGCGCTGGCCTACGCGCTCGTGCCCCGTGCGAGCACGGGCGTCGCGTACGGGCTGGTTGCGGTCGCATTCCTTTGGTACCTGGTCGGGACACTTCTGGGTGTGCCCAAGTGGCTGGTGGATCTCACCCCGTTCCAGCACGTGGGCCTCGTGCCGGCGGCCCCATTTCGCCCGATCTCCGCGCTGCTGATGGCCGCAATCGGCGCCGCCGTGGCGCTCCTGGCCCTCTGGGCATTCGGGCGCCGCGACCTGGCCGGGGCGTGAGCCACGCCGGTAGCGGTCCCATCCCCGTGCCGAGCTCGCAGGCCGCTCAGCTCTGGTTCGGACGTACCGTCGGGCGCGACGGGCATGGAGAGCTAACACTGCGGTCCGCGCAGGTCGACTTCCGCTCTGCCTCTCGAACGAGCAGGCACGTGGGCATGACCCCGGATCAATGGTGGAAGTCGTCCACGTCGACAGCCAGATCGGCAACCCCGGCCGCTACCCCCTCACCCAGGCGAAACACGCGGCACGAGCTGTCGTCGGCGAGCCGGCACGAACCCGCGCAAGGACCTCCTATTCGATCGAGCGGCTCGCGCCTCTGGTCTGCCCTCGACCAGCTCGCCGAGCGCCGCCTGGCATTGCGCACGCGCCTCTTTCCAGGATTGCCGCATCTTGACCTCCCGGTCGATCGCCGGCTCCGAAGATAACACCACGCCTCCTGACCAGCCCGCGGAACAACAAACGGCATGCGCCGGCCGGTCCGGAGACGGGGTTTGGCAGGCGAGCAGAGTGCGAAGGCTCCTCCCACAACGCCAGGCCGCAGCACCCGCTTCGCCTCGACGAACGAGAGCCAGGCGAGGGCTTGAACTCGTGCCCGCTCTGGACGATGTTCAGCGCTGTCGAGAGCGGGGTCCAGGTTTCCGCTCGCCCACGACGACTCGGAAGTCCACCCCCATGTGGGCCCCGGCGTACTGGCGAGAACTGTCGAATCCGCCGGCGAACACAGCGGTCTGGCGATGTTCGTCGAGAGCGCTGATCGTCGTCCGTTGCGGCAGCGAGGGTTAGCTAGATCTGCGCAAGCGGCCGGCCGAATGCCCGCTGCTCCTCACACGTCGACGCACTCGTCGTGGAATGGTCCCGGCACGCGATCCCTTTCAGGCGAAAGCGCTCGCGCGGCCGATTGCACTTGGACCCGCCGCGTGCCTATGCGGACCTCCGTTGCGGCTGCGCGCGGCAGATTGCTCGTTGACCGGCGATGCGGTCGTTCCTGCGGACGATCCGTGGCGCCTCCATGTGTCCGAGAGCGGTCTCGGAGCAGGATTCGCGTCGTCGACTCCCTGCTGCTGTAAGCCCGAAGCGGAAGCGCTGCCTGGCTTGTTTCTGCGCAACCCGCCGCGATGAGTGAATCAATAGCTGCTTTGCCGTCGGCGCTCCAATCGGGGCTTGTGTCCCGAAGCGGAGCGTTGAACCGAAACCGTGCGCTGGCACCAGGTTCAGCTCGAGAGTGAGATGAGCGCGTCACCGAGCAGTTTGGCTGCGATGACGAGGGCCAGGACCGCGATGATCGTCGCGTTCTCCCGCACCATCCAATCGCGCAACTCGATGAGCAGATCTGTCCCTCGACTTGGCATCAGTACATGGATAGCGAGGGGGACCCCGAGCCCGACCGTGCCCAGCACGACGTACACACAGAGGGCAGACGCCTGTCCCGCCGGGCTCGCACCGACCTGCGCCACAGCCACCGCGGCGCCAACCGTTAGCAGGAGGTTCTTTGGCTTTACGATGTTGAACGCGGCGGCCAGGCCGGCCGCCCTGGCCACCGTCACGCTGTCGAGGTGACCGATCCAGCCCGGCGTCGCGGCTTCCGCCTCACGGGCCCCGCGGCCGCGCCACCCACGCACACCAAACAGCACAAGCAACAGTCCGACCACGATCTTCACAACGCTCACCCACGACGCCGGTGCGCCTTGGGAGCTCGCGTCAGCGCCATCGGCGACCAGCAGCACGACGGTCGAGACCGCTCCCAGCGAAAGCAGCCACGCACCAGCGAACGCCCACGCAGGCCGCGCCCCGTTCGCAGAGACGAGCATCACGACCAACGCAACAATCGCCAATGGGCTTAGGGCGACACCAACGCCGAACGCGAGAACCTCTCCGATCGCCTGACCTACCATCGGACAACGCGCCCGCGCCACCAATAACTCTCAACGGCCATCGGGCAATCATCGCGCAAGACCACGGCGGAAAGCAGAGACCCCGCAGGGTCGGGCATACCACGTGGAACGCGTCGCTCGCGTGTCCGCCGAACGCCTCGGGATCGGTCAGCGTCTTGATGACCTTGCCGAACTCGACGACCGAGCCAGGCCAGCCGTGCGTCATGACAAGTGGAACGGCGCCTGGGTGCGGGAGCGAACGTGGACGAAGTGAATGTCAAGGCCGTCGATCATCGTCCGAAACTGGGCGAAGCGATTGAGCCGGGCGTGCGCCTTCGCCCAGTCGTATCGCCGGTCTCCGGCAGCGTCTTCAGGCCGCTGAGAACGCCCATCCAGCCCACGACTGCGACGCTTCGGGCGGTCTTCGGAGAATCTTCGAGCTGGTCGTGGGTCACCGTGACTAGTAGTCGCCGTCCGCCTGCGGCTCGATCTCCCACGTCACACGGCTGGCGGCTCCTGCCCCATCTTGACGTCGTAGCGGGAGGTCCAACCGTGTACCAGCCGACGCGGGGGATCGTATTCGTAGACCTTCTCATCTCCCCACACCGAGTCATCGGGCCCGAGCGACCGGTAACTGTCGGGACTTACTGTGATCCTCGCCCCGTGGAAATAGCGTTGAGTGAACCCGGGGGTAGTGATCGCCTCCCAGATGCGTTCGGCATTCGCCTTGATGAAGACCTGATAAACCTGCGTCGGCTGGAAATCTCCATCCACGGTCGTCCATGCCTTATGTGTGGCGGTCATCGTCCTAGCTTTCAGCCCAGCGGTTGTCCGGTGATCGTTGTCATGCGCAAGGTCGTAACGCCCCAGCGCGACCTCTTCGCCAGCTCCGTCGACCGGATTTCCAAACCTCCCGGACTGGGTCTCGACGAGCGCGACTACTTCCGTGACATCTACGACCACCTGATCCGCATCAGCGACCTAATCGACTCCTACCGCGACCTGCTGTCAGGGGCCACCGATCTGTACATGTCGAACGTCAGCAACCGTCAGAACGACGTCATCAAGCAGCTCACGGTGATTGCCACGTGTTTCTGCCCCTCACGTTCATCACCGGGTTCTTCTGTCAGAACTTCGGCTTCCTCGTCACCCACCTGATCAGCTCTCAGTGGGCGTTCTGGGCGGTCGGAATCGGCAGCGTCGTGCTCACCTGCGTGGGGCTCCTGGTCGTCTACCGTCGCAAGGGCTGGGTCTGAGCACAGGAGCGGCACTATGGGCGCCGAGGTGACCAGGCGCGAAGCAGCCCAGAACGAGCGGGCTGCGCGTGATCGTCGCGATGCGAGACCGGGTCAATCTTCGACGTCGAGGGCTGATCGCGCTCGCGAACGGCCTTTCCCTCACGAATCGTCAGGGGAAAACGCCTGAGAGCTGGCAATGGCGGTCGGGCGACCGACGACACGTTTGGGGAGGAGCACGTGTCTCACGGCCGGCGAGAGACGCGCTCTTGCGCGGGAAGGGCAACTGACGTGGCCGCGTCCATTTCGCAGCGGCGGTAGGACTAGCGGCGGTCTCTGTCGACGCGGTTGGGCGAACATCCGCGCCACGTTCGTTGGTTTCGTGTCGCGCCACGAAAACGGGCCAGCCCGCGGTCTTGGCAGTATCGTCGGGGGTGCTGGTGAAAGCTGAGCGGATTCTGGAGGCTTGAGTTGGCGTGCCGTGATCTCACTGAGGCCGTTCCGGACGTCGTGCGGAGAACGGAGGCGACGATCTCGACGAGTGTCGTGATTTGTCGCCGGGAATCGTTCAACGCGGCTCACGAGCTGCGGAATCCGGATCTGTCCGAAGCCGAGAACCGGCGTCTGTACGGGAAGTGCGCGAACCTCCACGGCCACAACTACGTCCTCGAGGTCGAGGTCCAAGGTCCGGTCGATCCGACCACGGGCTATGTGTTCGACCTGAAGCGCCTCTCGCACGTCATCTCTGGGCGGATCATCGAGGACGTCGACCACCGTAACCTGAACACGGATGTTCCCTGGCTCGAGCGGGTGATCCCGACGGCCGAGAACCTCGCCTTGGCATTCTGGGAGCGGATTCGGACGGAGCTGCCGGAGGGATCACTCCGCAGGCTTCGTGTGTGGGAGACGGACAAGAACTGGGCCGAGGTCGGTGAGCGCGAGTGAACGACTGTCGGGGCGTGCGGGGGATCTGCGCACCCGCTACACGGTTGCGGATCTGGGCGCGCTCAGCGCCGATGAGGCGCGGCGGTTCCTCGGCAGCGGGCCCGGCGACCCGCAGGTCGACGTGGCTCTTGCCTGGGAGCTGTTGTACCGCCTCGAGCCGGAGCTCTACGATCGGCTCGCCAGCGCGGAGCGGCTCCACCGCGCGTTGATTCGGTGGCTCCCGTCCGATGTCGATCGGATCGTGGAGGTGGGTGCGGGCACCGGCCGGTTTACGCTCGAGCTCCTTGGTCGTGCTCGTGAGATCGTTGCGGTCGAGCCTGCGCAGCCGCTCCGCGAGATCCTGGCTGGCAAGCTCATGCGGGCCGAGCACGGCGGCCGAGTACGGGTGACCGCCGGCTTCTTCGATGATCTCCCGCTGCCGGACAACTGGTCTGATGTGGTGGTCGCGTGCTCTGCGTTCACGCCTGAGCCGGCGCGCGGTGGCGATGCCGGGCTGGCTGAGATGGAGCGCGTCTGTAAGCCGGGCGGCCGTGTCGCGATTGTCTGGCCGAACAACGTCTCCTGGCTGGAGGCACGGGGCTATCGGTACGTCAGCTTCGCCGGTGAGGTGTTCGTCGAGTTCGCCAGCCCCGAGGACGCCGCGGAGCTCGCCGAGATCTTCTACCCCGGAGCAGCGCCGGCGATACGTCGGCACGGCCAGCAACGCGTGTCATTCGACGTCCTCGGGATCAACCCCCCGCGCGACGTAGCGTTCAAGGTGATGGCCGGGTGAAAGTATCAATCGTCGCCCCTCTCGTCAGCCCGATCTGTGAGCCGCAGCGAGGTGGTTCGCAGGCCTTCCTGTCGGAGCTCGCGGGAGCCCTCGCGGGTAGAGGCCACGAGGTGCACCTGTACGCGGCGTCCGGATCGGAGGTCCCGGGCGTCGAGATGATCGACACTGGCATCGACCACCGCGATTTGGCGGCGACCCTCTACCGGGCCGACGGCTCCGGCGCCGATGGCTCTGGCGCGGCTAAAGCCGCCTTCGCTCGCGTTTACGCGCTGGTCCGCAAGAATCGGTACGACGTCGTTCACAACCATGCGTTCGATGCACCCGCGATCCGTCTGGCCTTGGATCTCGGGGCGCCGGTCGTGCACACGCTCCACCTGCCGCCTGAGCGAAGGGTCGCGGACGCGCTTCGCGAAGCTGTCCGCCGCGAGCCCGCGATCGCGGTGGCGTGTGTATCCGAGGCGCAGGCGAGCGCGTGGCGCAAGGCCATCGTGGTCGACGCGATCCTGCCGCCGTATATCCCCACGAGACGGATCCCCTTCTCGCCGGCCGCGGGTTCCGGCGCCGTGTTCGCCGGGAGATTCAGCCCGGAGAAGGGTGCCGCTGAGGCGATCGCGATCGCGCGTATCGCGGGGATCCCGATTGAGGTCTTCGGAGATCGGTATGACGAGCAGTACGCACGAAGGCGGATCGACCCCGTGAGCGCCGCGCCGAGCGTGGTCGTGCGCCCCGGGGTGTCGCAGGATGAACTGTGGAACGCGATGGGGAGCGCCGCCGTGGTGCTGTGCCCGGCCAGGTGGGACGAGCCGTTCGGGATGGTGGCGGCCGAGGCGCAGGCCTGCGGCACGCCGGTCGTGGCCTTTCGGCGAGGCGCGCTCGACGAGGTGATCGTCGACGGTGTCACCGGGTTCGTCGTGGCACCAGACGATCTGCCAGCCGCCGCGGCGGCCGTGGTGGATACCCCAGCCCTATCCCGCCACGCCTGCCGAGCGCACGCCGAGACCCACCTCGACATCGAGCGCAGTCTCGACGCCCACGAACGGCTGTACGAGCAGCTTGTCGGTGCCGCCGCGGGAGCGCGAACCGTTGGCTAATCCCGGACACTGGCTCGAGGGGCGGGTGGCGCTCGTGACAGGCGCGAGCCGGGGGATCGGCGCTGCCACCGCAGAGGCCCTCGGGGCAGCCGGCGTGCGCGTCGTGCTCGCCGCGCGTGACGGCGAAGCGCTCGAGGCGGTCGCTCGCAGAATCAATCAGGCCGGCGGCCAGGCGCGGGCGGTGCCCAGCGACGTCGGCAGGCGCGAGGCCGTCGAGCAGTTGTTCGCCGCGGTCGAGCAGGTCGGTCCGCTCGCCGCGCTTGTCTGCGCCGCCGCTGTGCTCACGACGGCACCGTTCGAGGAAACCACGCAAGAGGTCTGGGAGCAGACGCTCGCCGTCAATCTGACCGGGGCGTTCCTCTGCTGCCGAGCGGCGTTCGGCGCGATGCGTGCGGCGGGGGGTGGGAGGATCGTCAACATCGCCTCGCTGTCGGGCGTCTACGCGACGGAGAAGTTCCCGGGTCTCGCTGCCTACAACGTCTCCAAGTACGGCGTCATCGGACTCACCGAGGCGATCGCGGTGGAGGGGCGCGAGCACGGCATCAGCGCGATCTGCGTCAGTCCGGGCGCGGTCGACACCGAGATGCTGCGCGTCGCGAACCCTGCGCTGCGGCCCGGTCTCACGCCCGCGGACGTGGCCCGCCTGATCGTGGCGCTGTTGGACGGGCCGTTCGTCGCGGCGAGCGGCGCGAACATCCCGCTGTTCTCAAATGCGTAGCGGGTCCGACGCCGACCTGCCTCAGCGTGCCAGCGACCAGAGATCGACGCCTTCGTCTGCGAGGACGTCCGCGTCCGCGTGCGCTCGGAGCCCGACCAGTCTGGCGGCCGCTGCCATCTCCGAATCCTCGTCGAGCTCCGGATCGCCGCCGCGGTTGAGCCCGACCGCCGCCGCCACCGCCCCGTCGACGAGGTAGAACCCGAGGAACCTCCGCTCCTCGAGGCTGCCGCGGACCACGAACTGGTCCCACTCGGTGGTGTAGCCCGCGTACTCGAGCTTGTCCTCGTACTGGTCCGACCAGAACGTGTAGATGTAGTCGTACGCGTCAGTTGCCCCGAGCATCGACCTCGCCGCCGCGCGACCCTGCTTCTCAGCGTTGTTGTAGTGCTCGACACGAACGCGGCCGAACAGCGGGTGCAGGATGTTCGCCACATCTCCGGCGGCATAGATGTCCGGCGCGGAAGTGCGGCACAGCTCGTCGACGAGGACACCGTTCGACTGCGCGATCGAGCCGGTCTCGAAGACGGGCACGTGGGGCTCGATGCCGATGCCGACGACGGCGAAGTCGCACTCGACACGGCGGCCGCTCGCGGTTACGGCCGTCTCGACCCGCTTCTCCCCTTCGAACCTCACGAGTTGCTCGTCGCTCAGAAGCTCGACGCCGTTCTCCTCGTGAATCGCAGCGAACGCGCCGCCGACGTCGGGTCCCACGACTCGCTCGAGCGGCACCTTCCCACCGAAGACGGCCGTCACACGGACCCCAAGCTGCGTCAGCGAGGCAGCCACCTCGCAGCCGATGAAGCCCATGCCGAGGACGACGGCGCGGCGGCCCTGAGCGACTTCGCGCTTGATCGCTTCGCACTGGGCCACCGTCCGGAGCTGATGGACGCCCGCCAGCCCCGCCCCGGGGATTTCGAGACGACGGTTGACTCCGCCGCTCGCGATCAGGAGCTTCTGAAACTCGAGCTCCTCGCCTGAGTCCAGAACCACCAGGCGTGCATCCGCGTTCACCTTGGCGACCTGGGAGCGGAAGAGCTCCACGTCGTGCTCGTCGTACCAGTTCGGGGGCTCGACGAGCCACCCATCGAGCTCCTCCTCTGACCGCAGGTACGTTTTCGATAGCGGCGGGCGACCAAACGGAACGCCTGGCTCCGGTGCGACTAGCAGGACTCGGCCCTCGAAGCCCTCCTCTCTGAGCGTCACCGCGGCGTTGCCGCCGCACAAGCCGCCACCGACGATGACCATCGGCTTATCGCTGTTCCGGGACCGCATCCCGTAGATCATTGCGCGATCGTGGGTGCCAGGTGATCGGGATCTACGCCTCCGAGGGCCGATATGAGGACCGGTTCCATTCGCAGCCGGCTCCCATAGCGTGTGCAGCGTATTTCACGAACGCGGCAATGTCGGCTATCCGGGTGTCAGGTCCACTCCGCGTCCGGTAGCTGCCCGTGCGGCACCGATCTGGTGCTTCGCTGAGGCTCCCATCGAGCGGGTGCACGTGGCGCGTAGCGAGCCAGGCGGAGAGCACGCTCAAGTTCGCGTTCGGTGACGGCGAGTGTGCCGAGCGTGACGCCAAATTCGTCGGCGACCTGCTGGGCGCTCAGCGGTCGCTCCGCCCCAATTAGTCCGCTGACGCGAGCCAACGCCACGACGGCGCCCGCCGCCCACGCCTCTGGCCGGCCATGTCGAATGACACCAAGGCGCGCCGCGTCGGCGAGCATCTGCCAGCAGGCCTGTGCGTGCGCGCGCCCCAAGCGGCGCCTGCACCAAGACGCGGCCAGAGTGGCGGCATGCTTGCCAACCGCTCGGTGGCCGGCCAGAGACCGGGGTTCCCCGCTCACTACCCCGAATATATCCAGACGGAACCATCAGCCAGCGACACGTGGAGCCAGCGTTTCGCTGAGCGGCCAGCGCCACATCGCGGCGGAGTTGCGTGTGGTTGCTACGCGCGCGAGCTCCAGCAGGCCCCTACGGGGAAAACAATCGTCGCCCGGTGCGACTTGCAACCACGTACCTCCCGGTGACGGCGGCTGCCGGTGGGACGGTCGCCGATCGGATCGCGCCGCGTGGCGCTCCGCTTAATGGTCCGCTTGAGTCACGACTTCATCGGCTGCTCGAGCGACGCGAGCTGCTGACTCGCGGTTCGAGGAGGATGGCTCGACTAACAACGAAGTGTAAGCGGCGTAGGTGTTCGATCCCACGTTGAGGTGCCCGATCATTCCGGGTGTCCTCGATTCGAGCTTGACCCGGCCGTCAACAGCCATCTGGTTGTCTCAGACCTTGCTTTGCGGGGAGATCCTGCGCTCGCGTTGGGTACTGTGGTCGAACACTCGGATGTCTCCGTCCGCTGGTCCAAGTGATCCGCCTCCCCCGCGTCGAGACGGACGTACCGTTAAAGACCGGGCGCGCCGGCAGGTCGGTGCTGCCCACGCTCGATACGAGGGATCATGGGCCGGGGACATCGTCACGCAACTGAAGGCGCTCCACTTCTTCGATTGGACGACGATTTTCGGTGCCGAGCTACTGTGGTCGGCGCTTCCGTTCATCATCGTTCTGAGTTCGCTCGCGAATACGCGAATCGACGACGACCTGAGCCGCCACATCGGTCTCAACAGCCGGGGCGCCCACATCGTCGAGACCCTGTTCCGCAATACGCCGTCGCATGCCGTCGTGCCAATCGTGACCGGACTGCTCTTTTCGTTCGCCGGCATCGTCGCCGTGGTCGCCTCGCTCCAGGTGGTCTATGAGCGCCTCTTCGAACAGGAGCACCGCGGATGGCGCGACCTCCCCCGGTACGTCGTGTGGGCGGTCGTCGTGCTCGGAGTGTTGGCCGCGGAGGGCATCATCGGCCACCCCGAGCAGAGGGCGGCCGGCCCGGTGGTCCAGGCACTCCTGACATTCGTGATTGCGACGATCTTCTTCTTTTGGACGATGCACTTCCTGTTGGACGGACGGGTGCCCTGGCGCCGCCTCGTCCGGCCAGCGCTCGTCACCGCGCTCCTCTGGGTCGCCCTCGCTTTCTTCTCGTCGCTCTACTTCTCGACGACAATCATTGACGACAGCAAGACGTACGGGACGATCGGCGTCGTGTTCACCTTCCTAACCTGGTTCATCCTCATCGGCAGCGTCATCGTCCTCGGCGCCGCATTCGGGGCGGTGTGGGAAGCCAGAGGCGGCCGAGGCGCCTTCGCGGTTGATTCCAGGGGTCCCAACCACCAGGCCCAGGAAGACGGCCACCCCGAATCCGCGTCGCGCCAGATACCCCCCGGCTAAGAGGTCATCTCAAAAGGGTTTGAGGGCGAGCAGGCGAATCTTGGGACAGGTGACATAACTCTGCTCCGGGAGGTCGCCGATGAGCGTGTCGAGTTGGTCGGTTCGTGACGAGTTGTGGGAGCTGTTCGGCGAACTGTTGCCGGCTCGGCCGGCGCAGCGGGCGGGCCGTCCGCGGGTCGATGACCGAGTCGCGTTCAACGCGGTGATGTACGTGCTGATGACGGGGATCGCGTGGCAGCACCTGCCCCGGGAGGTGGGGTGCTCGCCCGCGACTGCGGATCGCCGGTTGCACGAGTGGCAGCGCCAGGGCCTGTGGCGGGCTCTGCACCGGGAGCTGTTGCGGCGGCTCAACGCGGCGGGCAGGATCGACTGGTCCGCCGGGGTGCTCCACGGCAGCCATATCCGTGCCTTGAGAGGGGGCTCTGACCGGGCCTTCGCCGGTTGACCGTGGCCGCATCGGCTCAAAGCATCATTTGCATGTCGATGCTGGCGGGGTGCCGCTGGCGGTCACGCTGACCGGCGGGAACCGCAACGACGTCACCCAGCTGCTGGCGCTGATCGACGGGATCGAGCCGGTCACCGGCAAGCGCGGGCGGCCCCGCCGGCGGCCAGAGCGGGTGATCGCTGACCGCGGCTATGACCACGACAAGTACCGGCGCGAGCTTCGCCGCCGCGGGCTCAAGCACCGAATCGCCCGCCGCGGCAGCGATCACGGCTCAGGCATGGGCCGCGAGCGCTGGGTCGTGGAGCGCACATTCGCGTGGCTGCACGACTTCCGACGCCTGCGGATCCGCTGGGAGGTCGACCCCGAGCTACACCTCGCGTTCCTGTACCTCGGGTGCGCGGTGATCTGCCAGCGGATGCTCAACTGGCCCTGATCACCACTCCTCATCCTCATCGCTGCCGTCACGCGAGCGCCGCCCGTACTGATCCGGGATCGACCCCCACCCCCAGACCGGCACCGGCGCCGACGGAACCACCCCGTACGCGTCCAACGGGTCGACCTTGCGCTCCTGGATCCGGCAGCGATGCCGCCAGTTATCCCCGAGATCGAACACATAGCTGAACTCCATCCCGGGCTTCAGCTCGCGCGCGACCTTCAGCTTCGCGTGATCGAGCCACACAACGTCCGACTCATACGTGTCGTCCGGGTAGCCGACCAGTCGCCCGTCCGGAAGCTCGAACTCATGCAGATGCGACAGATCCCACCGCGCGAAAGCCGCATCGATCGCCTCAGCGAGCTGGGCGAACGTGTGCGACGGCCCCACAATCATCACCCGGCCCGGCGGCGGGTCGCACTCGATCCCACCACCGCCCAACAGCTCAACCTCGATCGCCAACCACGTCCGCACCATCCGCCCGGAGGCTACTCAGACCGTTTTGAGATGACCTCTTAACGCGGTGGTCACATCTGAATCATCTGGCGATCCACGTGGTCGCTAACGTACCCGGCGCGGATCCGTTTTCACGGTCGAGGTCGAGGCGCCATGGTCGCCATGTCCTGTCGCTGAGACGGTTGTGATCCGCCGACAAGGAACCGGACCGGCGAGTTGCACTTATCTCATGGAATGAGGCGTCGACTGGGGTGAGTACCGAGCCGCTCCCGCTGCCGCCTTCGAGCCTGACGGTTCGGCCACTCACGCGTGATGTGATCTTGGCCGACGGGTCGACGTTGCGCCTGCGCGCGCCGGGGCCCGAGGACTATGACGATGTGAAGGCCTTCTACGACGGGCTGTCCCCGGAGAGTCGCTACATGCGCTTCCACGGAACGGTCAGTACGGACATCCCGTCACGCTATGTAGTCGAGGCCAGCGGGACCGACCGGGTATCGCTGATCTGCCGGCACGGTGAGCGGGTGGTCGCGGTCGCGAACTATGAGCGTCTGCTCGACCCCGGCGTCGCGGAGCTCGCGTTTGCGGTGGCCGAGGACTTCAGGCGCCGCTGGACTGCGACGCGGCTGCTCGAGCAGCTCGCGGCGATCGCGGCGGAGCGGGGAATCCGCCGATTCGACGCAGAGGTGTTGGCCGATAACCATGCGGCGCTCGCCGTCTTCAGGGAGGCGGGGTTCAAGGTTCGGCGCAAGGGCGCCGGCGGCGAGATTACGTTGAGGCTCGAGATCACACCGACCGAGAGCGTATGGGAGCGGATCGATGAGCGCGACCACGTTGGCGTGGTGGCGTCGCTGCGATCGGTGCTCGCCCCGACGTCGATCGCGATCGTGGGCGCATCCGACGCCCCTGACGATCCCGGCGCCGCTGTGCTGTCGAACCTTGTCGACGGGCATTTTCAGGGCGTGGTGGTGCCAATAAACCGGGCGGGCGGGGTTATTCGCTCAATCCGCGTCGTGCGCAGCCTTGGCGACCTGGAAGAGGCGCCGGAGCTCGTCGTGACCGCTGTCCCGCCGGCGGAGGTCATTGAGGTCGCCCGCGAGGCGGCGGACAAAGGGGCGAAGGCGCTTGTCGTACTGCGTTGGGAAATGGCGGATGGGGTCGATCACACTCGCGAGTGGGAAGAGCCGCTGCTGGAGGTGGTCCGCGCTGCCGGGATGCGCCTGGTCGGGCCGAACTGCCTCGGGGTCCTCAACAGCGATCCGCGCGTGCGCCTGAACGCAACCCTCGCCGGCTTTCGCGTGCCGGCCGGGCGTCTAGCGATCGGCTCGGAGTCGGGAGCAATCGGGATCGCGATGCTGGGACATGCTGCCGCTCGGCGGCTGGGGGTCTCGAGCTTCGCATCCCTCGGCCAGCGTGCCGATGTCTCGACGAACGATTTGCTCGAAATCTGGGAGGAGGACTCGCGCACGGCCGTCCTAATGCTCTACGTGGAGACGGTTGGCAACCCGGAGCGGTTCGCCCGAATTGCGCGTCGGGTCGCGCAACGCAAGCCGATCCTGGCGATCAAGGGGCATCGCCGGCCCGACCCGACGCCGAGCGAGACGCACTCGCACACGCGCGCCGCGCTGAGCGGAGACGCGGTCGTGGACGGCCTGTTGTACCACGGCGGCGTGCAGCGGTTCCGAACCGGGGAGGAGCTGTTCAACGCCGCCGAGTTCTACGATCGCCAGCCGCTTCCGCTCGGACGCCAGATCGGCATCGTCAGCAACTCGCTCGGCGTCGCAACACTGGCTGCCGATGCCTGCGCTAGCCGAGGCCTTGTCGTCGCCCAGACCCGAGGGCGGGTCCAGAACCCCCTCGTCATGCACATCGGCGCAGATCGCCGGGATTACGCGAAGGCCGTCCGCGCAATCGTCCGAGATGCAGGGGTTGACGCGGCGATGGCGTTCTACGTGGATCCACTGGGGGGCGATCCGGACGGCGTTCTGGAAGCCATCTCCAGAACCGCGGCCGGGCAGGACAAGCCCGTCGTGGCGTCCGTAGTCACCGCCGACGGCGAGCTGCCCACTGGTCGCGGCATCCGCGTGCCGAACTTCCGCTTCCCCGAGGCCTGCGCGGACGTTCTAGCGCGCGCGGCGGACCGGCGCGCCTGGCTGTCGCGACCCGTCGGAGAGCCCCCTCGCTACGAGGATCTCGATGCAGCGGCCGCCCGCGAGCTGATCAGCGCCCATCTGCAAACGAAGCCAACCGGCGGAGCGTGGCTCTTGAGCGAGGAAGCTGAGGCCCTGCTGGCTACGCATGGCTTGGCGTATGTGCCCTCGCACCGGTGCGACGACGTGGACTGCGCGGTCGCGATAGCCGAACAGTTCGGCGGGCCGATCGCGCTAAAGGCCAGGCGTCGGCCGCCGGCGTACGCGGGCGACATCGACGCCGTCCTTCTCGGCCTGGAAGGCGAGGGAGCGGTCCGAGCCGGCTGGCGAGAGCTCGAGCGACGCGTGAAGCAGACGGGGTGGCCATGGATCGGAGCGATCGTGCAGCGGCTGATGCCACCAGGAGCCGATCTGCTCGTTGGGACCGTCAACGATCCGGAGTTCGGGCGGGTGATGGCGGTCGGGCTCGGGGGGCGGCACGGCGGGCTCGCCGGCACGGCCGCCTTCCGCCTTCCTCCGAGCACAGACGTCGACGCGGACGAGCTGATCGTGGCGTCCGAACAGGTGACTACGCAGCTCAACGGCGCCCGCGGCCTGCCCCGTCTCGATCGGCGCGCGCTACGCGAGCTCGTGCTCCGCTTCGCGTTGCTGCTTCGCGCAGCGCCGGAGATCGTCGAGGCCGACCTGAACCCGGTGCGTTGCATGGCCAACGGCTGCGCCGTGCTCGACATGCGCCTGCGGGTAGAGCGACCCCGACCAATCGAGCGCGTCAAGACGTGGTGACCGCGACGAGAGCAAGCCCGGTCTCCACACGCGCGCATCAAAAGATCATCGCGCGGACCCCGTCGGGAAGCCAGACGAAGCCAAGAGTTAGAGGACTGCGCAGTGTTCGAGGCTCGGAGGACTCTCGCCCGATATCGCAGCTCTGTGGCTCAATCACGCCGTCGAGCGCTCACCGGCCCCGGGCGCGGCGAGCTGCCAAGATCGATCCGGACGTTCACCAGACCGGTGTCCGACGGCTCGACCGTTGTCGGTCCGAGCCGGCTCAGCACGCGGATGAGCGCGTTGTCGCTAGCCAGACAACGCGCGGTTAGCTGCTCGATGTCGACAAATCGCGCCCGGGCTGCGACCCGTTCCAGGAGCGCGGTTGCGATACCCCGACCCTGCCACCCCTCGGCCACCGCAACCGTGACCTCGGCGCTGGCGGACTTGCCGACGGGCAGGCACCGCGCGATCCCTACCGTCACCCCATCCGGCGCGAATGCCGCGATTGGCTCTAGCCCGAGCCGGTCCGCACCCGCCAGCGCCGACTTCGCGAAGCGCTCGAGCCACTCGAGCAACACAAACAGCCGCGCGTAAAGCTTCTCGGCGCCAAGCCCGGCGAAGGATCTCGTGAACCAGCTCGTGATCTCAGGCTCATCGAGGGTATCCAGCAGTCGGATCAGGACGATGGACCCGTCACGCAGAACGAGGCGTTCGGCGCCCGCTCGTAATCCTCCGCCGCCAACGTCCGCAGACCTCGAGGCGGTCCCAGTTCCTGAGCGCGTCATCCGCTCTTTGCTCCTCTCTCCATCGAGAGGATACGCTCCGCGCCAACCAGCCGCCGTGCCGACCCGAAACGTCAGCCTGAGTTTCATTGGACACGCACTACGGGCGGGCCGAAGCGGCGCCGCAGCTCCGCAAGCACCCCGACGTCCTCGCTTACCTCTGAATCCAACCTGAGCAATATTCGAGACGCCCGCCGCGTCCGCGCCAAGACTGGCCGCGGACGCTTGATTTGGCCCCAGTGCGGACGCTTGATTTGGCCCCACTTCCGTCCGAGCGCGACCGGAGGGTCCGTGCTTTTCAGAGCACGGATCGGAGGTCGCAGAAGGGATGGGT
>Ga0187769_10000153_pt1 | contig 37145 bp, 45 predicted proteins | sample 0116_SJ02_MP02_1_FD_133140 | JGI IMG/M metagenome (GOLD analysis project Ga0187769, IMG submission 133140) | Tropical peat soil microbial communities from peatlands in Department of Meta, Colombia - 0116_SJ02_MP02_10_MG | ecosystem: Environmental > Terrestrial > Soil > Wetlands > Peat | place...
ATGGTCGACATCATCCTACAGTACTATCAGATGCTCCTCAAGGAGCAGGTGGAGGAGGTATCCCCCGCCCTGGCAGGACTGATAGGAGCTGGCTAGGGCGTGGCCCTGAGGGTAATCGTGGTCGGGATCCCCGGTGTCGGGAAAACAACCGTCGTCCAGGGGGTCGTGTCCGGCCTTCCAGGTGCGAAGCTCGTCACCTTCGGGACACTAATGTTCGAAGCCGCGAAGTCCCTGAAGTGGGTGAAGGACAGGGACGAGATGAGGAAGATGCCTGTGGAAAAACAGAAGCGGCTGCAAAAGATGGCAGCCACTCGAATCGCGAGCATGAAGGGGAAGGCAATCCTCGTGGACACGCACCTGTTCATCAGGACCCCTGAGGGATTCTGGCCAGGTCTTCCTTTCGAGGTCGTCCGGACCATGAAGCCCACCCACCTCGTGCTCATCATCGCAACTCCCGAGGAGATAGCGATGAGGAGGTCGGCGGATCCGACAAGGGCCAGGGACGACGTCACCGTAGAAGGCCTTAGGGAGGAGATCGAAATAGCGAGGAGTTTCCTCACCGTCTCCTCGACCCTTACCGGGGCACCCATGCTGATAGTGCGCAACGAGCGGGACAAAGCGGAAGAGGTCTCGAAGAACATAGTCAGGATGTTGGAGCAGGCCAGGGAATGATGGCCGCGAAGAACAAGTCCGCCCCCTCGGGGGGCGGAACGTCGCGGACTCTGAACTACATAGTCATTTTCATACTCGCGGCGCTTGTGTTCTATGTCCTTGTGCTTCCAGCCTTCACCCCGAAGGGCACGTCCACCTCGACCTCGAGCACCACCGGCACCCAATCGGGGACTATTGCTCTCACCCCCTCTACCGACATTGCAGGCACGATGGTGACAATCAACGGGCAGATGCTCCCCAAGAACCAGACCGTGTCCGTGATGTTCGACTCCACTCTCTTTCGTCACACTCAACTGAATAACACATGTGCCACCGACCAGACGGGCGCCCTAAGCAACTGCGAATTTTGGGTGCCGCCGAAGACAGCCGCCGGTTCACACATAGTCAAGGTGATGGTTGGTCCGAGCAATCTGACGGCCACCTTTAACGTTCCAGAGTATGCACCTCCGTACTCGACCGTCGTGGTTACACTCACCTCCCTAGGACTGGGCTTCGTGACCCAGTTGGTCACGAGGAGGGTAGTAGACCTCGACAAGGAGAGGAAGATGAGAGCGGAAGTCAATGCATTCAACAAGGAAAAGCGGGAAGCGACCCTGGCCAACGACAAAGTGAAGCTCGAGAAGATGAAGAAGCGCGAGCTCCAGATGAGGCAGGAGCAGGCAAAGGTGTCCACCGCGAGGCTCAAGGTCACAGGCATCACATTCGTCCCTCTCCTAGTGGTGTACTATCTGATGGCCACGTTCCTTGGAGGCTATGGGGTCATAGTAGCGTTCACCCCTATCCCGATCCCTGTAATAGCGGCCCCTACCCTGTTCACAGGCACCTATGAGGTCAGCCTCTTCTGGTGGTACTTCCTGAGCTCCTTCACGTTCTCGACCATGCTATCAAAGCTGCTGCACACGACTACCTAGGGGATTCGCTTGAAGGCGATAATCATCTCCGGGATGCCCGCAGTCGGAAAGACCACAGTCTCGAAGCAGGTTGCAGAGGAGCTGAAAATCCCAATGGTCGGAGGGGGGGACGTCCTCAAAGAAATGGCGGTGGAAGAAGGCTACACCCCCGGTGGCGAAGACTGGTGGGACAGGGGAGAAGGGATGAAGTTCCTCCAGCAGAGGAAGAAGTCCCCGGACTTCGACAGGGACGTCGATGCACGGCTGATTCAGAAGACTAAGAAGGGGGACGTCGTGATAACAAGCTATCCTGTCCCGTGGCTGAGCAAGGACGGCCTCAATGTCTGGCTCTCGGGGAGCGTGAAGAGCAGGGCTGCCCGCATGGCGAGAAGAGACGGCCTGCCTGTCTCGAGGTGCAAGGAAGTTCTGTCCATCAGGGACGAAGAGAACTACAAACTCTACAAGAAGATATATGGAATCGAGTTCGGCAGAGACCTCAAGCCCTTCGACCTGGTAATCGAGACGGACGCCATAGGGGAGGAGAAGGTCGCCCAGATAGTCATCCGGTACGTGAAGAACCGAAGGGACTGACGTGCACCATCGCAACATGGTCGTCCTGGATGAAGAGCCTACGGATCTCAAGCATGGATGGGCGCCGTCCGAGCGCCCCATCGCGGTAACGCTCGATTACGGCTTCATCCCCCTAGACAAGCCGCGCGGCCCCACAAGCCACGAGGTGGTGGCATGGACAAAGAAACTCCTCGGGGTAGACAAGGCCGGTCACAGCGGTACCCTAGACCCCCCCGTGTCGGGGCTGCTTCCAATAGGGCTAGGTCAGTCGACGAGGGCTCTCAGCCTGCTCCTCCTGTTTCCGAAAGAGTACTGGGGAGTAATGAGGCTCCACTCTTCGGTGCCCAGAAGGCAGCTGGACGGCGTAGTCAAGGAGTTCACGGCAGAAATCTTTCAGAGGCCCCCTCAGCGTTCCTCAGTAAGCAGACAGACTAGGAGCAGGACCATCTACGAACTTGAGCTGGCCGAGTCCCAAGGGAACCTGTATCTGTTCCGAGTCCTCTGCCAATCGGGGACCTACATCCGCAAGTTGGTCTACGACATCGGGGAGGTGCTCGGCGTCGGCGCAACCATGGTTGAGCTGCGTAGGACGAGGGTCGGGCCTCTGACCGAGGAAATGGGGCTGGTTACACTGCACCAATTGAACGACGCCGTGTTCCGACTGAAGGAAGGGGACGAGGTGCCACTACGGAAGCTGGTGCTCCCCATCGAGGAGTCATTGGGTGACATTGGAAGGATCGTAATCAGGGACTCGGCGGTGGACGCCATCTGCCACGGAGCGCGCCTCGGCATTCCAGGGGTCCTCGCCGCTTCAGAGGGAATCAAGAAGGACGACAACGTTGCGCTGATGAGCGCGAAAGGGGAGCTCGTCGCCATCGGTAGGGCCCTTTTACCAACAGAGGAGATGCGAGGTCTCCAGAGGGGCCTTGCTTCCACGACGGAGAGGGTTGTCATGAAGGCCGGCACGTATCCAAGACTTTGGAAGAGCCACTCAAAGCGCGGGCAGAACTCCGAAACAAAGCATCAGGCTGGCGTTCAGGCAGCGAGCACTAAGCTCGAATGATTGAGAGAATCATGCCCGCATTCCTCTTGAGCGATAGGCCGTAACGGGTGTTTGTTCCGTTCCATGTCAAAGGGCGTAGGGAGTGATCTCACAAGATGCCTGAATGCCCGGGGACCGAACCCGATGCACCATACTCCCGTGGCCACCGAGGGGTTCGATTTCGTAATCGCCGTGTAGAGGTTTTAAACCGCCGGGAAAGGCCCAGCGAACGCCGGGATCGCCTAATCTGGTAGGGCGCAGGCCTGGAAAACTCTCGAGCAAGCCTGTTTCCTGAAAAGGAATTCAGGGTTCAAATCCCTGTCCCGGCGTACTATCGAAAAGCCTCGCTCTTGACGCCATGCTTCCTGTTCCCAAGCATTCAGCTCCTCAGCCAACCTCGCAAATGGTGCTACCAGCTGCAGATAGGAGAAAGCCAGGCCTGATAGGCCCGCATGACCTGAAGAGAGATTCCTGCCTAGTTCTTGAACACCCAAGACAGGTCCGGTGGGTCAGCCCTGCGGCTCACCTTCTCGTTCAGGGCGTGGGCGACCAGCGGCAGAGCAAGGGTGATGTCCGAGTAGAGCGTCGCCTTCTTTGCATCCGACGAGATCTTCCCCCAGCTGATAGCCTCCTCGAGGGTGCACCCAGACAGCCCTCCCCACTGCGGGCTGTCCGCAGTGATTTGGATGGCGAACTCGTGGGGGGTCTCCTCCTCGCCGCCCTTCGTCAGAGACTTGATTATCGTCGACAGCTGTATGGTGTCTTTGGGCACCCCTCCCCCGAGATAGACAACCCCTGTCCTCTTCGTCCTCTCGGCTATCTGGGCAAGCTCCTCCATGTCCTTGGTCTGATCCAGCCTGATCATCTTTCCTTTCTCGCGACTCAGGAGACTCAGGGCAACGCCGTACCCGCTGTCTATTAACCCAGGGGAGTAAATTGGGACCTTTGCTCTGTTGGCAGCGGCGACGATGCTTTCTATTCCCTTGTTCGACAGAAACTCGCCGAACCTGTAGAGGAACTCCCTTGTGGAGTATACCTTCTTGGCGTCGAGGGTGTTTGCAAAGTTGTAGATTGTCCTTTCCAACTTCCTGTATTGTAACTCGTCCGCATAGACGTCATAGAACCTGTCGATCTTTAGCTTCAGCAGTTCTTCGTCGTCGGCCAGCCATGTCCCCTGGTAGTAATGGTATCCCAGAGCCTCAAGTATGTCCTCCGAGATGTTGGCGCCCGTGCTGACGATGACGTCCACGTACCTCCTCTCGACCAGCCAACGGATCATCTTCCACTGGCCTGTCGTGCTGAGAGACCCGGTCAGGCCCAGGAACACGGTCAGGCCCTTCGCCCTCGCCATGTCCGCCCATATCCTAGCGACCTCACCGAGCTTCTTGCCCTGAAAGCCGGTCTGGGACATCTCGTCCAACAAGGCAGAGACGCTCTTCTTTCCCACCTCTATGGTGGAAACTGGGTTTGACAGAATTTCCTTCCGTGACACCACGCTAAGGCGTCGGCGGATTCACTTAATTGTCTTGTGAGTCCGCGCCCGAGTCCACTTGGGTCTATTTGACGGTGACAGACTTGGCCAGGTTCCTCGGGTAGTCGGGGTCGTTGCGCCTCGCTACGCTCATATGATAAGCAAGGAGCTGTAGGGGTATGACCTCCACAATTGGGACGAACCTGGGCTGTACCTTCGGCACACGGATGTAATGCCTATACACCTCGTCCTTCTCGTCCGATATGCCGATAACGTCTGCACCCCTTGCCCTTAGTTCCTCGGCGTTCGAGAGGGAATCGGCATGGGAGTCCCCGCTCGGGTTCAGCACGACCACGGGCGTCCCTTTCTCTATCAGGGCCAGGGTCCCATGTTTGAGTTCGCTGGCGGGCATGCCCTCGGCATGGATGTAGGAGAGCTCCTTCAGTTTCAGGGCTCCTTCCATGGCCACAGGGCTCTCGTACCCCCTCGCTACAAAGTAGAAATCCGGCCTGTCCCTGTACTCAAAGACTAGGTCGCGGACCATCTCGTCGCACTTTAGTGTCTCCGCCACCGCCTCCGAAAGCTCCCTGAATCCATTGGGTTTCTTCTTCCCGAGCACTGCGTCCACAACCATGTTCGCCACGACGATCTGGGCAGTGAAACTCTTGGTCGCCGCGACGCCCACCTCAGGCCCACAGTTGAGCAGCAGCACACCATCGCTCTCCCTGGCGAGAGTCGAGCCTGCCGCGTTAACAATGGAGTAGACCTTTGCGCCATGCTTCTTCGCTTCCTTCACTGCCTCCATCACGTCCGCCGTCTCCCCACTCTGAGAGAAGGCAATGACAACAGATCCCTTACCAAGGAACCCCGTGTGCTCCTTCAGTTCCCCGGCAACGACTGTATCGACCCTGATTCTCGCCTCTTTGTTGAGTCTGAACTTCATCAGCAGGCCCGCATGGTATGAGGTGCCGGACGCGGTGATGTAGAGGGACTTCGCTCTTCGTATGGCTTTTGCGAACTCCTCGACCTTGCCTGGCTCCTGGACCGACGCGCTGAGAACCGTCCTTGGCTGTTCATTGATCTCCTTGAGCGTATAGTGCTCGAAATCACTCTTGGATAGGTCAGAGAGCTCCCAGGCAACTTGGGTTGGCTTCCGCCTGACTTCCCGTCCGTTCGGTCCGAGGATCCTCACCCTGTCCTTTGTGAGCTCCACCACCTCGAAGTTGTCGAGGAAGATGGTCCTGTCTGTGTGCCCGATGAAGGCCAAGACGTCGCTAGCGAGGAACATCTTGCCCTGTCCGACGCCGACGATCAGTGGAGCGTCCTTGCGCGCACCGACCAAGATGTCTGGCCTGTCCTGGAACATGACGGCGATTGCATATTGTCCTTTCAGCTTCCTCGTGACGGCCATGGTCGCCCTCAAAGGGTCGCGGACACGCTTGTACTCGTCCTCGATCATGTGCGCAATCACTTCTGTGTCCGTCTCGCTCCTGAACCTATGCCCCTTCGCCGCAAGTGCCTTCTTCAGGGGGAGATAGTTCTCGATTATTCCATTATGGATGACCGCAACAAGTTCCTTGCAGGAAGCATGGGGGTGCGCATTCTGGTCCGTGACCCCGCCGTGCGTTGCCCATCTAGTGTGAGCCATCCCAATGCTCCCCTTCAGGCCTGAAAGGTTCCTGGTCTGCTCAATCTCGCTAACGCGCCCGGCGCCTTTCCTCACCGACAGCGAGCCCTCCCAAATTGTCGCCATGCCCGCGGAATCATAACCTCTGTACTCGACCCGTTTCAGCCCTTCGAGAAGAATGTCCGCAACGGGCTCTTCAGCCACGCACCCGACGATTCCACACATTTGTTTCGCGAGCCTTCTCGTGGCTCTTTAAACCCCGCAAAACATTCTGCTTTACCCTGCACACAGGGCTTTGCATGGAGTGGCTTCGATATGCGCGTAGGTTGGACCACCATGCAAAATTGTTTATGTAGGGTCCGAGGCACCCGTTGCTGATGGCCAAAGAGAAGATCCTCTTCGACCCGAACTCGGAAGCCGGGTTCGTCAAGCGCGTTCTCGTCTCGGACAAGCCCGACGGCTTTAGGCCCGCGTCCGGGAAGGTCGGCCAGAAGATACTCTCGTTGCTGTCATCAGGGCCGAAGTACCCGGCTGAGATGGCCCGTCTGCTCGATGCCCACCACCAGACGGTTTACTATCACGTAGGCCGTCTCGAAAGGGCCGGTCTAATCATCCGGATCAGAAGCGAGCAGATACGCGGCGGGGAGGCCAAACTCTACGCCTTGGCGTCCGATGGGTACGCCGTGGAGTTCCCCGTGAGGGGGGAGCAGATGCCAACGCTGAAGTCCTCGAGCAGGTCGAAGGCACTCGGGCGCTTTTTCAGGGAGTTCATCAGCTCAGGAAAGTTCGACGGCTGGGTGGTGGTCGGATCGCCGCTGCAGCACGGCGAAGCTGGGACCCAAGCCAGGGATGGGCACTACGCGGTCCAGCTCGGCTTTGCGCTGGGCCAATTCGTCACTCTCCCTTCCACGTTCCCCGTGAAGCTCGATGTTGACCTTAGAGCAGAGAAGCTGCAAGCGTCGAACCTGATAATCGTCGGTGGCCCACGCACCAACGTGGTGGCGGAAGAGCTCAACCAACACCTCCCTGTCCGGTTCAGCCAGGCGGGCTTCTGGAGTGCCATAGTGGACCAAGACGGGAGGACCTACGGATCAGAGCTTGACTGCATAGTGGAGAAGGTGAAGAATCCCTGGGATCCCACGAAGACATGCGTCTTGGCTGCCGGTCTGACGGGCGCCGGTACGAAGGCGGCCATAATCGGTGTCTGCAACTTCGCGGAAACTGTCTTTGAGAAGTACCGGTCAGGGGACTTTGCAGCCCTCCTGAGGGGCGAAGACAGAGACGGGGACGGGAAGGTAGATTCCGTTGAAGTGCTTAAGCAGCTCTAGTGCCTACGCCCTTCTTCCCCTGCGGCCGCCTTTCTTCCTCGTCGTATCGTGAGGAATGGGGGTTGCGTCCTCGATGCGGCCTATCCTAAAACCAGCCCTGGCTATGGCCCGAATTGCGGCCTGTGCGCCGGGACCAGGCGTTCTAGGGCCGGTGCCTCCCACGGCTCTGACCTTAATGTGTACAGCTGTAATCCCCTTGGACTTCGCCACGTCGGACGCCGCGGAAGCACTTCTCATGGCAGCATAGGGGGAAGACTCGAACCTGTCTGCCTTGACGTGCCGCCCTCCAGACGAGAAGGCAATGGTCTCGGCCCCTGTAAGGTCGGTGATGTGAACTATGGTGTTATTGTAGCTGGAATAGATGTGGCAAACTCCCCACTTGTCTGCCAGAACTTCTTCTTCTGACACTTATCTCACTTGACCTCGGCCGGGTGCTCGGCCGCCACCTGAACCTCTGCGGTGGGCCCAGCTTCCTTTGGCGGCGCGCCGCCAATAAGCATGATCATGCGCTCATCGGTCCCCCCGACCTCGTAGCTGGGGACCGTGATTATCCTGTTGCCGACTGCAACGTGGCCATGCACGATGAGCTGTCTAGCGTGCAACGCAGAAAGGGCCATCCCCTTCTTGAAGATCATCGACTGAAGCCTTCTCGCCAGCATGTCCTCCACGGTCAAGCTGAGGATGTCATCGAGGGTCGCCTCCTCCTTTATCAGGCCCCTCTTCTTCAGGCTGTCCAGCAGCTTCTTTTCCTCCCTCTCTCTTACAACCCGGGTGGCAGCCAGCAGTGTCCTTGCCTGCTTCCTCACGGAACTCAGCTGAGTCTCTGCCTTCCAGAGCTCCCTTTTGTTCCTGAGCCCGTATGTCCCTAGAAGGTAGAGTTCCTGTGCAAGCTGGTCTGCACGCCACGGGCTTCGCGGCCTGCTGTACTGCTTTCTTGCCTTCTTCGGGTCTCCCAAGTCTTACTTCTCTTCCTTCTTCGCAGCGGCTTCTTTTGCCGCCGCCACCAGAGTCGCCTTCCTGACCCCCACGGTCCTCCCCTTCCTCCCTGTGGTCCTGGTGCGCTGACCTCTAACCTTAAGTCCCAAGCCGTGTCTCACGCCCTTCCAACTCTGTATGTTCTTCTCATCCTCGATGTCGTTCCTTTGCACAAAGTCTAGGTCGGACCCGAGCAGCTGTCTCGCCTCGCCTGTCTCGGGATCGTTCCTCCTGTTGTAATACCACCTAGGAAGTGCTGCTTTCGACGCGCTCGTTATCGCCTCCTCGATCTCCTTAATCTGCTCCTCTGAAAGCGTCCCTAACCTGACCCTGGGGTCGAGGCTGAGCTTGGTTGTGATGACGTTAGCGAAGTTGTAGCCCACCCCCTTCAGGTCTGAAAGGGCGACTATGAGCTTCTTACCTCCATCAAGGTCTCTTCCCGAGATTCTGACCAGGTGCCTGAATTCTGAAGCTTCCGACATGTTTCGAGCCTGCCCCTCCCCCTTTGGTTATAAATCTTGAAGCCTTTCATTGTGAAAAATCGCGTCGGGCCCAACATATCGGTTGGGACTCCGAAAGAGTTCAGAAACTCTTTTAACCGGAACCAATCCCGCACCCCGAAACGCGTCGTCTTATGAGAGCTCGAATCGAGTCAGGCGGTCTGGTCAATGGTTGAAGTGAAGGTTCTGGATGACACCGGGAATTCGGTTACACTCCAGCTAGAAGGCATAGACAGGTCCTACGCCAACGCTGTGCGCAGGTTCTGCATCGCTGAAGTGCCCGCCATGGCGATTGACGACGTCGTGATACTCGAGAACTCCTCGGTCCTCTACGACGAGATTCTTGCCCACAGGCTGGGGATGATTCCGATCAAGACCGACCTAACGAGGTACAACCTCCCGGAGGAGTGCGACTGCGGCAACCCGCTCGGGTGCCACAAGTGCCGGGTGCTATTCGTCCTAGATGCCAAGGGAAAGGACAAGGTCTCGACCGTCATGTCAGGAGACCTGGTCTCCGAAGACAGGGACGTCAGGCCGGTCAGCGAGACTATTCCTCTGGTCAAGCTTGCCATGGGGCAGTCTGTCAAGTTGGAAGCTTACGCTCGGCTCGGCCGCGGCAAGGAGCACGCGAAGTGGCAGCCGTGCAGTGTAGCCGTCCTCACAGATGGGAAGAAAGAAGGCGTGTTCAATCTGACCGTCGAGTCGTCTGGAGGCCTCCCGGCGAGGGAGATCGTCATCAAGGCCATCGAACTCCTCGAAAAGAAGCTCAAGGACATCGAGGTAGCGGTGAGTGGTACCCAATGACGGCGACCAACCCGCTCCTGAGGCATGCATCAATCATGTTGGAAAAGGCGAGCAAGAAGCAGAAGGCGCCTATCTGGATGGAAGCGTCAAGCCTGCTCTCCAGTCCGGCTTCGATCAGGGTAGAAGTGAATCTCGGTCGGATTTCAAGGATAGCAGGGGACGGCGAGGTGGTCTTCGTCCCTGGCAAGGTTCTCGGAACCGGAGTGATGGAGAGGAAGCTGACGGTGGGGGCCTTCGCGTTCTCGGCAAGCGCGAGGTCGAAGATTGAAGCGTCTGGAGGGTCCGCCCTCACGATAGGGGAGTTTCTCAAGAAGTATCCGAAGGGGAGTGGTGTCAAGCTTGTCAAGTGAGGAAACCGTCTACGTTGACGCTACAAATCAGATAGCAGGCAGGCTCTCGTCTAAGATAGCGAAGCTGGTCCTGTCGGGGAAAAGGGTCGTGGTAGTGAATGCGGAGAAGGCACTGATCTCTGGGAGCAGGACGTCCGTGATTAACCAGTGGAAGGAGAGGCTGGAGCTCGGGAGCAAGGTCAACCCCATCTATGGCCCCATCCATCCGCGCCGGCCTGATAACATACTCAGAAGGATGGTCAGGGGGATGGTCCCGAGGAAGAAACCGAAGGGAGCCACTGCCATGAAGAGGCTCAGGGTCTACATCGGTGTGCCCTCTGGGCTTGACGGGTCGAAGATGACAAAGTTCACAGACACCATGGCGACGCGGCCGATTCCTGTCTATGTTACCATGGGCGACCTCTCGAGGAGTCTGGGGTGGAACGAGTAATGCCAACCACAGCCACCGGCAAGACGGTTGTCAAGAAACCCCCGAAGCTCTACTCGGGGGCCAGGAAGACAGCAAGGGCTACCGCCGCTATAATCCCCGGAGCAGGGCGAATAAGGGTCAACGGAACCCCTGTGGAGCTCTGGGAGCCAGAGCCGGCCAGGCTGCACCTGCTGGGACCAGTCCAAGTTGTCGGCGACCTCAGGGAAAAGTACGATCTTGACGTAAAAGTCGCCGGAGGGGGCTTCATGGGGCAGGCGGACGCTGCGGCCATGGCAATCGCGAGGGCCTACGTCGACCAGGTGCGTGGGAGCGAGATAAGGGACAAACTGAATGCATACAATAAATACCTGCTATCGGGCGACCCGAGGCAAACGGAGCCTAAGAAATTTGGAGGACCAGGTGCGCGAAGGAAGCGCCAGAAATCATACAGGTAGATCGATATGATGATACCAGTGCGTTGTTTCACCTGTGGAAATCTCATCGGCGACAAGTTCGCCCCCTTCCAGGCTCGGGTCAAGGCTGGAGAGGAGCCGGGGAAGGTACTGGACGACCTCGGCCTGAAGAGATACTGCTGCCGGCGCATGCTGATTTCGTCGGTAGACGTAATCGACCAGGTGCTCCCGTTCTACGGGCGGAAACCAGAGCTGTAGCGGAAACCAAGGCTGAATGACCATGTCTGAGTTCGACGACGATGAAGCCGGCTCGGCAGACACCATGGTCGTCCATGGCCTCTCTGAGAAGGCCCTGCTCGCCACGGGCATACGCATTGGCACGCCGGTGCGCACCAAAACAATGGAACAGTTCACGGCAAGGCCACGCCCCGACGGCCTCCACATGATCGACTACTCGAAGACCCTTCAGAGGATAGACATCGCGGGCAAGTTCATCGCCGCAACCGGTGCAAAGAACACCGTCGTCTATACCAGCCGAGAGCATGGCGCAATGGCCGTAGAGAAGTTTTGCGAGCTCACAGGAGCTATGCCGCGCATCGGCAGGTTCATGCCCGGGACCTTCACCAATCCGTTGTATCCTGGGCACCTTGACGCCGAACTCGTCGTTGTTGCCGACCCCATGTCTGATGTGCAGGCCATTGTAGAGGCAGGGAAGCTCGGGGTCCCCGTCATAGCGGTCTGCGATACGGACAACGTCACAGACGACATCGACCTCGTAATCCCGGGGAACAACAGGGGGCGGAAGGCGATAGCCGCCATATTCTGGCTCCTGGCGAGGGCGACTCTCACTCATGCCGGTCTATTGGCTGAGAATCAGCCAATGAAGTACAGCATTGAGGACTTCGAAACGAAGCTCGAGGAAGAACCCAAGCCGGAAGGCCTCGACGAGCGTATATCAGAGCGCCGCGAGTAGCCGAACGGGGTGCTCATAAGAAAACCCGCGGTCGCGGGTCAGTTCTATCCGGCTGACCCGAAGGAGCTCGCGTCCCTCATTGACCAGTGCTACTTGCACCCTCTTGGCACAGGTAAGTCCCCTCCCGCACCGAGGACAAGTGCGAGCTTGGTAGCGGTTGTATCCCCCCATGCGGGGTACGTCTACTCAGGTCCTGTCGCCGCCCATTCATATCTCCACGTCTCGTCTCTCCCTGACCCTGACCTTATCGTCATCGTGGCTCCGAACCATTACGGGATTGGGAGCGGCGTCTCCACTTTCAAGGAGGGGATGTGGCAGACCCCTCTGGGGATGATGAGGGTGGATTCCGAGGCGGCAAAGGGGCTGACCAGTCTGGAAGAGACCGTTGTGTTCGACCCTGGTGCACACAGGCTCGAGCACTCACTTGAGGTTCAGCTCCCTTTCCTTCAGAGAATCTACGGCGACTCGGTCCCGTTTCTCCCCATCTCGCTCATATTCCAGGACATCGACACGGCCAAGGCCCTGTCTGCAGCTTTGTCGAAGCTCCTCAAGGGTAGGAGGGCAGTCCTTGTCGCATCTTCAGACCTCACGCACTACGAACCTGCCGAAGATGCGAGGCGAAAGGACATGGCTCTCCTGCAACAGGTCCTGCAATACGACTTGGAGGGCTTCTACTCTACCCTTGACAGGCTGAACGTCACCTCTTGCGGGTTCGGTGCCATTGCGACTGTGATGGAGACCTCGCGGTCACTGGGTCTTTCAAAGCCTGAGCTCCTGAAGTACGCTACGAGCGGGGACACGACCGGAGACAATCTTCAAGTCGTAGGTTACGGCGCCCTCCGGTTCGTCTGAGCCATGAGAGCCATAGCGGAGGCACCCGCCAAGGCAATCGTCACTGGGGAGCACTTTGTAGTGCACGGCGCATGGGCCCTGGCAGCCGCTCTGCCGCGGAAGGTACGTGTCGCGGTCGAGCCTTCCTCGAAGTTCGAAGTCGTTTCAGACCCGTTCGCAAAGGCAGGGTCAAGGGAGCTCCTACCGGTGTCCCGCTTAGTGGAGGAGATGGCGAGGGAGTTCTCGGAAAAGCCCACCGTGAAAGTGACGATCTCAACAGATGTTCCGGGGGGAGCAGGTCTCGGATCTTCGGCGGCCACCATGGTGGCGGTGGCCTCAGCCTTCTCGAAGCTCAATTCCCTAGGATTGACCGTTCCAGAAATCGTTGATTGCGCGATGGTGGGCGAACGGAGCATCCACGGCAACCCGTCGGGCATCGACCCAGCCATCTGTGCGCACGGTGGCGTAATTCTGTTCCGGTCCGGGGCGGCTCCGAAGAAAGTTTCGTTCGACGGCACCCGCACCCTGATTCTTTCCTACTCTGGCCTGAAAAGGAGCACCAGGGGTCAAATTGGGCATGTTTCGAAGATGAAGGAGAAGTACCCCGGGATCTTCGAGAGCCTAGCCGCCGGGGTGAGTGAGCTGAGCCTAAGAGCTTCTGGAATGCTCCGAGCAGACAACATGGAGGGCCTCGGCACCCTGCTGACGGTCAATCATGCCGCCCTGATGTCTCTCGGCGTGTCAAACGACTCCCTCGACGAGATGGTGGACTCGCTCCTCTCGATGGGGAGCTATGGGGCGAAGCTTACGGGAGCAGGAGGGGGAGGGAGTGTCCTTGCGGTGGCGCCCGAAGGAAAGGAAAAAAGCATTGTTTCAGGGCTGTCGGCGCGAGGGTTTGAGACGTTCAGGGTGAGAATACCCGCCGAGGGAGTGAAAAGCTGGTTAGAACAGTAGTAACGAAGCTTGGCGGCTCGGTAATCACCGACAAGTCGAAGCCCTTCTCATATCGCCCCGACGTGGTCTCCGCCCTCTCGGAAGAAATCGCCTCCTCTGACCAGAAGGTCGTCGTCGTTCACGGCGGAGGTTCATTCGGACACGTTGTGGCCAAACAGCATGGCATCTCGTCCGACGCGTCTGAAGCGCCCGCCGTGGGCGTGGCCCAGACGAGGAGCGCGATGTACGAGCTCAACAGGATGATCTGTAAGACCATGATGGAGTTCAAGCTCAACCCGTACCCTTTCTCACCTTTCGATGCCGTGAGCAGGGCTGGAAAGATACCGGTAGCAAACTGGCTGAGGGGCCTCCTAAAGGAAGGGTTGACCCCCGTCACCTTTGGTGACGTCAGCCTCACGCCGGCAGGGTTCAAGGTGCTTTCTGGTGATGTGATAATGCAGGAACTCTCCAAGATTCTCGTCCCCGATAGGGCGGTCTTTGCCCTTGATGTGGACGGCGTCTACGAAGAGAACACCAGGGTCATCATCCCCGAGCTCTCTCCTTCCAAGATCAGGCGCATGGCTGTTCCCGGCGGCGAGGACACAACTGGCGGGATGAAGCTGAAGCTCGAAGTCGCGGCCAGGATTGCTTCAGGAGAGACAAGGGTCTGTTTTGTTTCGGGCTACCGCAGAAACGAATTCTCAAAGGCCCTCCGCGGGATGGACTTCTACGGGACAGTGGTAAGGTCCTAGAAGGCATAGAGGTGCTGGTCTGGCGCTTGACCGACCTTCAGGCCGAAATGAAGAGGGTTAAGGCGCAGGTCGACGACTTCATTCTCGATCGGCTTCTCCCCAAGTCGAGCAACATTAGAGAGGTTGACCTCCTCTACGCCATGATGAGGGACTACCCCATGAGGCAGGCGAAGGGGATGAGGCCATTCCTGTGTGTGACCACCTGCAGGGCCGCGGGCGGGACAGAGGAAGACGCGCTGCTTACGGCATCATGCATCGAGCTATTTCAGAACTGGATCCTCATCCACGATGATATCGAGGATGGTTCAGAGCTGAGGCGCGGGGAGCCCGCCCTCCACAGAAAGTACAATGAGGCACTTGCCCTCAATGCGGGGGACGCTCTGCATGCGAAAACGTGGGAGGCCATCCTAATGAACAAGCGAAGGCTTGGGCTCGAGAGAACGTTCGCTGTCATGGAAGAGTTCTCGCACATGGTGAACGAGACGACGGAAGGGCAGCATATGGAGCTTGGTTGGGTCGTCGAAGGAAGGTGGGACCTAAGCGAGAAGGACTATTATGAAATGTGCACGCGCAAGACGTCCTGGTACACGGTCGCGAGCCCCTGCAGGCTAGGCGCCTTGGTAGCCGGGGAAGGGGGACTCGTGTTGGACCTACTCAGAGAGTTCGGAATCAGTCTGGGAATTGCATTCCAGATACAGGACGACTCGCTCAATCTTGTGGGGGACGAGAAGAAGTACGGCAAGGCGAAGTCTGACGACATACTCGAGGGAAAGAGGACACTTATCCTGCTTCACCTGCTTGCCGTCGCGAATCAGAGCGAAAGGGACAGGGTCATTTCCATAATGAACAAGAAAAGAGAGGCCAAGACCCCGGCGGACGTCTCCTACGTCCTGTCGTTGATCGACAAGTACGACGCAATCGGATTCGCCAGGAAAAGGGCAACCGAACTCATGAAAGAGTCACTGGCGACGTTGAACGGTATCAGGTGGAAGGGAGACAGGGACGCAATCGAAATGCTTAGGTCGTACGCAAGGTTCGCCGTAGAGAGAGAATGGTAGCCGGATCAGAGGACGACATCAGCGCCGTCGTCGAGAAGGCGTCTCTACTCAATGCGACAAAGCACAATGGAAAGGCGGAGGTCGAAGCGGTCATCGGGAGGGTGCTGGCGGAGGTTCCAGGGCTCAGGTCGAAGGCGAGCCTTGTGTCCAAGCAATCGGTACTGACTGTAAAGAGAATCAATTCGATGACTCTGGCAGAACAGGAGAAGGCGCTTGATGAAAAGTTCCCGGGACTCGAAGAGCCCAAGGAGAAGGAAGGGCGCGTGGGCCTCCCGCCGCTCCCTAACGCAACGAAAGGAAAGACCGCCTTCCGCCTCCCCCCAGAGCCCTCCGGGTTCATGACCGTAGGGCACGCAATGGCTTGGACCATCAACTACCAGTACAAAGAGATGTACGATGGTGAGCTCTGGCTGCGGTTTGAGGACACCAACCCGAGAAAGGTACAGCTCAAGTACTACGAGAGCTTCCGCAAGGGGACCGAATGGCTCGGGATTCGGTGGGACCGCGAGAAGAACATTTCCGACGACATGGAGGTCATCTATGAGCAAGGCAGGAGGCTCCTGGAGCAAGGGGACGCCTACGCATGCTCCTGCGACGAGGCCAAGGTCAAGCGTCTCAGGTTCGAGGGTGTAGCCTGCGAGCACAGGGGCAACTCTGCCGAGACGAACCTGAAGGTCTGGGACGAGCTCCTTGAGAAGAAGCACAGGGAGGGAACCTATGTCATCAGATTCAAGGGGGACATGCAGAGCCCCAACTACTCTCTCCGCGACACCAACTTGTTTAGGATAATCGAGTCTCCTCACCCGCTGACGGGGACGAAGTACACTCTCTGGCCCACATACGACCTGGCAAACGCCGTCGAGGACGAAATTTGCGGCATCACTCACGTGCTCAGGAGCTCGGAGTTCAGGAATGAGCTCCAGCAGCTAATCAGAAACGCGCTGAGGTTCCGGCCCCTAGAAGTGATCCAGTTCTCGCGATTCAACTTCAGGGGGGCTCCTGTCTCCAAGCGTCTCCTCAGGCCGCTGGTCGAGAAGAAGCTGGTGAGCAGCTGGGACGACCCCAGGATGCCCACAGTCGAGGGATTGAGGCGCCGGGGAATCATCCCTCAGGCCATCCGGGAGTTCACCTTGCAGGTCGGGTACACCAAGACCGAGCACGAGTACGACTGGAGCATGCTCCTTTCGCTCAACAGAAAGCTCCTTGATCCCGTCTCAAAGCGCATCTTTTTCGTCCCCGACCCAATTTCCCTCACAGTTGAGGCGGCGCCGGAGCGCGTGGCGACCATCCCCTTCCATCCTCAGAGCGACATGGGCTCTAGGACAATAAACACGGCAGGGGAGTTCTTCGTCTCGGCGGGTGACCTCAGGTCAATAAGGAAAGGATCCGTCTTCCGGCTTATGGACCTCTACAACGTCCGACTAGCATCCAACGGGCCAAAGGCTTCAGGGAAATACGCAGGAGACGAGGTCATCGGAAACACGAGGAAGTTCCAGTGGGTTACCCCTGTGCACGAGAAGATCAGGGTAACGGTCCCAGGCATCCTTTTTCTGGAGGGGGACGTATACAACAAGGACAGTCTGAAGGAGGTCTCGGGGTTCGCGGAAGAGTCCGTCTCTTCGCTGAAGGTCGGGGACATCGTTCAGTTTCCGCGCTTTGGATTCGCCAGGCAGGACTCTCCCGGTGAGTTCATCCTCAGCGGATGACGCGATTCCCTCCTCTCAAGCCATAACAGCTTATATGCTGGCCAAAATGGGCTGGCTTGGGAGATTTGAAGGATGACCCCAGACAAGAAGCCATACTACATCAAGTTCGAGACCCCTAAGGAGGTTTCAGAAGCCGCCTACGAAGTTCTAAGGCAAGCCTCGCGGACCGGCAAGGTCAGAAAGGGGACGAACGAGTCTACGAAAGCCATTGAAAGAGGACAGGCGAAGCTCGTTGTAATCGCCGAAGACGTCACCCCGCCGGAAGTGGTCGCACACCTTCCCCTTTTGTGCGACGAACGCAAGATACCATACGTGTTCGTCCCTTCGAAGGACCAGATAGGCCCTGCGATAGGCATCGACGTTTCGACGGCGTCTGCAGCAGTCCTCGACGCTGGAGAAGGTAACCAGATCTTGGAACAGGTAACCCAGGAGCTGTCGAGGCTGAAGAAGGCGCAATGAGCAGCAAGAAAGAAGCCGAATCCCTTACCCCCGCCGAAGTCGTCCAGATCGTTGCCCGTACGGGGGTCGCGGGCGAAATAACCCAGGTGAGGGTGAAGATACTCGACGGAAAGGAAAAGGGGCGCATCCTGACCAGGAACGTCAAGGGTCCCATCAGGATGGGGGACGTCCTAGTCCTCAGAGAAACTGAAAGAGAAGCAAGGCGCCTCAAGTAGCGGCGGCATTCGGCGCCCTGATGGAGGATTTGGTTGCCTCTGCCGTGGAAACTCCGAGCCCTTTATATTCCGAGTTCCAAAGGCAACGAAAGAAAGGGGTGCGGTAGCCTGAGATGTACGTTCCAAAGAAATGTGCTTTCTGCGGTAAGGAAGTCAGACTCGGCTCCGGGATTCTTTTCGTAAGGAACGACGGCTCAACGCGATCATACTGTTCCTCGAAGTGCAGGACCAACGAGCTGAAGCTGGGGCGCGACCCGAGGAAACTGAAGTGGGCGCGGGGCGCGAAGAAGAAATGAGTTCTTCGACGGAGGAAACTCTCATCGTGATAAAGCCCGACGGAGTGAGGAGAGGTCTCGTCGGGGAGATTGTAGCGCGATTCGAGCGGAAGGGGTTCGTGATCAAGAAGCTTCAGATGCAAACAATGTCCAGGGCCCTGGCAGAGGAGTTCTACTCCGTCCACAAGGACAAACCTTTCTTCGAGGAGCTAGTCACATTCATCACGTCTGGGCCCGTCGTTGGTTTGGTCCTATCAGGGAGGGACGCAGTAGCCACCGTCAGGAGAATGGTAGGGAGCACCAAGAGCTGGGAGGCGCCCTCGGGCACGATCCGGGGGGACCTCAGCCTCGGCTACACCGACAATACGATTCACGCTTCAGACTCGGCAGAGAGCTTTACTAAGGAGAGCGCCGTCTTCTTCGGAAAGACGAGAGGGTGAGCGCGTCATAAGGGGCTTGATGGGACATGTCAGAACAGAAGGGCGGGATGAGGCAGCCTGTCGTTGTCATTCTGGGCCACGTAGATAGCGGGAAAACGAGCTTAGCGGACTCCCTAAGGGGAACGGGGGTCCAGGCCCGTGAGGTAGGCGGGATTACTCAGGAGATAGGAGCCAGCTTCTTCCCGATGGACACATTGAAGGAGATCTGCGGGCCACTTCTAGACAGGGCGGGTGGGGAGCTTCAGATACCCGGGCTCTTGATGATTGACACGCCAGGGCACGCGGTCTTCTCAAACCTCAGACTTCGTGGTGGTTCTGCCGCCGACATCGCAATCCTTGTGGTGGATGTTCTGAAGGGCCTCGAAAACCAGACCCTGGAGAGCATCGACATACTCAAGCAGCGCCGGGTCCCCTTCTTGGTCGCTCTCAACAAAATTGACATGATTAACGGCTGGCGGAAGGGGAGCCACGGCCCACTGCTTGAGGTGCTGAAGGAGCAGCCCCCAGCGTGGAACGACGAGCTCGAGGAGAGGCTCTACAACGTCGTTGGCGGTCTGTCTCGTCTTGGGTTCCAGTCCGATGCCTACTATCGGGTTAAGGATTTCAGGAAACAGGTCAGCATAGTGCCGGTCTCCGCGAGAGCACACGTGGGCATGCCCGAGATGCTCGCAATGCTCATCGGCCTCGCACAGCAGTTCCTGAAAGGGAGGCTTCAAGCGGCGGAGACGGGAAGTGGGCGCGGCATTATTCTCGAGATGCAGGAGGAGGTGGGCATCGGCGAGACGGCGAACGTGATTCTGACGGAGGGGTCATTGAGCGTGGGGGACTCCATCGGGCTCGTACGCAAGGACGGAGCGATAAAGTCGAAAGTCAAGGCCCTCTTCATGCCGAAGCCGTTGGACGAGATGAGAGATCCACGGGACAGATTCACCTCCGTCGATTCAGTCTACGCGGCCGCCGGCGTGAAGTTGGTCTCAGCGGACCTGGCCGGGGTTGTCCCTGGGACCTCGGTGGCCTCGTTCAAGACGGACAGGGAATTCCAAGAGCTGAAGGCAGAGATGGAAAAGGAGCTCTCGAACATTGTCGTGAAGACGGACAACATGGGAGTCATCGTGAAGGCAGGGAGCATCGGTGGCCTCGAAGCGCTGCTCAGGATGCTCGAAGAGCGCGGGGTTCCTGTCAGGCAGGCGGACATCGGGGACATCTCGAAGAATGACATCGTTGATGCACAGGTCGTGGGAGAGCACGACCCATACCTGGGGGCTGTTCTCGGGTTCGATGCAAAGGTGCTACCCGAAGCGAAGGATTACGTCGGAAGCAACCCAATCTTTGTGTCCGCCATAATCTACGAGGTGATTGATAACTACGTCAACTGGGCAGTGGCAAAGAGGGAGGCGGATGAGAAGGCAGCGCTGTCGAGCCTCACCCGTCCCTGCAGGCTCAAGGTGATACCGGGGACGTTCTTCAGGCGGAATGACCCGGCGGTTTTCGGCGTTGAGATAACGGCAGGGACGCTCCGGCCCAAGGTGAGGTTGATGTCCGCGCAGGGCTCGGAGCTGGGGACCGTGCAGCAGATCCAGGACCAGGGGAAAGTTCTGAGCGAGGCGAAGGATGGGGACAAGGTGGCCATATCTGTGGACGGGCCCACCCTTGGCAGGCAGATCAAGGAGAATGATACAATCTACACGATGCCGAAGAGCCACGAAGCGAAGGCCTTGAGGACAAAGCTCCTCGGCTCTCTGGCCCCTAATGAGCGGAGCGTGCTCGAGGAGATAATCGCTATCAAGTCGCCCACCGACCCGATGTACGGATTCTAGTCTGTCGAACGGGAGGGTTATCCGGATGACCAGGGTCCGCTGAATTGCTTTTGTCGGCACCTTCGACCTCCGGAGTCGCCATGAATCCGAATCTCGTGAGAACTCGTTCGTCATCTCCAAGCTTATTTACCCGCCGGAATCGGAGCCGCCTGAATGGTCTCTTTCAAGCTGATACTTTCCGACCCCAAGACCGGGAAGTCAGAAGCTTCGGAGGTTAAGGACGCCCAGGCACAGCCTCTCATAGGGCGAAAGATAGGAGAGGTGATAGACGGCTCGGCAATAGGACTCGGCGGAAGGATAATGATCACCGGCGGGAGCGACAAGGCAGGGTTCCCCATGAGAGCCGATACACTGGGCGGGGGGAAGAACTACGTTCTTCTGACTGAAGGAGTGGGTTTCAGGACCAAGGAAGAAGGGGCCAAGAAGAGAAAGCTGGTACGGGGAAACACAATCACTGAAGAGACGTATCAAGTGAACGCCAAGAAAGTCGAGGAACAGGCTAAAAGCAGCTGAAATATCCCAATACCTTCAACTTTGCTGCAAATCATCGGGGAGTATCTGGCTGAAAAGTAGAAATATCACGCGTGGCGAAGAACGGCCCGGCCAGGGTTTTGGCGAGACTCGACGACTTGGACATGAAGATTCTCTCGTCGCTCTACTCTGATGCTTCCGTGTCCGTGCCTAAGCTAAGCAAACAGCTCGGCGTGAACCTCTCCGTCATGTACAGCAGAATTAAGCGTCTGCAGAAGCGGGGCGTAATCGAGAAATTCACAGTTCAGGTCAACGAGGAGGCGCTCGGGATGCGTGCTGGTGCCATCGCGGGCCTCAACATCGACCCGAAGCAGAGGGAGTCTGTCCTCAAAGAAGTGGAAAAGGTGGAGGGTGTCCGGCTCATTCGCGAAGTGACCGGGCGCTTCGACATCATAGTCAACCTGAAGGGGCAATCACTTGACGAGCTTCACCGGGCAGTTTACGACTTCATAGGGAAGATTCCAGGGGTCATTCAGACCGAGATTTTCATGGAGGTCTCGAGGAGGAACCCTCCCGTGAACTTCCGTCTGGTCGAATAGTTCTGCTAAGACTCATTAAGACCCCACGATTGTCGCGAAATCCGTGGACCCGTTAGTCCTCCTAGACCAGGCTGTGGCACAGGGGAAAGTTCCCCGGGCCGTGGCCACGAAGGTCAGGAAGAGAATGAACTTAGTGCAGGGGGCGATTCAGCGCGTCGAAAAGGCAAGCGGTCTCAGGTATCCTCCGTACTACGTGGAGCCGTCCCTTCCATGCTCGAAGACAGGGGCGGAGTACGGTCAGATGGGCGTGCTTTTCGCTCGTGTGATACCGATGACGCTCACAGGGAGTGTCGTAATCCTCGTGCAGTTCTCGGCACCGCTTATCGCATACGGGACGAAGGGGACCATCGAAGCGGTTGCGGCTCATGAATTCACCCACTACGTCGACCTTGTGAGGAAGCTGAGCACCAAGAACATCACCAGCGACGAGGTGGCCACCACCCTGTTCGAGGCATCGTTCAGGGACGCGGAGCACACCGTCCCGCCGAGGACGCTCTTCTCCGAAAGGGCCCTAGTTTCTCTGATCAGCAGGAAGTTCAAGGACGACCTCGTGGACGACTCGTTGAGCAGAAAGGCCGAGAACCTGTGGGTCGCAAAGAACCTCCCCATTCACTGGGTCAGCCCCGAGGAGAACAAGCTCAGGGTGCCAATGGCGTTGGTCGCTGCAACCCGATTCGACCCGGCAGTACTCACAAAGCTCGAGGAGATGCGGAAGGCGCTCAGTTGAGGCTAACTGACAGCGAGCGCGCTAGCGTCAGGGATATCGCGTCGACCCTGGTGGAGCCTGCCAGAATATCGGCCCTCGCTGCGTACGGCTCGAAAGTTGCGGGATACGCGCGCCCCGACTCAGACTACGACCTAATCGTCGTCTCGAGGCGGTTTACCTCCGGAGTGAGGTACAGGTACGTCGACTCCCCAACAGAGGTTTCAGCGCTAATAGTCGATGAGCATATGCTGAACCAGGACGCGACTTCATCCTTCCTGGGGGAGTTCGTCGTGGGCCGACTGTTGAACGTGTATGAGCCCATAATCAATGGCGACCTCTTCAGGTCGGTGGAGCTCGAGTACAAGAAGCGCGTGCTCACTGAGGCACTCATAGAGCTGTCTTCCGACTACGGTGAGTTCGCCACCCACCTACTCGTCCCCTACGAGTACTTCCTTTTCGACAAATTGCACAAGCGGGCAGCAATCTACCCGCCCGCGCTCTACAGCTACGTGCACACGTACACCTGCCCTATGGGGGAGGAGAACAAGGCGCTTTCCATAGAGGCGTTCGTCGAGGCAGCAGCGTCGCTTCAGCCCAGGGGATTCCTTACAGCGACTCCCGAGGGGGTGAGGATAGTCCCAGAGAAACTGAAGGGAGACGCCTTTTCGCGCTTCGAGTCGATGTTCTCCCAGACGGCTAGGGGGGTAACCCAGTACGCTGTCCACGGTTACGCGGGAAGGGTCGGTCCGTCAGTCTTCAGTAGGGAGGCGCTATCCAAGCTGCGAAGAATGAGAGAGAATCCTCCTCCCCTGGCGCCACTGGAGGAACCCCGCTCGCTCCTCAAGCTGGAGCAGGGGGCGGTCATCCCTGATTCTTCTCTTCTGGTCGAAGAAATGGCGAAAATCCTCGGGTTCAGAACCTACTCCACGAAGGAGAATGACATTGGGGAGCCATACTCGACTACTAGGGTCCTCACCTTTTCCGATGACACACGTGAGAAGTCGGTCGTCGTAAAGAACTACGCGGACGTGAGGGCTCTCAAATGGGCCCTCCTTGGCATCTGGGCTTCGACGGCGAAGAAGTTCAGTACCTCTGCTAACTCCCGCCTAGAGAGGGAATACGGGATGACATTGCGACTGAATTCGATGGGCATCCCTGTACCCCGGGTCCTGGCCGTCGCCCCTGCAGAAAGAATCCTTGTGAAGGAGTTCGTTAGCGGTCCCACCCTTGCCAGTATGATTAACCTGTTTCTGAAGGGGGCGCCAGGGGGCCTAGAGAGCGTGTCCGCTTATGGCGAAATCATTGCCAGACTCCACGCTGCAGAGATTGCCCTCGGAGACTCCAAACCGAGCAACGTGGTTGTCGCCGAAGACGGGCTGTACCTGACCGACCTCGAACAGGCCTACCAGGGCGGCGACCAGTCATGGGACATAGCCGAGTTCCTCTACTATACAGCCAAGCTTTCCATCCGAGAAGACGCCATGAAAAAGGTAGCCCAGGCCTTCCTCGAGTCCTACGCGAAGTCCGGGGACAAGTCGAGGATCGTGAAGGCCCGTGGACAGAGGTACTTCGGCCCCTTCAGCCCTTTCCTTACGCCTGGCATGGCGAAGATGTTGCGGGATAGGCTCTCGGCCTATGGCTGATGCTTCGCATAGGTCCTGTAACCGCAGTTGTCGGGTTCCATGCAACGTGTGTCCGACTGGGAAAGGGCCGGCAGGACATGGGCCAGCGATTTCGGTGGGATTGGCCTAGGTCTTGGAGTAGACTGTGTAGCCGCAGTGACCGCAGGTGAGCCTGTTCCCATGCTGAGCCATGAAGTACCCCTTTCCGCATCTCGGGCACTCCTTCCTCAGCCTCGAGAGCGAATTCTCTTCGACCTTGTATAGCTTGTAGACCTGGATTCTCCTCTTAGGTGCCTTCGGTTTCTCCTTCTTCTCTGGCTTCTTCTCTTCGACCGGCGCTTCTGCCGGCGCGGGCGTTGGTGCTGCGGGCGCGGGGGGCACCTTCGACATCCCTACTTTGCCTCAGGTGCGGGGGCAGCAGCCGCTGCCGGGGTCCCGGCCTTCTTCCTTTCCTGTTTCAGCTTCTCTCGTTCCTCCTTCGCAAGTGTCCTCTCTTGCAGATACCTCGGATGAACCTTCTTCTTGGACTCCGCAGATCCATAAACGTAGAACTTCCCGAGTACCTTCATAGTCCCAGATTGGCCGTCTACCCTGATGAGTCCGACGTTCTCCACGGGTACTCCGAGTTCCTGGGCTACCGTCTCAATGGCCTCCTTCCGGGAGATTTTCCCTGCCTTCCCTTCCATCGAGAGCTCGACGTAGGATCTGTCGAGGACCTTGGACACTGCTTTCTTCTCTACCGGCAAGCTGGGGCACCCGAATAAATCGGGGATATTAACTTGAGGCTCAATGGATGCCCTTAATTCCCATTTGTGCGAGAATCGCCCTGCTCCGTGATTTCGCTACCGCGTTCGCCTTCACTGCGACGACGCCTACCCCGGGCTGCCCGTAGAAGACCACGGAGGAAACGGGTGCCATGGCGATGGCAAGCACTGCCATGAGGTCCTCCTCCCCTTCGACCTGGACCCTCACCGGTTTCTTTCCGAGGAAGGCATTCTTCATCCCAGCAATCGCTTCCTCGGTGAGCGTCCCTGCGGGGTTCTTGACCTTGATTAGCCTAGCGTAAGGGACGGTCGGGACGGCCCTCGTGATCCTCCTCTCGACCCCGTCCACCACCTGAACGTCTGGCGTCCTCCTCATGGCGCCTAGGGTGTCCGTCACCCTGTCGCCCACGGTAATCGTCATGGGCGAGTTCCTCACCAGCCTCTCGAAATCTTGCCCCCTGGTTTCCTCGGCAGGGTAGACAGTCCCCATCGGGGCCGAGAGTCTAATCCTGAGTTCCTCCGGGAGCCGGTACCTCCTTCCCAAGGGCTTAACTTACCTTGAGGGCATATCTTCCCGGTTTCGTGATGTTCAGGGTCTTGGCGACCTGAGACTTCTCAGGGTCGATTATGATGATCAGGCCGGACCATTCGTTGCTTAGTTCAGTGGACCCGTCGTTCGGGCAGGCCTTGTCTGTGGTTAGGGCCCTGCACTTCCTGCATGCTAACTCCTTCATGGTCCTACTTCTCCGATCTTTCTTCTGCCTTGCGAGCCTTCGCCGCTTTGTTCACTTCGTCGTCGATCCATTCCAGTGCCCCGAGGAAGGGCTGCCTGCAGGTGACGCCTATCTTACCCATGGAGATGCCGTGGCCCAGGCTTACAGCAGTGATTCTTACCCTCACCTTGCTCCCGACCCTTAGCGTCCTCTTGCTCTGGGAGGCGGTGATTATCCCGGACTTCACATCGCTTGTCAAGTAGTCGTCCATTATCTGGCTGAGGTGCAGCAGCGCGTCTGCCGGACCAATCCTCACGAATGCGCCGAAGTCTGTGACCTCGACGATCTCTCCTTCCACTATCTCCTGCTTCAATGGGTAGAACGAGAGCACTTCGAAGTTGACCCGGTGGTAGGTTGCCCCGTCTCCCGCTATGATTTTGCCCACCTTGTCTACGTCCACCTTGGTGACAAGTACAAGGTACCCGTGATCGGGGTTGATCGTGCTCTCGTACTTCAGTTTCAGTAGGTCCATGGCCACCCTCTCGAGCGGGGACCCGAACCGATCTGGGGGAACACGAACGACGTCCTCGAGGTTCACTAGCTGAAACATGAATTAATCAGGAACGAAGCCACCCCTTTGAGTCAGCGATTTTAATCTTTAGCGACCATGAGACGAAAACTCGGGGCTCAGGCGAGGGAGGGAGGGAGCTTCCTCTTGTGCTCTGTCCTTGTGTGCATCTCAAGCACCCTGTTCACAACTCTGAGGGGAACTCGGGCCCTGGCTGCCGCCTCTGAGGGCGAAACCTTCAGATCGTACAGATAGTTCAACACGACGTCGAGCCTATCGTAGTTTGCCGGTATCTCGTCAGTTGCCTTCTGCCCCGGCCAGAGCTGGGGGGATGCCGGCTTTACGACCACCGTTTTCGGGAGTCCAAGGAAAGCCCCGAGCTCTCTGACCTGGGTCTTGTAGAGGTGGGCTATCGGGAGAAAATCGACTCCGCCGTCTCCCCACTTGGTAAAGTACCCAAGGAGTTCCTCGCTTCTGTCTCCGGTCCCCGCGACAAGATATCCGAGTGAGTTGGCGCGATAGTATAGGAGCACCATCCTCACTCTTGCCTGGACGTTTGCCTTTGCCACCCTAGTGCCCTCGGCCTTGGTCGAACCTATGATGTCGCCGACGACTCCAGAGATTGGTATCTCCTCCCTCTTCACCCTCCAAGTATTCGCGAGCATCCGAGCATCTTCCAAATCAAGATGGGGTGTGTTGCCCGAAGGCATCAGAAGGACAGAGACCCTGTCCTTCCCCAGCGCTCTGACGCAGAGTGCTCCTACAACTGCGCTGTCTATCCCACCACTTAGTCCAAGAACTACGCCGCTAGCTTGGGCTTCGTCCACTGTCCTGACAATGAAGTGGGTTATCCTGTCGGCCTCCCTGCTCGCTTGAATCCTGAGGCTCACGCTCGCCGACCTTCTGAGAACCGCCCGGTGTCTGTTTTTATCACTTCCCCGGCCAGATAACGCACCTGCGGTCACCGTAGTTCGACCCTTCCTTTCCTGAGTGAGATGACACTGAGGTGCGCGGCCCTGGCTGCGCGCGCTAAATCTGTGTCAGTCGTCGCCACAATGGCGCCCTCGGCCAACGCTGCCGAGATTATTTCGTCGTCCACACGAGCGCCCCCGCAGGCTAGCCTGTCGAATCGTTTGGACAGTTCAAGGGCGACTCGTGCGGTCCTCGACTTCCTACCCTTGCCCGAAGCGAGCTCGTGAAGCTCGCCCCACACGCATTCAAGCAGGACAGGCTGGAACTTGCCAATCCGATCTACTGTGTCCTCAAACCAGGTTGTGGGTGTCTCGCCTATCGCCATCAGGAAACTACTGTCGAATATGACTCGGGTCAAGCATCACTTCAGGATGCCCGAGCCGATGAGCCTCCATCGCTCGGCAATTCTTCGACTTATGGCGGCCCTCATCCCTAATTCGACAGCGACTGGTTTCTTCAAGTCTGCCTCGACCACATCTCCCCTGACCGATGTGGCCACGGCCAGCGTCGAAGCGGTCCCTAGGTTCAGCCTGAGCGTCTCAGAGAGCTTCACCTTCTCCACCTTGACGAGTTCCGTGGCCCCTACGGCGGTCTCCAGCAGGGTCACGTCTAGCGTAACATGCTCCAGAGTCTCGGGCAGTGTTGCCGGCTTGCCTATTACGCTCCCAACCATCTGGTCTCCCTTTGTGTAGGTGGGGTCGAGATGGGTGCCTACTGCCACCAGCCCCCCAGGGCCGACCTTGTCCGCGGCGCCAGCTCCAGTCTGCAGACTGGAGACCTTGGTGATGATGGGGACGTATTTCCCGCTCCTATCGTCAACCATACCTGGTTTCAGTTCTACTTCCTCCCCAACCTTAAGCTCCCCTCGAGTGAGGCTCCCACCTAGGACTCCTCCGGCGAGCCCGGCGATTTCAGCGCCTGGCCTGTTTACGTCGAAGCTCCTTACGACGTACATCAGAGGGTTTGCTGCTGCGTCCCTCTTCGGCGTGGGAATTACGTCTTCAAGCGCTTCGATAAGGGCGTCGATGTTGAGCCTCTGCTGAGCCGAGATGGGAATGATTGGGGCAGACTCGGCGACGGTACCCTGGACAAACTTCACGATTTGAGACTCGTTCTTCTCCGCCTCGGAGTCTGTGACCAAGTCCACCTTGTTCTGTGCAATCACGATCCGTTTCATGCCCAGCATCTGCAGAGCCTGAAGGTGCTCCCTGGTCTGAGGCTTGGGCACAGGCTCGTTGGCTGCTATGACTAAGAGAGCGCCGTCCATCAGAAATGCTCCGGCGAGCATGTTGGTCATGAGACTCTCGTGGCCAGGACAATCGACGAAGCTCACCGCCCTGAGGAAGGTCGTTTTTCTGCCGCAGATTGGGCACCTCTCGCTGGTCGAGTAGGATCCCACGCCGTGATCCTGAGTGCACTTGTAGAACGCAGCGTCGGCGTACCCCACCTTTATGGTGATGCCTCGCTTCAGTTCCTCGCTGTGTGCGCTCGCCCAGATTCCCGTAATGGCTTGAGTCAGGGTCGTCTTGCCATGATCAACATGCCCAGCGGTTCCTATGTTGACCTCAGGCTGCTTGGGAAGGGGAGGCTTCTCCGCAGTCGGTTCGACGAGCTTCTGCTCAGACAAGAAACATCGCTGTTTCGCAGGGGCTTTTTAACTGATGCCGACGCGTGGAGAAGTAACGTCAGTACGGTAGGTCGGTTGAACCAGGCTCGTTGACCAGTCGCGGTCCTGATAATTCAAGAGGCCTCCAAGGGAATGTATTTATCACGACACTTCGGGTCCAGACCTCGTCCGGGGGAATACCATTGAGAGCGATAGTACTGTCCGGAGGCCTCGGCATGAGACTCCGGCCCCTCACCGACGACAGACCCAAGGCACTGATTCAAATCAAGGGGCGCCCTATCGCCGAGTACCAAATAGATTGGCTAACGGAGAGCGGAGGAATAGACCAGGTAACGTTTGCCTGCGGCTACAAGTGGGAGAGGCTGCAGGAGCACTTCGGTTCGAGTTTCAAAGGAATATCCATCGATTACTCGGTCGAAGATGAGCCCCTGGGAACGGGGGGCGCAGTCAAGAAGGCCATATCGAAGCATCCCACTGAGGAAATCTGTGTCGTTGCGAACGGCGACATCATTACTGACCTTCCCCTATCTAGGATGATCGACGCTCATAGGCAGGCCGGAGAGATTTCCGCCTCCATGCTGGTTGTCCCCTATCGCTCGAGGTTCGGAGTCGTGAAGATAGACAAGTTGAAGATGGTCAGGGGCTTCGATGAAAAGCCGGCGTTCCCAGACGTTTGGATTAACGGAGGGGTATACGTCCTCAACGCGAAGAGGGCGAAGAAGTACCTCCCCGACTCTGGGGACATCGAGCGCGAAACGTTCCCGAACCTGGTCACAAGAGGCGAGCTCCTATCGTACCCGCACTACGGCGAATGGATTTTCGTGGACTCCATCAAGGACCTCATGCAGCTCGAGGAATCCATGAACGTCGCGACCTGAAGAAAGATTTTTGTCAGCCGGCCGAGCCGTGCCCACCATGGCCGATTTCAAAAAAGCAGTGGAGACCTCCAAGGTACCCCCCGATACCATGCTGACTGTCGAGGTAGGAGGAGATTCGGTACTGATTGCCAATGTCGATGGCAAGTACTATGGGATGGGAGCCATCTGCACCCACGAGGAGTGGGACCTATCAGAAGGGACCCTCGAAGACACGGCAGTGACCTGCGCCGGTCACGGCACCGTGTGGGATCTGAAGACTGGGAAAGGGGTGTTCGACGAGCCTCTCCCCGACGAGCCCCTCTACGACGTGAAGGAAGAGGGTGGTTACCTCTACGTGAGGAAGCGCTGAAACTTCGCCCTAATCCTCCCTCTGCCGGGGCTCGGTAGAATATCAGGGAAGTTTCTAACGCATAATTACACGGTTTCAAGAGGCCTTCTTAGTTGTCAGGAGGGGCTCAAGAGCACCGGCGTTCGACTCCCTTCAAGAGGCTGGGAGGGCTTGTCTACAGGCGGAAACGGATCATAGTAGTCGCTTGGATCCTCGCACTCATCCTGCTGGTTCCAGTCATCATGACCGTGACCAATTCCACTTCTCTGAACGAAGGGGCGGCATCCGGGAGCCAGCTGGAGTCTGTGCAGGCGTCGAACCTGATTTCTGCTCAGTTCTCTAAGACCGTGGCCAATAGTACGCTGCTTGTGGTGGTGAAAGGGGCGAACGTCACCTCTCCCGCAACGCAGGAATTCGTCAGCGGATTGGTGCACTACCTGGAGACGGATTCGGGCCTAAAGGGGCTCAATCAGACCATCGACGTATATTCGCCGCTTTATTCCGCGATAAAAGGGGTCAACGGGGCAATATATTCCGCGGTCAGGGGAGCAAACGCCACTGCCAGGCTACTCTTGGGCGTCCCCGCGCTCTACTTCGGGGCATGGGTGCAAGCCTATACCAAAACCGGGAACATGACCTACGCTGACAGGGCCGCCTTCAGCTATGCCGCCAATACCCTCTCGAGCGCCAACGCCACTGCTTACAATGATTACTCATCTCACATCCTTTCGCTATTTGATTCCGAGTGGACTTCATCATGGTCGGATGGTCAGCTCTCAGAGCTCAATCTCACTGCCAGGGCTTCGTACGCCGCTCGCCTTTCTGGCCTAGAGTACGTCGACACCCACATGCCTGCGTCAAAGGCCTTTGACTCCTCCCTGCTCAGTTCGATCACCCTGGCGGAGTATGTTGCCGGCTCTGCAGAAGCGAACATGCGGATTGTCTCCTTCGCCCAGAACTACATTTCCAACTCAACGGGATTCTCGCTCCGGTTCGTGGGCGCAGCCTATGGACTCGGCAGGACGTACGACAATTCTTCTCTGTATTCGCTGACCGGGAACATACTGTGGAAACCGAGCGAGTATGGCGTCACCAGTGCCCTATCCACGCTCATCTCGTCCCTCGTCTCTCCAGGTCGAGACATCACACTAGTAACACTCAGCTTGGACCAATCGTCGAACGGGAACGTCATCGCGCTAAGGTCTGCCGTGGCCACAGTTCTGAGCGATGCAGATGCGGGTTCCGGCGTCCAATCTGCGATGGTGACTGGGGGGGACGCCATATCCTACGATTTCGGGCAGTCGGCTCAGTCCGATCTGAGTCTCATACTACCTGTGACAATTATCCTGTTGATAGTCGCCACCGGCCTCTTCTTCCGCTCTGCCCTCACACCTTTCGTGACCCTTGGCGCCATCGGAATTGCCCTCGGAATCTCACAGGTGTTCATCGTCCTTGTGGCCACCTTCATCGCCAAGGTGGACTTCACAGTCCCCACGATTCTACTCACAATCCTGATCGGAGTGGGCACTGACTACAGCGTCTTCATCCTTGCCAGGTATAGGGAAGAGAGGGTGAACGGCTCCTCGGTCCAGCAGGCGATTGAGACATCTGTCACCTGGGCTGGTGAGAGCATCACAACTAGTGGGGCCACCGTCATAATCTCGTTCCTCGCACTTGCTTTCACGTCTGTGGTCTATTTGAGGACCATAGGGTATGTGGTCGGCCTCGGCGTGCTTGTGGCGCTGCTGGTCGCACTGACCATGGTCCCGGCGGTGGTGAGCATTGTAGGGGGCCGTGTGTTCTGGCCCTACTCCGGAGAACGCTTTACCAGGTACTCCTTGTCTATCCTCGAGAAGCTCAGAATGAGGAGGGGCTACTTTTCCAAGAGTGGCGCCTTCGCTGTGAAGAGAGCATGGGTGCTCATCGTTCTTGCTCTGGTGGCGACCGGTCCCGCGGTCTACGTCTACGCAACAACGACTCCCACTTTCGACTTCCTCTCGGCGGCGCCTGCCAACCTCGAGTCCGTCTCGGCTTCTAACCAACTTACAGCCGCGTTCGGCAGCGGGACGCTTTTCCCCACCTACGTAGTCATGACATTCTCCCAACCTGTGGTAGATGGTCACGCCTTCAACTCGTCTGAAATGGGAGCGGTACAGCGGGTAACTTCGTACCTCCAAGAGTCTCCGGACGTGAGAAACGTCACCAGCCCGACACTGGTGTACGGCCACCAAGTAGACTACAATCGCATAAATCTGTCTACAAGCGAAGGCGCCAGGACCTTCGCGGGGGTCCTCCAGAGCGTAGGCAGGGATAACAAGACAGTGCTCGTCACGATTAACTTCAACATCGATCCAGATTCCGCCAAGGCAATCTCAGACGCCCAGTCGATGCGCCAGACTCTCCACTCACAGTATGGCTCGGCTCACGGAGTCACAGGGATATACGTCGGAGGAGAGACAGGGTCCATCCTCGACACGAAGAACGTGTTCGATTCCCAGTTCAACACCGTGGTCCCGATTGTGGCTGTAGGGGTGGCACTAGTACTTCTCGTGGTCCTCGGATCCTTCTTCCTTCCAGTTTTCGCGGTCTTATCTATCCTAATGAGCATTATCTGGACCTTGGCTGCAACGGAACTCGTGTTCAAGCAGTTCTACAACTTCCCCCTGCTCTTCATCACCCCCTTCTTCCTCTTCGTGACCCTGCTGGGCCTCGGCATGGACTACAACATCTTCATCCTCACGAGGGTGCGCGAAGAAGCCACAAAGGGGAAGCGCCTCAACGACGCCATAGTCGGGGCCATCGAGCAGACCGGTGCCGTGATAACAGCTGCGGCGATCATCCTGGCAGGATCCCTCGGGGCCCTCATGATTTCCAGCGACCTCCTCCTAAGACAGCTCGGTTTCTCGTTCGCCTATGCGATTCTAATTGACGCGTTGGTGGTCAGGACCTACCTGGTCCCAGCTGTCATGTCGAAAATAGGCAGGTGGAACTGGTACAGCCCCGTCCCATTCCTCAACCGCTCAAGGCACCTCTTCGAGGAAGAGACGGCGACTCCAAACACGGCTTAAAGCAAAGCAGGAACCGGGCATACCATTGCAGGCTCGCGACGATGCTGAAGTAGACGAGGAGGTCTTGGAGGAGGGTTGCTACTACCTCTCGCGCCTTGGCCTCAGCGCTGAACAGCTCGGCTCCCACTTCGGTTTGCCTCCAGCGAAGGCTGAAGAACTCGCAAAGTCATATGAAGCAAAGATCAAGTTCGGAAAAGTGACGCCGGGCGACTTCGACCGGGTCTTCTGGGAAGACGTGAAGAAGGAAGCAGAGGGGGACGTAAAGCTCACATTTCTGTCTGAGAAAGGTTTCCATCACGGTTGGAAGTCTGAGCTAGAGAAGCTTGACGGTCCAGCTCTGATGTCCATATATGAATCAAGCAAGGACTTCCTGAACGCAGACCCAAACCAGAAGTTCCTAGACTTCCCTCCTCCGAAGGGGTACGACCCGCTGGCCATGGACAGAGAGATTCGCAAAGCAGTCGGAGTGGTCCAAGAGCTCCTCGAAAGCAGGTGGGCTTCGGAGAAAAGCTCCGGTAGCCAGAAGACCGTCAAACCTTAAAACTCCCACAAAGTCAGTCGAGCTCGAAAAAGGTTGCCGCTGGACTCGGTCGAGAGGGACAAGCTGACCGCGGTCCTCCGCCAGTTCCAAGGAAGGAAGGTCCTCGTGATCGGCGACCTCCTCGTGAGCCGGTTCGTCGAGGTCGCAGCCCGCAAGCTTGCCCGGGAGGCGCCTGTCCCTGCCGGAGACTTTGTCGGTCAGACCCTTCTCCCGGGAGGCGCGGCCAACCTGTCGAGAGAGTTGGTGTCGCTCGGGGCTTCTGTCAGCCTCGTGGGGTTGGTTGCCTCCGACGAGTACGGCAACTGGTTGAAATCGGAATTCTCCAAATACGGACTTGACGCTGGAGGCGTGATAACGGACCAGAGCAGGCCCACCTCGCTCAGGACTTGGTACATGGTCAACACGTTCCACATGCTTCGCATCGACAAAGAAGACAGGAGGGACGTACCACTAGCTATGGCAAAGAAGCTTCTCGCAGAGGCCGAGCCTCGCATCAAGGATGTCGACTGCGTCATACTCTCAGACTACGACCGTGGTGTCATCACAAGTTACCTGATAGGTGGGGTGGTCGCAGCCGCCCGCGCTTCTGGCAAGATCGTGGTCGGCCAGCCCAAGATGCACCACTATCTGGACTTCTCAGGCGTGACCTACGTGAAATCGAACCTGGAGGAAGCAGAGCATGCCACGGGCATGGCCATGGTGAACGAGACCAGCCTCAGGAACATGGGCGTGAACCTCCTCAGCCGCCTCGAGGCCAGGGCGATACTAATCACGCGAGGAGACCAGGGGGTTGCTCTTTTTGACAAGGACAACGTGACAATCTTCCCACCCATAAGAGGACGGAAGAACCTCTTCAGCAAGGTGGGCGTGAGGGACGCGATGACAGGGGTCTTCGGCCTGTCCGTAGCATCGGGCGGGAACCCATACCAGGCAGCTGTCCTGGCCAATGTGGCAGGGGAGGCACGGAGCGAACTTCCACGCATAGCATCGCTATCGCTCCAGGAACTGGAGGCAAGGACGGAGGGGGTCGAGGAGCTCGTGAAGAGAATCGTACAGGCCCCGGTGAAGAGATAGTGGAGACAGCCCAGGAAGTAGTCAGGCTGAAGGAGATTGCCAAGAACACCCGCAAGCTCATTCTAGAGGCCCTCGCAGAGGCAGGCTCGGGTCACCCGGGAGGGTCGCTCTCAGCCGTGGAACTGCTTGTCACCCTCTATTTCCACGTAATGCGTCACGACCCGAAGAACCCTAAGTGGGAGGACAGGGACAGGTTCTTCCTAAGCAAGGGACATGCCGCCCCGCTTCTCTATTCAATCCTCGCCCAGGCCGGCTATTTCCCGGTCGAGGAACTGATGACGCTTAGAAAGACAGGCTCGCGGCTGCAGGGACACCCTTCAATGGGCATCCCTGGGGTTGAAGCTCCCGCGGGCTCGGAAGGAATCGGCCTCTCACTCGCAGTCGGGACGTGCCTCGCGGCGAAGCTAGACGCCAGGTCGTTCAGGACATACGTGCTCATGGGAGATGGGGAACAGCAGGAGGGACAAATCTGGGAAGCTGCCATGTCTGCTTCGAAGTATCGGCTCGATAATCTGACCGCTATCATTGATAGGAACGGAATCCAGCAGGACGGTCTCACGGAGCAGGTCATGCCCCTGGAGCCGCTTGCGGCCAAGTGGCGTGCTTTCAACTGGAACGTCATCGAAGTTGACGGCTACGACTTTACCCAGTTGATGGACGGGTTCGACCTCGCTGCCAGCACGCGGAACCGGCCGACGATCATTGTGGCGCATACGGTGAAGGGGAAGGGAATCTCGTTCATGGAGTGGTCCCCACACTATCACGGGACGCCCCCCGCAAAGGACAAACTTTCCGACGTGCTCAGTGAACTGGAGTAATCAATTGAACGAGATCAAGATCGCCCCATCAATACTGGCATGGGATCTGGGTGACCTCGAAGAGGCAATCAGGATTTCTGTGAAGGGAGGAGCCGACCAGGTTCATCTCGACGTCATTGACGGACACTTTGCTCCCAACATAACGTTCGGCCCCGGTACGGTGAAGGCACTTCGTGGCAGGTGTGACCTGAAATTCGACACGCACTTGATGATCGATTCTCCCCATCTCTACGTTGACAAGTTCCTTGAGGCTGGCTCTGACCTGCTTACGTTTCACGCGGAAGTGCTGACGGGCTCGAGGTTCGATGACCTCTACCGCGCGGTCCACGCGAAGGAGAAAGAGATGGGCCTGGCGATAAAGCCGAAGACGGAGCTCCCCCGATGGGCTGCAGACCGGCTGGACAGGATTTCCACCCTTGTGGTAATGACTGTCAACCCTGGGTTCAGCGGCCAATCCATGGACATGTCGGTGATGCCGAAGTTGCAGAAGATAAGCGCCCTCATACAAGACAGAGGGCTCATGCTAGACATAGAGGTGGACGGGGGGGTCGAGCCCGAGAACGTCCACGAAGTCGTTAAGAGCGGCGGAAATGTGCTGGTCGCAGGTGCGGGCGTTTATGGGAAGAAGGACCCGGTCAACGCGATTTCGGTGCTCAGGGAGCGTGCGCTGCAGGTGAGGAAGGCTCAATGATGCCCTCGAAACAGGCTGCCATGAGAGACGCCTACGGAGAGGCACTGCTTGAGCTTGGGGCGGTCAATCGTAATGTGGTCGTCGTCGGAGCCGACACCACTGGGTCCCTCAAATCAGGTGTGTTCGGTTCCAAGTACCCGGAGCGATTCTTCAACGTGGGAATCGCGGAACAGAACCTCGTCTCGATTGCTGCTGGACTGGCCCTGACAGGGAAGATTGCATACTCTGGGACGTATGCAATCTTCGTCCCGGGCAAATGTGTTGACCAGATACGCAACAACATCTGCTACCCCAACCTGAACGTCAAACTCGTCTGTTCCCACGGGGGCATTTCCGTGGGGCCCGACGGCGCTTCCCACCAGCAGGTGGAAGACATTGCGATAATGAGGGCGATCCCGAAAATGAAGGTGATAGTCCCGGCCGATGCCCCTTCGACCAAGGGGATTGTCAAGGCCATCGCGTCCATCCCTGGACCATTCTACGTAAGGCTCACTAGGTCGGCTACCCCGGTTGTCTACGAAGGGGGGTTCGAATACAGGTTCGGAGAGGCCAACGTCCTTCAGGACGGGAGCGATGTCGTTGTCTTCGCCTGCGGCATCATGGTTCCCGAAGCGCTGAAGGCGGCCGAGTCTCTGAAGGCCAAGGGGGTTTCTGCGGCTGTTGTCGATATGCACACCGTGAAGCCCATCGACTCGGAAACGATCTTGAGGTTCGCCCAGAAGTGCGGGAGGGTCGTAACGGTGGAGGAGCACAACATTCTCGGAGGGATGGGTTCTGCCGTGGCAGAGGTCCTCGGAGAAGGGCACCCAACACCCATGAAGCGTGTCGGCGTTATGGACACCTTTGGCGAAAGCGGGGACCCGGCTGAACTCCTGAAGAAATACGGTCTGACTGCGGCGAGCATAGAGCAAGCCGCCGCCGGCCTGGTATTTCCATAATAGCCTTTAATATCAAACTGAGAGGTCAGAATTAGAATGAAGCTCTTTCTCGATACCGCAAACCTTGCCCAGATCAAGAAGCTGAATCAAATGGGCATCGTGGATGGCATCACCACCAACCCCACCCTGGTTTCCAAGGAGCCGGGGGAGTTTGAGGATATCATCATCGCCATCTGCAAGGAGGTGAGGGGAGATGTGAGTGCCGAGGTCGTCTCGACGAACTTCGAAGGCATGGTGTCCGAGGCGAAGCATCTTTC
>Ga0187769_10000154_pt1 | contig 37098 bp, 30 predicted proteins | sample 0116_SJ02_MP02_1_FD_133140 | JGI IMG/M metagenome (GOLD analysis project Ga0187769, IMG submission 133140) | Tropical peat soil microbial communities from peatlands in Department of Meta, Colombia - 0116_SJ02_MP02_10_MG | ecosystem: Environmental > Terrestrial > Soil > Wetlands > Peat | place...
AATCGGTCTTTCGACGAGGCCAAGCGCAAGCAGCGCGTCGTTGACCATGCCGCGCCGGCCGAGCATGACCATCCAGCCGAACGAGCGAACGATGTTGCTAGTGAAGAGTGGCGTTATCACCACCACATAGAAGAAGCGCCGCAGAAGCCGGCTGCGCAGCGTGTAGGTCATGTAATAGGCGAGCGGGTAGCCGATGGCGAGCGAGACGAGTGTAACCCAGAGCGAGAGCTTGAAGGTCAGGATCAGCGTGTCCCAATAATACACGTCCGTGACCGCCTTCGCGTAATTGAGAAGCGTCCAAGAGCCGTCCTTGGCCTGAAAGCTCGTGACCGTCAGGACGAAGAACGGCACGATGAAGAAGGCGACGAGGAAGGCGATCGGAGGCCCGAGCAAAACGACCACCCATGCCCGCCTGATCCGCATGTCAGATGTTCCTTGTCTGGACCGGCAGGTCTAGGAGCGGCGCGTGCTGCTGGCAGCCATACATGTCGCTATCGCCGAAATCTCCCTGGCCCTTCGGGCGCAGAAGCGTGACCTTGATGGCGCGACCCATGGGCACCACGAACAATGAGGAGACTTGGTCGATTGGCACGCCGTAGGCGTGCGCGACACTCTTCTTCGTCACTGCCTGGCTCTCGCACACAGTCGCGAAGCTCACATCATCCCTAAAGAGAATGTCGAAGGTTAGGCGATAGGGGCCGGCATTTTTGCTCCGAATGATCTTCGCATAGTCGCGTAGGCGTTTCGGCGCGGTTTCCATCTCATAGCTCCTCGACGCAGATCGGGAACAGCTCGAGCGGCGAGTTGAGTTTCATCAGGTGGTAGACGGAGAAGCGGTAGCTCGGACCCGCGTCGATCTCGGACGGGGAGTAGGGAAAGGCGAGATTGCCCGAGGTATTGAACTGACCAGGGAAGTGGGTGTGCAGCAGATTGCCGCTCACATGATGGCAGACGCCGTGCGCGAGCTCCTGATCCGGCGCAACGACGTCGATGACGAGCCCGAGCTCATGCGAGGTAATCGTGCGCTGGGGCTCCAGCGGCCCCATCACGCCGTCACGTCCGTAGACGTGAAAGCCGATCTCGAACCTGTTCGAGGCAAAATAGCGCAATGCCTCGGCCCGCGCTTCGGCCAGAATATCGTCGATGCGCGCGATCATAGTCGGGCACCGGATGCCGGCGACCGAGATACTTCGATAGCCCGCGCGGCGCACGCCCTCCAGCTTGACCCAGTAATCCTCGCTCCTTATGAAGCGCGAGCCCGATACCTTGACGCGTCGCTCGTTGACCTGCTCGAAGCGGCACTGGGACAGATCCATCGCATGGCCGGGTCCGGCCTGATGGAACGGATCCTCGCGCTCGTAGAGTGTATGGGCCGCCACAGACGTGACCGAGGCCCTGCGCGCCGCGCTGCCGGGCTCAAGCAGGAAATGGTCGTCGTTCACGATACCGACCATCACGTCCATCGCGAAAGGCTCAGCCGAGAATGCGCCGCACTCCAGGATCTTGCCCATGTGCATCGCGAGCCCTGGATCGGCCCCCTTGGCGATCGGGAATGCCGCGATTACGGAATCGTCACACGAGCGTCCCGCGATCACCACGTCGGCGCCGCGCTCGAGCGCCGCGGCGATCGGCTCATGACCCATCTGCGCGACGAGCGCCACGGTCTCGTCCACCATGCTCTCGCTGAGCGCGAATCCAGCCTCGAAATCACGCACCTCGCCATGGGCTAGCGCGCGCTTGACCCGTTCGGCCGGAATATCGCTATATATCCAGGCAAGCTTGAATCCCATCCCGTGCTCTCGTGCAATTTCGCGAACGATGTCGACGGTCCAGTCGACATGGGGGCGGCAGCCCGAGCCGCCGGCACTGCCGACCACGAGCGGAATTCCAGCCTTGTGACCCGCGAGGATCAGCTCGTTGAGCTCGCGCTTCATGCTGTAGCGCGAGACGAGCGGCTCGCCCGAGCCGAGATAGTGCGGACCCGGATCGGTCGAGCCGGCATCGACCGCAATCACGTCCGGCGCGAGCGTCATGCCCCTTTCGAGCGCCTCGGCACCGAAACCGTACCCGAGCGTGCCTGTCGGCGTGAGAACTGTGATCGATTTCATCCCTGCCTCGCCTTTCTGACCAATTGCTTTATCCGAGGCTGCCAGCTAGCTGAAAAGCACCTGACCCTCAGCCAATGGCCAGTGCACGGTCACGGCATCGCCTGGCGCCAGCTGCTCGGCTGCAGCCCGGTTGGCCGGTTGCAGCACGAGATCGAGGCCAGCACGGGTCCGCGCATACAGCTTGATGCCGTTGCCGACGAATATCTTGTCCCGCACCACGGCATCGAGCGATATGGCCTGGTCTCCCGTCATCCTGCCGAGATCGATACTCTCCGGCCGGACCAGCAGGGTTGCCTTACCGACGCGCGCGCGTTCGGTGCGGTACGGCAAGACGACCCCCTCGCCGTCGAGCCGCAATGCGCCCGATCCATCGACCGAGCACGGTAAGAGGTTCGCCTCACCAATGAATTCGGCGACGTAGCGACAGTTAGGCCGGCGATAGATTTCTTCGCCTGTACCCAGCTGCACGATCTCGCCAGCATTCATGACGGCGATGCGGTCGGCCATCACGAGGGCCTCTTCCTGGTCATGGGTCACATAAATAAAGGTGATCCCGAGCTTTTGGTGGAGCTCTTTGAGCTCAAGTTGCATACGCTTACGAAGCTTCTGATCGAGCGCGCCGAGTGGCTCATCCAAAAGCAGGACCTTCGGCTTATTTACGATTGCGCGCGCCAACGCCACGCGCTGCTGCTGTCCGCCAGATAGTTGTGCCGGGTAGCGGCCACCGAAGGCTTCCATCCCGACCACGGAGAGCGCGTCGTCGACAAGAGACCGGATCATGCGCCGCTCGACGCCCCGTCGCCGCGGTCCGAAGGCGATGTTCTCGGACACGGTACAGTGGGGAAAGAGCGCATAATTCTGGAACACCATGTTGACGGGGCGCCTGTTGGGCGGAGTCCCACTCATCGGCCGACCATCGATCCACACTTCGCCCGCACTCGGATCGACGAAGCCGGCGATCGTGCGCAGGAGCGTGGTCTTGCCGCAGCCGCTCGGGCCTAGCAGAGCGATGAATTCGCCCTGCCGGACCCGAAGCGTAATCCCGGCCAACGCGGTGATTGCGCCGTAGCGCTTGACCACGCCCTCGACGCGGATCAAATCGTCCGCGATGGCCTGCCGATTCTGCTCAGCGCTCAGCATGGGAATGCTCGCCCTGGGACGCCCGCTACTTTCCCACCACCTCACGATTGAAGAGATCGGTGATCTTCGCGCGCGCCGGGTTGAGCTTGTTCCAATCCGAAAGCGCCAAATTATTTACCGACCCCGTAGCGCCCCAGGGTAGACGCTGCTTTGCCTTGTCGCTGAGCGTCAGTCCTTTCGTTGCCGGTCCGACGTAGAGGGTCTCGGCCATGCAGGTCGCCGGTCCCTTGTCGACCGCGAAATTGACGAATTTTTCGGCATCCGCGAGCTTAGGTGTGCCCTTGACGATGTGCACCCGAATGTCGCCCGAGGGAGCGCCCTCCTTCGGTACCGCGTAGCCGATCGGCAGCCCCTTGTCCGCCATGGCCCAGGCCGCTTGAGCGTAGTGCGCGCCGATGATCGCCTCGCCGTTCTGAAAGCTATTGTCAGCAGCTCCTGAGGTATCGAAGAAGGAGGACACCTTGAGCGCCTTGAGCTTCTGCATGCCAGGTTCGAGATTTTCGAGGCTACCGCCCGACAGGGAGACGATGCGCGCGATGAAGGGAACACCCATCGCGTTCGACGGCGCCGGCACGGTGACCACGCCGGCATACTGGGGTTTCCACAAATCCCACCAGGAGCTCGGCGGGGTCTTAGCCTCCTTGGTGTTGTAGACCAAACCGAGCGCGTAAAATCCGGTACCCAGCGCATAGATTTGCGCGGCGGCCGTCTTGTAGACACCTTCCGGGATCATCTCTCCAATATTCGGCACCTTCTTCGGATCGATGTCCGCGACCAGACCCTCAGCGCTGGCAAGCTCGGAAATGCCGCCGTCCATCCAGGCTACGTCGATCGCCGGGCTGCCCTTCTGCTGCCGCAGCTTTGCGATCGTGACCGAAGAGACCCCGGGCTCGGGCGTGAGCTGGACTCCCGTCGCCTTGACAAAGGGATCGACGATGCATTTCTGGATCGACTCACCCCATGAGCCGCCGTAGAACGCGACGGTAAGGCCTTCCGCCGCATGCGCCGTTCCCGCCACGGCCAGCAAGACCGCGGCCGCCGCATATATCGTACCATTCAGATTCTTTGGCATTTCCCTGTCCTTTCCTCGTTGCGGTGCCGACACGGGCCTATTTAGCCCTTGCTTCTGCCGCCTGCTCGACGGGCCGCGGCCTAATCCGGAAATAGCTTCATGGTGTATTCGAATTTCGCCGGGTTGTAATATGAGACCGCTACCTCGACGGCCTCGCCGCCGCTTAATCGGTATATCCGCATCGCCTTGAGCATGGGTGTACGGACCGAAACCTCCAGTGCCTTTGCAACGGCCGATGAGGCAGCCACGGCTGTGATAACCTGCCCGACCTCCGCGATCTTGAGGCCGTTCACCTCCTCGAGTCGGCCGAACAACGTCGTCGTGCCAAGATGCGCATTGTCAAGGCTGCGGCCGAGCGGCTCCGGGATGTAGACCTCTTCAAGGCCAAATTGCCCACCGTGCGGCCGGGCACGCAATCCCCGGAAGCGCACCACTGTAGCCGAGGGCGGCTGCTTCAGGATTGCTGCAATTGCAGCCGGTGGCTTGATCAATTTCCGATCGAGGGCGGTATAGCGCGTGCCGGCTGCATAATATGTGAGGTCTCGCATTGAGCCCGACACGGTCATGGACTTGGAATCTGGACCGGGCGATCGGACCACAGTTCCAAGACCCGATTTTGAGGCAAGGAGTCCACGCCGTTTCAGCAGCCCCAAGGCCTGCCGAATGGTAATTCGGCTCACGCCGAACTCGTGTTCCAGCGCCGGCTCGGTCGGTAGCTGGCTGCCGACAGCGTAGCGGCCCGCGGCAATGCGCGATTCAATCTGACGGGCGAGCATCCGATAGAGAGGGCGCTCCATTAAATCAATATAACGTTATAATGATTGGCTGAAAAGCGAAAACGACGGTGAATGGCATCGTCGGCCTGCGCCGGCCGCTGTCACGTGCAATGCGCAAAAATTCGAAGCGACACGTCACTCGATGCGATGACTAGTGTGTTGAAGGTCATCGACGCGGAAGGAAAACTGGTCATCCGGCTGACAAGCGGGATCGTGACGGCGCCGTTCAGGGGGAAGTCATCACATACCGATGCGATATCCATCTCTTCGTCCCTTTGTTGCGGTGAGCCACCTGCGAAGCGTACTGACGATTGTCATTGTACGTGCTATTTTGCCGCCACCCGAACCGATGCTCCCGCGTTGGGAAAGGTGCGCCTACAAACGACCTGGCCGTTAGGGAGAGCGAATATGAGGAACCGTAGCCGACGAAGCGAGCCCTCGCGTCGCACAATTCTGAAGGCAATTGGAACTGCCGCAGTTGTCGGGGCGGTGCAGCCATGGATTTTGCAGGAAGCCACCGCCGCCCGCGAGGTGATCCGTGCCGCCATCACTGGATTCGATGTCCTCAATACGCTCGATCCGGGAAAGGCGTCTCTGATCCAGGAATATTTTGTCATCTGGAGTATGTTCAATGGGCTTCTCAAGTTCGCACCGAATATGGAGATCATTCCTGACCTCGCAGCTGAGTACAAGTCGATCGACTCGCGAACTTTTGAATTCAGATTGCGACCGGGCGTGAAATTCCACGATGGAAGCGAACTGAGCGCCGACGATGTGAAATTCACTTTCGATCGCCTGCTCGATGAGCGGTTCGCCTCTCCGTATCGAACCAAGTTGGCTGTCATCGATGCTGTGACAGTGGTCGATCCGCTCACAGTTCGTATTGCCACCAAGGAGCCCTATGCCCCGATCCTCACTTTGCTCTGTAATTTTCGGACCGGAACGCAGATCGTGTCCCGCAAGGCCGTCGAGGCGATGACGCCTGAGGCGTTCGGCCGAAAGCCGATCGGAACCGGCGCTTACATGCTCAAGGATTGGATACCCGGTGAGCGAGTCATCCTCACCGCCCACCCGCATTACTTCATGCCCGCCCTTCCCAGGACGCCGACGATCGAGGTGCCCCTGATTGCCGAGGAATCGAGCGGCGAGACGGCGATCCTGGGTGGACAGATCGAGCTCACGAGTGGAGCGCCCTTCGCCGATGTGCCGAATCTGGAGAAGCGCACCGAGATCGTCGTGCTCAAGCAGCCTGGACTTAACAACCGCTACATTGCGCTCAACAACCGCAAGGCACCTTTCGATGACGTGCACTTTCGCCGGGCCCTGTCGCTGGCGTTCGACCGCAATGTCATGGTCAAAGCCGTACTCTTTGGCGAAGGTGCAGTAGCACAGGGGCTCATTCCCCCGACGCTCACCTTTGCCTACGATTCGAAACCTCGCGATCTTGCCACTTTCGACGCTGAACGTGCGCGAGCGGAACTCTCGAGCTCGCAGCATGACGCGGCAACGGAGGCGGCGGTCCTGACCTGGGGATCGAGCTGGTGGAAGCGGGTAGTGGAGATCTTTGTCGCGCAAGTGAACGAGACGCTCGGGACTCGCCTCAGCGTGGAGGTGAGTGAATCGAACACGGTTTATTCGCGGTTGCGCTCGGGAGACTACCAGGCCGCGGTCTGGGGCTGGCTTGGGGTCGTCGATCCCGATGACCTCTACGATATATTACACAGCAAAGGCTGGCGCAACTTCCAGGGTTATGCAAACCCCAAGCTTGATGCCGCGCTAGAGGAGGCGCGCGCCGAGCTCGACCGCGGGAAGCGGGGCGAGATGTATAAAGTGATTGAAGCGACAATGATTGAGGACATGCCGCTCATTCCCTGCTTCTTCTCGAACATTCAAAATCTACTTAGGCGGGACGTGCAAGGCTTCACCCAGCTGCCCTATTCCAATTTTGGTGATCAGTTTGCGACACTCACTGCGCCGTGAGCCCGGTCTTCCAGCCACACGACTAAGGGCTGAGTGTGAAATTGGCCTTTTGCACTGGGTTGCTCCTATTCCGCCTTTCGCGGATCGGGGAATTTACTGCAAGCCTTAACCGATACCCTGGCGAACAACCTGCGCACTCTAGCCCTGCCGAATGCCGACGCCCACTGGTAGCCAAACAGCCTGCGGGAGAACCTCGTCAAGATCAGCGCCAAGCTCATTACGCCTGCCCGGTACGTGATCTGCCAGATCGCCCAGCTCTTGGCACGGAGGCGCACATGTTCGTGGACATTCTGCGACTCATTGCCCGACTGCGAGTGCCGCCCAAACCGGCCTGAATGGGGCGAGCATGACGCGTGAATGAAGCGAGGGGAGTAATGCGCCTCGACAACCGGAAAGCTATGCTGCGGAGGTCGGATAATCCCTAAATTCGCTGCTTCTCGTGGCCTTACGGCAGTCAACGTTCTCGCACTCCGTTGTCCGTAAGGCCGAATTGGAGCAACATTCCTCAGACTCCTCGCTCATCCGAGGAATGCCCGTTCAATTCCAAGTCGGGCCGGCCCGCGAGCGACGTCGTAATGTCGGAAGGACGGAGTTTCAGCATGCGGTCAGCAAAATCCAATAAGATCGAGCAGGCAGAAATTTATGTTGCGCCAACCGGGAATCGTCGAGCGGTGCTGGTAGAGATTACCGCAGACAACGGGGTCACGGGCATCGGCGAGGCGGGCGTGGCTTATGGCGTGGGTTCTCATGCCGGGGCCGAGATGTTGCGAGGCATGATCGAGTGCCATGTGTTGGGTCGCAATCCAGCCCAAATCGGGACGATCTGGAACGACATCTATGATCTGTCCTTCTGGACTCGCAATGGCGCGACGATCAGCTATGCCGCGCTAAGCGCAATCGAACAGGCGCTTTGGGACATCAAGGGCAAGGTGCTGGGTGCGTCGGTCTCCGATTTGATGGGTGGGCAAATGTGGGAGCGTCTTCCAGTTTATGCCAATGGCTGGTGGACGGGCTGTGACACGCCCGACGAATTTGCTCGCGCTGGCGTGGCAACGGTCGCGCGCGGCTTTTCGGGACTGAAGTTCTATCCGTTGGGGCTTGCCGATCCGGTGACCGTGGTCCGGCATCCCACTCGGCGGCGGCTCGAAGCGAGTCTGATTCCGATGGTTTGCGACCGAGTCGTCGCCCTGCGCGAGGCGGTCGGGCCGGATGTCGAGATCATGCTGGATTTCGGCGGTGGCCTGACCACGGACCAAGTGCTGCGCATCTGTCGCAGGATCGCCCATCTCGATGTGTTGTTTATAGAGGAACCGGTCGATCCGTCCTGCCTGGAGGCCCTGGCCAAAGTGGCCTCCAGCACCTCCATCTCGTTAGCAGCAGGCGAGCGGTGCTATGGGCGGCCAGGCTTTCATCGGCTGTTACAGACCGGCGCAGTGGATATCATCCAGCCCGACGTATGCAACACCGGCGGAATGATGGAGGCGCGCACTATTGCCGCGATGGCCGAGGTCTACAATGCGCGCGTCGCTCCACATAATTATGGCAGCACATTGGCCACCGCAGTCACCGTCCAACTGGCTGCGTGCATCCCGAATTTTATGGTGCTGGAATTTTTCCCTGACTACAACAAGGAACCTGGCCATCTGGAGGTGCTGGACCAACCGCTGGTGCCTCAGGTGCGTGACGGATATATGCCGGTGCCGACAACGCCGGGATTAGGTGTAACGTTGAACCATGCAATCCTGGCGCCGTATCTCCATGCCCGCTGCCGGGCCTGACCCCAACCTCAATCCCGAATCAAGGCAATGACTATCATGCAAATGATCGACGCCGCCCGTGTCCACGAGTTGCTTGCCTATGATGGCCTGATTGAGGCGATCCGCCAGGCCCATCTGGGTGGCATGCCTCGAATGTCGGACCGACTAATCTACCGGCAACCGCACCCGGACGGCGAGCCCGACATATTCATTATTCTGCCAGCCTGGCAACCGCGGGAGGGTTTACTGGCAAAACTCGTCACCTCGTTCCCGCGCAACAAGCAGCTCCATGGCATCTCAACTGTCAATTCGATCTACGCCTTCATGAATGGCGAGACCGGAGTCACCGAAGCGATCATCGACGGCGAGGCTATGATCTTTCGTAAAACCTCGGCCGACTCCGCGCTGGGCGCCAGCCTCCTGGCCCGCGCGGATGCGAAGATCTTGCTAATGATCGGGGCTGGCCGCCTTGCGCCTTATATGGTACGCGCCCATTGCAGTGTACGCCCTTCAATCAAGAACGTGCTCGTCTGGAACCGTACTTCCGTCAATACCGACCGTCTCGTGGCGACACTAAATGCCGAGGGCATCCACGCGACTGCCGTGAGCGATCTTGACGAGGCGCTGGGCCGGGCTGACATCATCTCGAGCGCTACTATGGCGAGCGAGCCGATTGTGAAGGGTAAGCTATTGCAACCTGGAGCCCATGTGGATTTGGTTGGGTCCTTCACGCCCGAGATGCGGGAATCGGATGACGACGTGCTGCTGCGAGCCGACGTCTTTGTCGATCACCGCCAGACCACAGAACGCTCTGGCGAATTCCTTGGCCCTTTTGCCCGCGGGGTGATCACGCCTGCCGACATCAAAGGTGATCTTTTCGAACTTTGCCAGGCAAGGGTCACCGGTCGAACCTCGCCTGAGCAGATTACCGTGATGAAGAACGGCGGAGGAAGCCACATTGATTACTTCGTCGCCAAGTATCTTATGGACCGGCTGAACGGCCGGCCTTTCGACACGAGTTGCGCAAGCTGAGCGGATTTGCCCCCCTTGCTCAGCACGTCCGGCACGAGGAAGCGCTCGCGAGGCATCTTGCCTCCGGTCAAGCGGCTGAGGGTCGCCTATTTTGCCCAGAACCCATAAGAGATTGATTTCCTTAAGCCTATCGATGCCTCGGACTCGATCAGCAGTTCGGCCCCGGTCACACTCACCAGCTCCGTATCCGCGCATCGGTCAAAATCTGGGGCCCGTCTGCGGTGAGCAGGACCGTTTCCTCGAAATCGCCGAGATAGCCACCGCGCTCTAGCGTGCGCTCGAGGTTGATCACCATATTCTCTCGCAGCGGCATGGTCTCGTTCGTCACGAGCCAGGGCCGATCCCAGCCGAGCCCGATGCCGTGGCCGAGCCCGGAGAACACCCCTTCGAGCGGGAATCCCAACTCCTCCTGCCGCTTCAATCCGGCGCGCGCCACCTCGCCCGCAGTTACCCCCGGCCGCATTGCGGCGATACCGGCTTGAATGCAACCGATAGCCGCCTCGAAAGCATGCACCTGCTCGGCTGTGGCGTGGCCGATCGCCTTCGAGCGCGAAACATCGAAATAATAGCCCTTATAGACGCCTGAGATACCGAGGCGTAGCCATTGCCCGTCTTTGAGCCGCTCAGCCGAGCCCCAGGTCGGGAAATTGTGGCGGAACACGGTCGGCGCATTGCCGCCGGTGCCCGAGGCCATGAACGAGTTGTAGAGAATGCCGCCTGCGCGCAGGAGGATGTCCTGCCCTGCTGCCACCACATCGGCATGGCTGGCGCCCGGCACCGCCGCCTGCAGCATGGTCTCGATCATGCGCGAGCCGAGCCGGGCGGCGTCGCGCAGGATAGCGATTTCGCCGGAAGACTTGACCGCCCGGAGCTCAGCCAATATGTCGTCCTCGGGAATCCAGGATACCTGCGGCAAGGCGTCACTGAGCGTGCGCCACATCTTCCATGTCAGCACGTCGTCGCCCACGACGCCGACGCGCGCTTTTTCCATGCCGCACGCGCGTATGGCCTGAATTGTCGCCGCCATAACATCGTCGGCCTTGACGATCTGCTCGCGGGGCAGCCCAACTCCGCTGAGGTAAGGCACATCGGCGATCAGGAGCGGATCGCCCTTGATCGGCAACGCGAGGAAGCCGTGCGCACGAGCGGTCCAATCCGGCGGCAGATCCGGGATATAGGGGAAGGGCGTGTAGTAGTTGGTCAGATACAGCAGATCGCCGAAGCGGTCAACAGTGCCACCGCCTCGCGAGCAAACTAGGAGACCGTCATAACCCTTCCCGCGTGCGGCCGACAGCGCGGCGGCGCGGCGCGCAGCGAACTCGCCGGGATCGATGGGGCGCGACTGCGGCGTGAACGTCATGACAACCTCCTTCGGATCGAAGCGAACACTAAAATCCCGCGCAATGATAGCCCAATGAGCATGGCCGAGACTGACGCGACGATCGGGTTGACCTCGAGGAGGAGACCGCTCCACAACTGCACGACATCACGGCGGCGTTATAATCAGAAATCTTTGCACAGGCGCAGTGCATCGAGAATCGCGGCATGGATGTCGCGCGAGGCCACGGCGTCGCCGATCCGGTAGAGCCGGAACCGACCCGTTGGATTGAACGCTACCTCCTGCGGGCGTCCCGCCACGAGCGCGTCGATGTCTGTAACACCGTCATTGGTCGAAAGCGCCCTGAGGTCGTCGTAGAGCTCGGCGACCGGCGAGGTGCCGTTCTCCAACACTACCTCTTCGCAAGCCACGGTCTCGCCATCGCCGGTCAGCTCGTTAACCAGCGTTACGATGAGGCCGTTACCGTCGCGCACGACGCGTGTCAGGCGACGGTCAGGGAGAATAGTAGCCTTGCCCTGATAGAGCCGTCGAAGCAGGAAAGGACGATCGAGATGGCTAGTCTCCTGTGTCGCATAGTGGTCGGGGGTCACGTAGACGAGACGGGCGCCATCCTGCATCAGCCGCTCGGCGCAGGAAGCGGCATTGATCGTGCCGGTGCCGTCGAACACCAGCACCGTACCAGTCGGCCGCGATGGCGCTTCCAGAACGTCCCACACGGTCTGACAAAACTCGGCGCCGGGGATTTCTGCAAGGCGGTCGGGCAAGCCGCCGGTGGCGACGATGACGATCTCCGGGTCCTCCGCCAGCACCATGTCGGCATCAGCGAGGCAATTGAAGCGGAACTTGACGCCTTTGCGCTCGGCCTCGGCGACGCGCCAGTCGATGATGCCGATGAGGTCCTTGCGCGAGGGTACGCGCGTTGCGAGGCGAACCTGCCCACCGGGCTTTGCCGTTGCCTCGAAAACGATGACCTCGTGGCCACGCTCGGCCGAAACGCGGGCCGCCTCGAGTCCGGCCGGTCCGGCGCCAACGACAACCACTCGTTTGCACTCGGACGCCGGCGCGATCTCGTGCGGCAGGGAAGCCTCGCGGCCGATCGCCGGATTGTGGATGCAGCGGCGATGCCACGAGCAATAGGTGGCACCCACGCAGGGCCTGATGCGCTCCTCCTCTCCCCTCATTACCTTGCGGACGATGTGCGGGTCGGCAATATGGGCGCGCGTCATGCCTATCATATCAACGAGACCCTCGCGCACGGCATGGCGCGCCGTCGCTACGTCGGTGATGCGGCAGGCATGAAAAACCGGCAACTTGAGGTGCTTCTTGAACTGGCCCGCTCGCTTGAGACTGGGCGCCATGCCGATCTGCATCCCAGGCATGTAGCTGGCTAGCCCGTACTCCGTGTCGATCCGCCCATAGTTGACATTGAGGAAGTCTATGAGACCCGAGCGCTCGTGCAGCAGCGCGATCTTGAGGCATTCCTCCTCGCTAAGCCCTTCCGCGAAGCCCTCCCCCATGGTGGTGCGCAGGCCGACGAGGAAATCGTCGCCGACTTGACGACGCACCTCCTCCAGCACCATGAGCCCGAAGCGGCAGCGATTCTCCAGCGAACCACCGAAATCGTCCGTCCGCTTGTTGACGGCGGGCGTCCAGAACTGGCCCACGAGATGGCCGTGTGCGAGGATCTCGACGCCATCGAGCCCGCCCTCCTTGCAACGACGCGCCGCCTGGCCGAATGCCCTGACGATGCGCTCGATGTCGTGGCGGTCCATCTCTTTCGAGACCGCACGGTGCATCGGCTCTCGGTAACGCGACGGTGCTACGACGGGCAGCCAATGGTCGGCACGCCAATGCGTCCGCCCTCCGAGATGCGAAAGCTGGCACATGAGCGCCGCTCCGTGGCGGTGGATGCGCGCCGCGAATTGCTGGAAATGCGGGATGATGTCGTCGTAGCCGGCATGCAGCTGGCCGAACACCGCGGCTGAGTCTGGTGCCACGTTCGTCGAGCCCCCGAACATGGTGAGGGCGATGCCGCCTTTGGCCTTCTCCTCGTGGTAAAGCTGGTATTGCTGCTGGGGCTTGAAGTCCTCGTGATAGCTGATCGCGTGGCTTGTGCTCATCACGCGATTCTTCAACGTCAGGTGCTTGATCCGCAGCGGCTGCAGCAACGGGTCTACGGCCATGAGCTCCGGTGCCCCCTTTCAAGCGATGCCGGCCAGTTGCGCTGCGGGGGGCGCCGCGATCGACGCGGCCAAAGCCGGTGCAAGCGCGGCGCGGCGTCCTGCCGCGTCTTGGAGCCAGCCGACCCGCAGCTCCGGCACCGAGGCGAGGAGCAGCCGGGTATAGGGATGGCGCGGCTTCGTCAACACATCTGATGTCGTGCCCTGTTCAACGATCATGCCCTTGCGCATGACAATAATCCGGTCGGCAAGAGTGGCGACGGTCGCGAGGTCATGGCTGATAAAGATGATGGCGAGGCCGAGTCGGTCGCGGAGGTCTTCAATAAGGCGCACGATGGCCGCCGCTACGATCGTATCGAGCGCCGAGGTGATTTCGTCGCAGACGAGAACATCGGGCCCGGCTGCAAGTGCGCGCGCGAGATTGACTCGCTGTTTCTCCCCACCTGAGAGTTGGCCCGGTCGGCGTCCCGCATATTCAGGCCGCAGTTTAACCATCGAGAGAAGTTCCGCGATACGCCGGCTGCGCTCATTACGCGACATGCCGGTGAAAAGTTTCAGGGCACGCCCGAGGATGCGCCCGACGCTGTGCCGAGGATTGAGCGCCGTATCCGCCATCTGAAAAATCACCTGGATGCGCCGCCGATCTTGAAGACTCCGTTTTGCGACCGTATGACCCAGGCGCGCACCTTCCAGCCGGATATTTCCCGCAAAAGGCGGATGCAGGCCAGAGATGACCTGGGCGAGCGTACTTTTTCCCGAGCCCGATTCACCAATGACGGCAACCACCTCGCCGCGCGTAACGCTAAGGTCGACATCGTCCACCGCGATTGCCGCTGGGGCGCCTTTGTCGCCACGAGGCCCGAAACCCGCCTTGATCCCCACTACTTGAAGGAGCGGCGGCGACAGGCATTGGACAAGAGCGGAAGTCCGTCCTTGAATACCCTCCATCGTCCAGTGTCGGCAGGCGGCAATCAATTCCTTAGTGTATGCTTCTCGCGGCGAACGCAGGATGACGTCAGTGGCGCCTTGCTCGACGATGCGGCCGCCGCGCAGGACGATAATTCGCTCGGCCATCTGTGCGACAACGGCGAGGTCGTGGCTCACAAAAAGCGCTGCGGTACCCTCTTCCCGGATGGCCGAATTCAGCGCCTTCAGCACTTCCACTTGCGTCGTCACGTCGAGCGAGCTCGTCGGCTCGTCGCAGACGACGAGCTCGGGCCCTTCGATAAGTCCCATCGCGATCATGAAGCGCTGGAGCTGTCCTCCGGATACCTCGTGAGGGTAGCGCCCGCCAATGCGTTCGGGATCGGGCAGATCAAGCTTGCGATACAGCCGCGTGGCGCGCTCGAGGCCGGACTCTGCGGAGAGTCGCCCATGCAGGCGCGACGGCTCGATGACTTGGTAGTTGAGCCGAAGTCCCGGGTTGAACGAAGCCGCGGCACTCTGCGCAATGTAGGTCACGCGTCGGCCACGCAGCTCCCTCAGCCTTCGCTCACCGGCATTGAGCATCTGATTGTCGCCGAGAGAAACACTTCCACGACGCACTTCAAGACCAGGCCTTATGTAGCCGAGGGAAGCGAGGGCCACGGTCGTCTTTCCGGAACCCGACTCACCGATGAGTGCCAGCACCTCGCCTTTCCCGATCGAAAGGGACAGGCCGTCCACTATCGGTCGGCCGCCGTAGCGCGGGCCGATGGTGAGCTGCTCTATGCTTAAAATCTTTGCCCTTTCCATCAAGCCCTCGTGTCCTGGTATCGGCGTTCTCCCAAGGCGTCCACGATAAGATTGAGGGAGATGGTGACGGCCGCGATGGCGAGGGCCGGAAAAATAGGCGCAAGTGCACCCCCGGAAAGTCCAGAGAGATTTTCCCGGACGAGGCCGCCCCAATCGGCCTTCGGTGGTTGCACTCCCAAACCGAGGAAGCTGAGACTGCTCATGAACAGAATGGCGAAGCTTAGGCGAAGGGCAAAATCGGTTGCAAGCGGCAGGAGCACATTCGGCAGGACCTCGCCGAAGACCATCCAGGGCAAGCGTTCCCCCCGAGCTCGCGCTGCCCGCACGAAATCCATGACGACGATGTCGGAACCGAGAGCGCGTGCCACGCGAAAGACACCGGAGGCATAGACCATTCCTGCAACCGCTATTAGGACGGTGACGGAAGAGCCTAGTGCCGCGACGGCGACAAGGCCGACGATGATTTTCGGCAACGACAGGAGGACATCCGCGAGACGGCTGAGGCAAGCATCGACAATGCCGTTACGGATGGCGGCGAGAAGCCCGAGCGTGCCGCCCAGGAGGTGCGCCAAGAGCGTCGCTGCAAGCGCCATCGCGATAGTGATACGCGTGCCGTCGACGAGGCGGGAGAGCAAATCCCGTCCGAGATAATCGGCGCCCAGCCAAGCCGCAGGGCCAGCCGGGCTGAAAGCGTTGTCGGAGACAAACGCGGTGGGATCGTGCGGCATGACGAAAGGACCGAGGAGGGCAACCAGCACGAAGAACCCGACCACGACTGCCCCGATCATCAGGCTCCAGCGTCGCCGCTCGCCATGCTCCACCAAGGTGCCGGGCTCGAGTGCGGTCATGTTCCCGCCCTCGTCATCCGACACTGCTGCGAATTCGGGGATTGAAAAAGAAGGCGACGAGATCCGCCGCAAGGATCAAGAGGACATAAGCCCCACAGAACAACAAGGCGCAAGCTTGTACAACCGGCAGATCACGCGCTTCGACCGCATCGACCATGAGGCGCGCCATGCCCGGATAGGCGAAGATTGTCTCGACCACCACCACGCCGCTCACGAGATAGGCGACATTGAGGGCCACCACATTGGCCAACGGCCCAGCGACATTGACCAGCGCATGGACGAAAACAACGCGCCAGCGCGGAACCCCCTTGAGCGTCGCCATCTCGATGAACGGGAGGTCAAGGAGATTGGTCACAGTGGCACGGGTCATGCGCGCGATTTGCGCTGTCACCACTAGGGTGAGCGTCGCGACGGGAAGCAGCAGGGCCCGAGCCAGCTGGGTGAATCCGAAAGTAGGATCGACATTGGCGACGGCGGGTAGCCAATGGAGCTTGACGGCGAAAAACAGAACGGCAACCGTTCCAATAAGAAACTCCGGTGTCGCCGAAAGCGCCAGGACGATGATCGAAGCTATTCGATCGAATAGACCACCCGACCAAAGCGCCATCAGAAGGCCTAATCCGAGAGCCAAGGGAACTGCGATCAGCGTGGTAGCACCAGCTAGCGTTGCGGTGTTCCTGACGCGCTCCGAAAGCAGCTCGGAGATTGGCGTTTTCGTCGTTAAGGAACGGCCCCAGTCATCGTGCAAGATCCCGGCGAGCCAACCGAGGTAGCGCTCGGGTGCCGGACGATTCAGCCCGAGCTGCACTCTGAGGGCCTGCACGCTTTCCGGTGTCGCATATTGCCCGAGGGCCACTTCTGCGACATCGCCGGGGAGGATTTCACACCCGACAAACACGAGGAGCGACACGACCCAGAGAACTGCGCCGGCAAGTGCTAGTCGCCTGAGGAGGAAGGCAAACACCTATACCGCCCTGGATACCAAGTCCGTCGGTCGCTCTCCCCGGGTGCGGAAGTGCATTATGCACCAAGCCCGTGCGCAGAACCTGACGGTGGTTTCGAAATTCTAGCTCTCGATCCAGACCTTATCGGCGAAGTTGAAGCCACTCAGATTGCCGACCGGCACCGGGGTCAGGCCCTGAACCTTGTTCGAAATGCCGTCGACATAGCTTATGAAGCACGGCAGCATCAGATAGCCCGAATCGTAGATGATTTTCTGGATCTGATGATAGGCATCGGTGCGCTCCGTCTGATCCACGGTTGCGCGTGCCTTGTCGATCAATTTATCGAGCTCCGGATTCGAATAATGTGAAAAGTTCCAGGGCACGCCCGATTTCCAGGCAAGGGTCAGCAGCATGTTGTATGTCGGCCTGGGATTGAAGTTGATCGCGGTGAACGGGCGTTTGCCGGCCACAGCATTCCAATAGCTGTCTGCGGGCTCGCGCTTGAGGTCCAGATTGAAGCCTATCTGCATGGCCTCTCGTTGCAGCAATTGCCCGATTTCAATGCTGAACGGCGCGGCATCGCTGACGCTGACCTCGATATTGGCGGACCCGATGCCAGACTTACCGAGATGGAATTTGGCCTTGTCGGGATCGAGAGCGCGCTGCATAAGCGCGCTGTCGTAAATAGGGCTCGTAGACATGATTGGGTGGTCGTTACCAATGAGTCCCTGCCCCTTCATCACCGTTTCGAGCAGGCGCTTGCGATCCATGAGGTGGGCGATGGCCATACGCAGATCGAGGTTGTTCGAAGGCGCGCGGTCCGCAGCGCCTTGGATCGAGGTATAGCGGGGGCAATTAGTGGTGAAGATCCGGGCGAGCCCCGAATTCTTGACCTGATCGATGGCCGTGCCCTTGACGTCCGTGACCATCTGCGCATCACCCGAGAGCAGCGCATTCACTCGGGCAACCGGGTCGAGGATGTAGAACAACTCGATCTGGTCGACATAAGGCCTTCCTTCCTTCCAGTAGTTCTCGTTGCGCACGAAGAGGCACCGCACTCCCGGCTTGAATTCCTTGACTTTGAATGGCCCGGTGCCGACCGGATTCGAAAAGTCGGTCGTGCCGTTCTTGACGATCGTAAACTGGAAGATGCCGATCATGATCGGCAAGTCGACGTCCGGAGAAGCCAACTCGACAACGATCGAATTGGGCCCATCGGACTTCACGTCCGAGACATTGGCGACGAGCGGCCTGGCGCTCGAGCCGAGGTTGGGGTCCTTGTGGCGCAGGATGGAGTAGATGATGTCATCCATCGCCAAGGGCGTGCCGTCCTGGTAGGTTACGCCTTTTCTTATCTTGAAGATCCACCGCGTCGCCGTCCTGTCTGGCTCGAAGGATTCGGCCAACTCGGGCTGCGCCTGCGATTGCTCGTCCAATCGCGTCAGCGTGTTATAGACGCTCGTGGCCCGAATATAGTCGTTGGTATAGATATATTTTGTGGCATCGAACGTATCGTTCGTACTCTGCGTATGCGTGGCGACCCGCAGAAATCCGCCGCGTCTGGGCGCACTCATTGCCGATTTCGGCGCCATCGCCGATACGCCGACCCCGGCGAGCGCCAAGCCACCCACTAGCGTCGTATTGAATGCCCGTCGAGTTATGCGCCGCCCGTTGTCGGATTCCCCGCCTACTGCAGCTAGGTCGCGCTCGTCACCGTTCTGCTTTCGGTTCATAGCCCTCACCTCGTTCTCTCATGCATTGCACGCTATTTTTGAATTATGGTTTCGCGCAACGCTTGCCGCCCGATACGCCACACCGCGACACGCCGCAGCGTCGCACATTACAGTCGTTAATGCAAATCCTTGATCGCGCGCTTTGCGGCGTTGTGCCCCGGCGCGCCAGTAACACCTCCGCCGGGATGCGTTCCCGAGCCGCAAAGATACAGGCCTTCGATCGGCGTCCGGTAGCGAGCAGCTTTCGGGTGCGGACGCAGGCTGAAGATCTGGTCGAGCTCGTGCCGTCCGTGAAAGATGCAGCCCTCCGTCAAACCAAATACGCGCTCGAGGTCGAGCGGTGACAGAATCTGACGAGCAACGATAATTCGGCGGAGATTGGGAATGTGACGCTCCACTGCCGACAGAATCCGGTCGGCCACCTCGTCCTTGATGCTGTCCCAGTCTCGGCCGCCGGAAAGTTGGTAGGGGTAATATTTGCAAAGAAGCGCCATGACGTGATGACCGGGCGGGGCCAGACTATCGTCAAGCGCCGAGGCAATTTGAACCGTTACGTAGGGCTCCTCCGAGAGCTCGCCATCTCGTGCGCGCGCGTAGTTCTTCTCCATCGCCGATACATCCGGCAGAATGTTGATAATGGAGCCGCGCGCGATCTCGGCCTCTTCGCCCGAGAGAGTGGCGAATTCTGGCGCCGCATTGAGCGCTAGGTTCATGCGAAGCGAAGCCGTTCCCATGCGGAATTGCTCGATGGCGACCGCAAAGGCGGGATCCAAATGTTCCCTTCCCACAAGCTGAAGGAAGGTGCGCTTCGGATCGGTGTTCGCGAGCACCGCGCGCGAACTTATCTCCTCGCCGGATTCCAGTTGCACGCCCTCAGCACGCCCGGCCTTGACCAAGACACGCGCGACCGGAGCCGAGGTCCGGATTTCGACGCCCATTTCACGCGCGGACGCTGCCAACGCCTCGGAGACCGCTCCCATGCCGCCCTTGGCTACACCCCACTTGTAGCGCACGCCGTCGAGCTCGCCCATTACATTGAGCAAAAACGGAACGGCGGACCCTGCCGCACGCAAGCTGGCGTAATTGCTGCTGACGCAGTGGACGGTATAGATTTGACGGATCGCATCGCTCTCGAACCAGCGCTCCGCGAGATCGCAGGCGCTCGACGTGAACATTTGGATGAGGAAATGCCGGTCATCGACACTCAACTTCCGCAACCGAGCGCCGAGCCGCAAACTGCCCAGGAGCGAATCGAGGCCTCCCGCAAGGTCCGGCGGCTCGCGGAGCCACTGATCGCGGATGATATCCCCTACCCGAAGCAGCCGCGCACGAAGCTCCTTGATCGCCATATAGTCGCGGTTTGAAAAGCGCGCGACGGTCGCTTGGTCGTGAGCCTCTTCCCCGGTGAAGAGAATGGCCCGGCCGTCACTCAGGAGATCAAGGGAGCCCTTGTAGGGGATTGACTGCAAGCCATGCCGCTTGAGATCGAGGTCGCGAACCACCTCGGAGCGGAATAGCCCCAGCGAGTAGGAGGCGGTGGAATTGCGGTACTTCGGGTGGAACTCTTCGGTGACTGCCGCGCCGCCGACGATACTGCGACGCTCGAGAACTAACGTCTTGAGGCCGGCCTTGCCGAGATAGGCAGCCGCAGTCAAGCCGTTGTGCCCTCCACCGATTACGATCGCATCGTATGTCCTTGCCATGCCTCGACCTCGGATGCTGTCCAAGCGCTGCCTTTTGAGGCGCTCTCGTCCCTGCTATCATTTGCCCTAAGCATACTTACAGCACGCAGCAAATGTCGACCGCGGCAAGAGAGGCACGATGGACCTAGCGCTGTCAGAGCAAGACCGGGAGCTGCAGGCCAAGGCGCGGACCTTCGCAGAGGAGCATCTCTTCCCCAATGAGATGGCAATCGAGGACCATGGACGACTTCCGGACGAGCTTCGCGCCAAAATTGGCAAGGCTGTCCTAGCCAAAGGCTTGAACGCCATCAATCACGCCCGCGAGGATGGTGGCCAAGGATTGACGCTGTTTCAGCAGACGCTTGTCAATGAAGAGCTTGGAAAATCCACGGGCGGGATATGGGCCGCCGTTTGGCAGCCCGCTTGTGCATTGAAGCACGGGAACGAGGCGCAAAAGCGGGACTATCTCCTGCCCAGCTGCCGAGGCGAGCGTAACTATTGCTTCGCGATAAGCGAACGCGAGGCTGGCTCCGACCCACGGCGCGTGCAGACGACGGCGCGGTGGAATGGTGGAAAATATTATCTTTCGGGCGAGAAATGGTTCGTCACGCATGGCGATATCGCGGATTTCATCATCGTACATGCGCACGTAAATGGTGATCCCAAAAAGCCCACACTTTTTTTGGTCGATAAGAACCGGGCGGGAATCACGATAAAGAGAGTGCCTAAGTTCATGCACAACTTTATATCGGAGCATCCTGAGATGGTGTTTCAAGATGTCGAGCTCGGCGAAGAGTCGGTGCTGGGCGGCGTGGGACAAGGTCTTGAGCTTACCAAGGACTGGTTCGTCGAGACTCGCCTCAAGATCGCGAGCCACACGGTCGGTGCCGCCATTCGCGCCACGGAGATCGCCAACCGCTACGCCTCGGAGCGCATCCAATTCGGACGCCGAATCAATGAGTTTCAAGGCGTCGAGTTCATGCTCGTGGACATGACGGTGGAAATCATGGCGGCCAAGAGCATGCTTTATCGCGTGGCTTGGCAACTCACCACTGAGCAGGACCGGAAACTGGCGCATGCTCGTGCGAGTGCGGTCAAGCTCTACTGCTCGGAAATGGCTGGCCGTGTCGTGGACAAGGCCCTGCAGATATTGGGCGGGCGCGGCTATATGCGGGAGAATCCGGTCGAACGGCTGTTTCGCGACCTCCGAGTTGACCGGATATGGGAAGGCACTTCCGAAATTCAGCGCGTGATCATAGGCAGTCAGATCAAGAAACGCGGCCTTGCCGTCTATACGGATTGGATGTGAGCGACGGATGTGACAGGAGTATGCGCAAAAATGACATATGAATGTATCCGGAAGCGCATCGAGGGTAAGGTGGGCATCATCACCTTCGATCGGCCTCGCGTGCTGAACGCCTTTAACCAAATGCTGATCCATGAGACGAGCGACGCGTTGCAGAATCTCGTCGCCGATCCGCACGTGTCCGCGATAGTCCTACATGGCGCCGGCCGCGCCTTTTCGGCCGGCTTTGACCTCAAGGAGTCGGCGCAACGCAAGATCGAGGGTACCGACGCATGGCGTCGTCTTCTGATGGAAGATTTCGAATTCATCATCCAATTCTGGGATTGCCCCAAGCCCACGATCGCCGCGGTGCACGGCTACTGTCTCGCCGGCGCCTTCGAGCTGGCACTGGCTTGTGATATTACAGTAGCCGCGGAAGGAACCCGCTTCGGCGAGCCCGAGGTGCGTTTCGGCTCCGGCATCGTCGCCATGTTACTTCCGTGGATGACGACGCCGAAAATTGCGAAGGAGCTGCTGCTTACCGGAGTCGATAGCGTCGACGCCTCGCGGGCGCTCGACATGGGGATTGTCAATCACGTGGTGCAATCGGGTCAGGAGTTCGAGAAAGCAATGGCGATCGCCGGCGATTTGGTGGCCGCAGCACCGCTGTCCGTTCAGCTCACGAAACAAGCAATCAATCGAAGCTATGAGGTTATGGGAATGCGACAGGCGCTGCTGGCGTCTCTCGACACGGATTTGATCATAGAGAGCGCAATGGGACCGGAAAGGGTCGAATTCAACCGTATACGCGAGGAGCACGGCCTCAAGGCTGCGATTGCCTGGCGCGACACCCGTTTTGGCGCAGCGACGAAACCGTGAGCAGTGAAACTGGAACGGAGCCAAGCGCACGGGAGATACGTCGCGACCCAGTCGCGACGATGCTGCGGGCACGCTCCATTGCCGTGATCGGCGCCAGCGCGAGGGAAGACAGCTTCGGCTACAACGTCGTGAATTATCTGTCGAGTACCGGCTATCATGGTGAAATATACCCGGTAACGCCTCGCTACCAGAGCATCGGGGATCTTCGCTGCTATTCATCGATCGCCGACGCGCCGCAGCCGGTCGATTGCGCCATTCTCGCGATCGCGGATCAGCGCCTTGAGGCAGCACTTGAAGCGGCCATCTCAGCAGGTGCGCGCTCTGCCGTGATATTCGGCGCGGCGGTCGAAGACGGCGCCGCCAACCGGAAAGTTTTGACGGAGCGTTTGGCCGCGATGGCACGCGAGGCGGGAATCGCGATGTGCGGGCCTAATTGCATGGGCTTTCTCAATTTTATTGATCCCGTCATGGTCGGCGGCTGGCCTTATAAATATCCGCCGCCGGCTGGTCATATCGGTTTCGTCACGCATAGCGGATCGTCCTATTCGGCCTTTGCGCTCAATCAGCGCCAGCTGGGAATGAATTACATGATCTCCTCTGGCCTGGAGCTGGTGACGACTGCGGCAGATTACATCCAGTTTCTGACGGCCCAACCCGAAACACGCGCGATTGGCTGCATCCTGGAGACGGCGCGCGCACCGGAGAGGTTCCTTGCGGCCCTTGAGGAAGCCGATCGACGCGGTATTCCGATCGTTGTCCTTAAGCTCGGCCGCTCGGAGCATGGGCGCGCCATGAGCCGCGCCCATAGCGGCGCCCTGGCGGGCACACATGCCGCCTATCGTGCGGTCTTCGAGAAGCATAACGTCGTCGCAGTCGAAACGCTCGACGAGCTGGCTGATACCTTGGAGGTGCTCGCATGCGGTCGCGTTCCTACGACAGAGGCGGTTGGACTTGCGACCGATTCGGGAGGTGAGCGCTCCATGATCGTGGATCTCGCGACCGATTTTGGTATCAAATTCGCGCCTTTAACCGAGGAGACTACACGCATCTTGAGTGCAACTCTTGATCCCGGATTGGCCCCCATCAATCCGGTCGATTTGTGGGGGACGGGCCACAATCACGAGCAGATTGCCGAAACTTGCATCCAGGCGCTCGCGGATGATCCGGGGGTCGGTCAAGTCATTTTTGCTAACAATATGCTTAGCGGACGACCTCTTCTCCGAACCTGGTGCAACGTCATTGAACGTGTGTATGCCAGAACGGCGAAGCCCGTCATGGCGATGGCCAACCTGACGAGCGCGATCGACCGCAGCGAGGCGGCGCGGTTGCGTTCCGTCGGCATGCCGGTGCTCATGGGCACCAGAGCCGGCCTCCTCGCTGTTGCCGCGCTCGCTGAATGGCACAGGCGGCGGCGCGACCGGCGCGCCCAGCAGCTACCCGCCATCGAACCTAAGATAGGCGAGCGATGGCGCTCTCGGCTTGCCGGTGGGGGTCCAATCCCCGACTTGGCGGAAGGCCTGCGTCTCGCAAGAGATTTCGGCTGCTCTACCGTCGAGGACCGAATCGCCGAAACACCGGACCAAGTAATCGCCGCGGCTGAGGCCCTGGGCTTTCCTGTGGTCGTGAAGACGTTGGCCGCGGGACTCGATCACAAATCCGATCATGGGGGCGTCGCGCTGGGATTGCGGGATACGCAGAGTTTGTCGCGTGCCTATACGGATATGCGCGAGCGACTTGGGCCGAGGGTGCTTGTTCAGTCGGAAGCCCCACCCGGCAGCGAAATATTTATTGGTATGACATTGGACGAGCAGTTCGGCCCACTAGTTACGATTGGCCTTGGTGGCATTTTCGTCGAGATACTTAAAGACGTGATCACCTTTCTTCCGCCGATCGGTGTCGAAACCGCGTGCGACTATTTGCGTCGCCTGAAGGGCTTTCCTCTACTTGATGGTGCGCGAGGGCACGCAAAGGCGGATTTGACAGCGGTCGGTGAAGTGATTTCGAGATTTAGCGTACTCGCGGTTTCGCTTGGGGATTGTCTCAAGGAGATGGACATCAACCCTGTCATTGCCGGGCCGTCGGGCGCATGGGCTGTGGATGCACTCGTTATCCCTCGAACGCCGAATGAAGCGGCTTACTCTGCGGTCGACCGTCACGCCTGAAAGACGCCCACCATAACCAGGAGCGCATCGAGAACCGAAATACTGGACTGCGATTTTGCGTCACGGTGCGCGAAGATGTGAATCAAGGCACTGCTGTTGCGGCGCGCCGCGGCCCGCAGGTCATTGGCCGGCCGGCGTGGCATTGAGCGCGAGGCTCGGCCGTTGCGGGTAGATTCGGCGATACACCGAGCGTTGATAGTCGCCACTGATGAACGGGGTGAAATCTGCAGGCGCATCGCCGAACAGCGGCTTGACGACCGTCTCGTAATTCGGGTTGACGAAGAGTGGGATCGAATAGCGGTCGCGGCCATAGCGGTTGATTACCCGATGGGGCGTGGACGAGAATCGGCCGTTCGTCCAGATCTGCATGATATTGCCAAGGTTAATCACATAAGCGCCCCTAATCGGCGGCACGACCACCCATTCGCCACTCTTGTTGAGGATCTCGAGCCCACCGACGTCATCTTGCCAGAGAATGGTGAAGGCCCCGGAATCCGAGTGACCGACCACACCGATCTCCTTGACGTGCTCCGGCGCATCCTGCGCCGGGTAGTGATTGAGCTTCAGCATCATCATGGAGTCGTTGAACAGCGGCGCGAAGAAATCGTGCGAAAGTTCGAGCGCTGCAGCAAAGCCGGGCAACATGGCTCGCGCGAGCTGCTCGACCACGACGAAGTAGTCCAGCATCGCGCGCTTGAAACCAGGCATTCCCTGCGGCCATTGATTAGGGCCATACATCGGGCAAGTGTCACTTAGGGGGCGCTCGTGGAAGATGATAAAGGCTTCCTGTAGATTGTCGCCCTCGTCGATCTCGCCCTTATATTTGAGCGGCAAGTAGCCGCGGAACTGCGGGGAATTCTCGATCGCCACCTTCAGCCTTTCCTCAAGGGGTTGCGCAAAGAATCGCGCAGCCTCGTCGATCAGCCGCTCGAGAGCATCACGGGGTACTCCATGATTGATCACCTGGATGAAACCGACCTCGTTGCATGCCTTTGCAAGCGCGGCAACCGTATCACGCGCGTGGGTGGGACCGCCTTTCACCAGTGGTCCGATATCCACGACTGGGACTTCCGAGAACTCTAAACGGCGTGACGGCGGCATCGTCATTCTGCGCGTCCCTCGATCGATTGCTGCCGACGAAGGGCGGGGCGATCGGCCCAGTTTAATGCAATTTACCGCTTCGACAAGTGCGTGATGCGCCTATTGTGGCGTTTCGGCTGATCGTGCGTTCATGCGCCCTCCATGCCTCTAAGAACACCGATCGGCTCTCCGGTCGTCAGGCGCGGGCACCTTGTCCGGGCGCCGTCGCATTCACGAGCGCCGCCATGTTGCCGTACGGGTGACGGTTCTCAAGCATAAGCTGGTGTGCGTGTCCGATCTCGTCGAACGAGAAGGTTTGCGACAAGCAAGGGTCGACCCTGCCGTCCGCGACGAGCTTGGTCACCGCTGCCGCCTGCTCGTCGTTCGACAGGTGACTTCCCTGTAGGCGCTTCTGACGCATCCAGTGGTAGCGGAGGTCGAGGGTCACATTGTATCCCGTCGTACCGGCGCAGATCACGACCATGCCCCCCGTCGCGCATGCGAAGCACGAGGTGGGCAGCGTCGTCTCGCCGGGATGCTCGAACACGATGCGCGGGCTGACCCGTTCGCCGACCGCGTCCCAGATCGCCTTGCCGAAAGCACGCGCGCCTTTGACCCAATCATTGTAAGCCGGGCTGTTGGTGTCCGGCATCTTGCCCCAATGGGAGAAGTCGTTGCGGTTGACCACGCCGACCGCGCCGTGATCGAGGCAAAACTGCCGCTTCGCTTCGCTCGACACAACGGCGACCGGGCGGCCGCCCATCTCGCGGACGATCTGGAGCGCCATGCTTCCGAGCCCGCCGGCAGCGCCCCACACGAGGACGACGTCGCCATTTTCGACTACGTTGGGCGCCCAGCCCATCAGCATCCGGTAGCTTGTGGACGCGCACAAGAGAAATGCCGCCGCCTGCTCCCAGGTGAGGCGCTGCGGCTTCGGAATACACTGGTGCCCTTGCGCGCGCGCGAACTGGCAGTAGCTGCCGTAGTTGGTCTGATAGCCCCAGATGCGCGTGCTTTCGGCCAGCATAGGATCGCGGCCCGAGCGCAGCCAGGGGTCGCCGGGCTCCCACCAACCGCTGTGCACGACAACCTCGTCGCCCGGCTTCACGTTGCGCACATCGCGGCCGACCGCCCACACGATGCCGGCGCAATCACTGCCGCCGGCGTGGAAATCCTCCTTCTCTCCGCGGCTCTTCTGGCGCTCGGCGATGACATCGAGCGGCCGTCCGAGTGCTGCCCAGACGTTATTGTAGTTGATTCCGGTCGCCATGACGTAGATGAGAACCTCATCATCGCCGAAGCTGGGCGTCGGCAGCACCTCGCGCTTCCAGGCGTTACTCGGCTCGCCGAAACGGTTCTGCCGCACGGCGAAGGCGTGCATGGTCTTCGGAATCGTGCCAAGCGGCGGGCGCTCACCAAGCGCACAGAGTTCCATGCGAAACCCCCTCGAATGCACTGGGCTCCTTGGGCGGCCGACTGCTGCGGTGCGCCGCGCCATCGCGGCGCGAGCCAAACGCTGGGTTCAACGATATAAGACGCTAGAATGCGCGAAGATTTTGTCAAGCAAATATACCTTTGCCTGTTGCTAACTCATGATCTGACCGATTTTGAAGCCGTTCCAAGGCGGGGTCGGCGACGGGCCGGGTGATAGTGCTACAGGAGGTCCGATTGATGCGGGTCGAGGTTGCGCGTGACTCAGCAGGCTCGGCGCTGAGAGACGTGAAGCACGACTCGCACATGGTCACGGCGAAGGCTAGCGGGCGCTGTTCCTCGTTCGGATAGAGATGCACACTTATTGACCTTTGACAGAGAGAATAACATCAGAAGGGGAGGTCGGTTTGGTTCCAAATAAAGGCGACGAGGATTGTGCGGCGCTGCGTGCGTTTGAGCTCGGCGCGAGCGAAGGCGTGGAGTTGGGCGAAGTCCTCGGGTTCCACCGCTGGCTAGCCAGGGCCCCCCTTCCCCGCCCCGCCATGGTATGGCACGCCTACGATCCGACCCCTTCGGAGCGCCGCCGAGATGAAGCAGGCCGCGCAAGCGTTCAACAATTGCCTGAGTGAGCAGATCCAGTCGGTTCTTGCCGGCCAGCGCTACTATTACCTCTCGATGCAGCCCCATGAGGCGGTGTGCGAGCTTGTGATGGACCCGTATGGCGGCTGGGCGCTAGGAGATGTGAGAGGGAAAAGAAACGCCCGCCTGCCAGACGCGGCGGCATCCATAATCGCCGCGGCGTTCGGGGCCGCGGGGTATCGGAAGCTGCCGCGGCCAGGGCTTCTGCCCTCGCAACTGGAGCCCTTCGAGTGGGTCGTGGCGGGCATTTAGATCCGACACTCACTGGGAACCAGCAGGGGCGCCACCGATTTCCCAGACGAGATCACCAAGCGAGTTGAAATAAAACTGGAATTTCAGCTCTGCCGTCTCGCCGTCATCGCTCACGAAGAGCCCGTTGCAAACCAAACGCGATTGCTGTAGCGAGACGGTCCTAGCCAACTCGAGAAAGGCGCCTTTTACGCCAGCCTTAAGATCATAGGCCGCCTTGCTGATGCCCTTGAGGTTGAGCCAGCCGAGTTGCTTAAGCTGCCTTTGAGGCGAGCGAGCCGAAAATCTTGATACGCGCCGATCTCGAGCAAGCTGGGCCTTGCCGGTGCGAATGAGAGAGCGCGCATGCGATAGCGAGAGGATCAGGCGATAGGTTGTAGATCAATTTGTCGAACTCAGTAGGAAAACGGCGTTTCATACTCTGTTAGGGACAGCCGCAATTCCACTCAACATTTATGGGAGGGAGCCCCAGTTGGTATATGCCGCTAATCCGCGCTTTTTGATTTGGCCGGCAATTATCGCCCGCTGGATCTCGGATGTTCCCTCCCAAATCCGGTCGACGCGGATATCGCGATAGAGCCGCTCGACCGGATTCTCGCGCATGTAGCCGCGCCCACCCAGGATTTGCAGCGCCTTGTCTATCACGCGCCCAGCCATCTCGGATGCGTGGAGCTTGACCGCGCTTGCGCGCGCATGCATGAGCTTGCGGTCAGTACCGTGATCAATCTCCCAGGCGACGCGGTAGATCAGACTTTTTGCCGCCATGATCTCGACAGCCATGTCGGCGAGCATGAATTCGATGGCCTGGAAATCGCGAATCAGCCTGCCGAATTGGACGCGCTCGCCCGCATATCGGTTCGCGGTCTCGGTGGCGCGGATCGCGGCACCAAGGCAATTGGCGGCGATTTGCAGCCGCGCTTCGACAAACCAGTCCTTTGTCAGCTCGAATCCCTGGCCGATCCCGCCAAGTACCTTACCTTCGTCCAGCTCGACTTCCTCGAAGAGGAACTCGGGATGCCCGAAGACGTACGTGTGCATGAATTTCGGGATGCGTTTGATGCGCACCCCCGGACGATCCTTGTCGACAAGGAAGAGCGTCGGCTTGTCCGGATCGCCGTCGACATGCGCGTGGACGATGAGGTAGTCGGCATGATCACCGGTGGTGACGAACCATTTCTCCCCCGAGAGATAGTACTTGCCGCCGCGTCGGTCGGCGCGAGTCTGGACGAGTCGCGGGTCCGAGCCGGCCCCGGGTTCGGTAATGGCAAAGGCGCCACGCCGAGTGCCTTGGCAGCTCGGCATAAGATAGTCGCGCTTCTGCTCCGCGGTGCCGAAGCGCAGCGGATAAGCTGGATGCCAGACGATGGCCCACAGCGCGCCTGTCGCCTTGCCAAGCTCCTCGTTGACGAGCGTCTGCTGGAAAATCGTTAGCCCCTGGCCCCCATCCTCACGGGAATGGTTGATACCATTGAGGCCTTGCGCGACCACAGCATGGCGCAATCGGGCGAGCGTCTCCGGCGGCAGGCGACCGGACATTTCGAGCTCTTCCTCTTGCGGGAAGAGGAATCCCTCGGCGAATTCCTTCGCCCGCCGCATCAGTACCAAGTCTTCCGCCGAGATCGTCAGATCCATCGCTTACCCCTTTCGCGAGATGACGAGGGCATCGACCGCGACCACCCCTTCCGGACCGACGATCAGCGGATTGACGTCCAGCTCGGCTATGTCGCCAGCGAGATCGGCGGCGAGCACGGAGAAGCGGGCGATGGCAAGTGCCGCGGCATCGACATTGGCCGGCGGAGTGCCGCGCACGCCATCTAACAGCCGGCGCAGTGCCAAGCCATCGAGCAGCCGCCGCGCGGTCGCGGGGCCGAACGGCGCAAGCCCGTAGCGCGCGTCGCGCAACACTTCGACGAGTACGCCACCCGCCCCAACCATCACCACGGCACCGAACTGCGCGTCGTTGGTGAAGCCGAGGGCGAGCTCGACGCCCGGCCTTGCCATCCGCATAACCAGCACGCGCGGTCCGAGACGGACGGCGAGGTCCGCATAGGCCGCGCGGAGTGCTGCTTCGTCGGCAAGACCGAGGCGTACGCCGGCACGCTCAGTCTTATGATGAATTCCAGGCATGGCGGTCTTGCAGACGACTGGGTACCCGAGAGTGCGTGCCGCACGCACCGACTCCTCGACGTTCTCGGCGGCGAGGGCCGGCATGCTTGGAACGCCGTAATCGGCGAGGAGTGCCAGCCCCTCGGCCTCGCTCAGCGAGCCGCGCGCGAGCCGCGCATGCCAATCCCGTTGCGGCTCGGCTTCCGGCGGGGGGTCCGGCGCGCGACCTTGGAAATCGCGATGGGCGATCAGGTGCCGCGCCGCCTTCAGAGCCGGGACGGTGCCGTCGAGCACCGGGACTCCGGCCTCGGTGAGGGCGAGTGCCACGCTGTCGTGCCGAACCTGGCTGTAGTTCGTCGCATAGGCGACCGGCTTGCGCGTCGTGCTTGCGGCGCGCCGAGCGGCCTCGGCGAAACCTTCGTGGAGATAGAAATCGGCGCGCAGGTCGTTGAAGAAGATGCCGAGTCCGGTGTCGGGGTCGTCGAGCAAGGCCGTGAAACAATCGGCGAAAACGTTGACGAAATCATGCCCGGTCCCCCAGGCGTCGAGCGGGTTGACAGGCTCGAGTCCGACCTCTAGTCGCTCACGCAACCGGGCCACGGTCGCCGGGCCGATCCGGGCAAAGGGCACCCCGTGGTCGGCCGCGAGATCCACGACCATCTCGCGCTCACCACCCGAATCCTGGATCACGGCGAGGCCACCGGCCGCCGCAGGGCGCCCCTGATCAAAAAGAAGAAGCGTTGCGCCCATCTCGTCGAGCGTGTCGACCCGGATAACGCCGTAACGATCGAAGAGCGCCTGATAGGCTGCATCATTGCCAGCAATGGCGCCCGAATGGCTCATCGCCAGTGCGGCACTCGCCTCGGTCCGCCCCGTTTTGAGGGCGACGACGGGAATGCGCTTCACCGCCGCCTTATCGAGCGCGCGGATAAAGCGCTCGGGCGACCGGACTGTCTCGAGAAAGAGACCGATCACGCGCGTCTCCGGCTGCGCCAGCGCATAGTCGAGATAGTCGGCCGCGGTCGTAACAAGCTCCTGCCCGGCCGAGACGACGAGGTTGAACCTGAAGCGGGGGTCGTTGTGCGCAAGCGCGCCGTACACCGAGCCGGCATGCGTGATGAATGTGATGCCGCCGGGACGCGAGGCGCGCGAAGCCGCAAACCCGGCTGCCCAGATGCGGGCGGTGTCGTTATAGAAGCCCATGCAATTGCCGCCGCAGATCGGCATGCGGGCCGCGCGCGCGATCGCGGCAAGTCTGGCGGCGAGCGGCGGGGAGGTGTCGTGCTCGAGATGGCAGCTCGCGAATATGACCGCGGCTCGGATGTCGGCGCGAACCGCCTCGGTCAGGGTCGCCTCGAGGCGGGTGTTGGCGACGGCGAGTACCGCAAGATCGACCGCTCGCGGCAGATCGCCGAGTGACGCGTAGCACTTTTGCCCGGTAATTTCGCGGTATTTCGGGTTGACCAGAAAGACCTCGCCACCGAACCCGGAACGCGCTGCCATCAGAACCATGTCGTTACCCGGGCTATTCGGCCGCGGGCTGGCGCCGACCAGAGCAATCGAACGCGGTGCCAGAAGCGGACTAAGAAAATGCTCTGTCACGGCGCCTCTATTCTTGGCACTCGGGTCATCCAAATCGAGCATCTCGCCACGCCAGGGCGGCCTTGAGGCCCTGTTCTTTGCGGATCCGGTTGAACTCGTCGCGTTCCGGCCCGCCGCTGCTTTCGATAAAAATGTCGGTGTCGACTGCCGCCAAGAGCGCCTGACGCATTCCCGCAATCTCGTAGCTGCGGTTGATTGCCCGCTTTGTCATGCGGACGGAGCTTGGCGCAGCCGCCGCGATGTCGCGGGCGATTTCCATCGCCTTTGTGAATTCCAGCCCAGCCGGCACGACGTGGTTCACGATGCCGATTTCAAGCGCACGCGCAGCGCTGATCTGGTCGCTCCCGCTCAACAGCAATTCCTTTGCCTGCTTCGGTCCGGTGACCCAGGGCAGAAGCATCGCGACGATGCCCGAGCCGAATCGCACCTCCGGCTCTCCGAAGCGCGTCCCTTCGGCAGCAACGGTGATGTCACAAGCTAACGCGAGCTCGAAGGCGCCTGCCAGGCAATAACCGTGTACCGCGGCAATCGTCGGCTTCTCACAGTCCCAGAATTGCATGATGAAATCGAAATCGGTTTCGATGACCTCGCGCCATTCCTCGTTGGTGAGGGAACCTTTTGCGGCCGACGCCTTCAAGTCGAACCCAGCCGAGAAAGCCCGGCCGCTGCCGCGGACCACGATGGCGTTGATGGTGGGGTCCGCTTGAAACGACCCCATCGCACGCACGATCTCCGCGATGAGTGCGGGATCGAACGCATTCAGAACCCGCGGACGGTTGAAGGTCAATATGCCGACCCGTCCGTCGGTGTCGGTCTCCAATACCCGCTCGCTCATGAGAATACCTGCCGCCTTCCTCACCGCCTGCGGCCGGAGTCGTCAGGCGAGCTGGAACTTCTTCCAGTCATCCTCGTACTTAGTGACGTATTTTGCTACCTCTTCGTCATTGAAGATGCAGGCCTCGCGGATGTTGCTGGGATACGAGACATAGAGCTTCGCTTGCTCCGGGGTCGCCTTCGCCGCGGCCGAGGCCAACACCGGTCCGTAGGTTCCAAGCGGCAGGAGGCGAAGCTGAGCCTCTTCACTGATGGCGTAATTGATCACCTTCATGGCGAGGTCCTTGTAAGGGGTGCCTTTGGGCACGACATAGGCGTTGCCCCAGGCAATTGCGTCCTTATAGGTCAGGGTAATCGGCGCGTTCTCCTTTTTGGCGTCGAGAATTCGTCCACTCCACGCCGAACCGATGACGACTTCGCCGGTCGAGAGCAGTTGCGGCGTCTGCGCTCCCGTCGACCACCAGACCTTCACATGCGGCTTGATCTCAGTCAGCTTGGCGAAGGCCAGCTTGACTTTTTCGTCGGTTGCTGGGTAGACCTCGTCTCGCTTGACGCCGGCCGCCAGGACCGCCGCCTCGTAGTTGTAATAGAGGCGATTGTACAGCGTCCGCGATCCGGGGAAATTTTTCACGTCCCAGAAATCCTTCCAGGATTGCGGTCCTTTCCCCTCCGGGAACACATTGGTGTTGTAAGCGATCAGCGTTGCCCCGGTGCTCGTGTAGATGCCGTAATCGGTGACCCAGTACTTATCGAGCCTGGACGTATCAATGATCGAGAAATCCATCCTCTCAAGTAAGCCCTGATCGCGCGCCTGATAGATGAATTGCCCGCCGACGTCGACCAGGTCCCATTCGACGGCGTTCGCTTCGACCATCGCCTTGACCTTGGCGTAGCTGATAGGCGAGGTATTCTCGATCGGGACGCCGAACTTGGCGCTTGCCGGGTCCATGAATGCTTCTTTCTCCGTCTTCGACAGCCCGCCTCCCCACGAGCAGAAGGTGAAGGGGCGAGACTGCGCGCGCGCTCCGTCAAGTCCGATCAAGGTACCCGCCGCGACCACTCCGGCGGCCTCGATAAACCTGCGTCTGGTCAGCATCGATGTCACTCCCTGGTTTGGTTTGCAGATATGGGCAACACACGTATGTCCTCGGGTTGCCACCCGACCCGGACTTCCGTGCCTTCGGAAGGCCAGCTTTCCGTCGCCATTCGACGGGACCATAGCTCCTGCTTGTTGGGCAGCTCGAGCCTGAAGGCAATCAATTCTCCGAGATAGAGGGTTTCGGCGATCCGCGCAGCGATACCGTCGCCGCCATCCGGCCGCAAGCGCAGGATTTCCGGACGCAGGAGCGCGGCTGCCTCATCGCCGACCGCCAGCGGAACGTCCACAAGACCGCGCAGGTTGATGCCGAGGTCGGGCAGCGAGAGGCACGCCCAGCCGCCGTTTCGCTCGCTGACGCGGCCGAATAGCAGGTTTGACTCGCCGAGGAAACTTGCGACAAACGCGTTGCCCGGACGCTCGTAAAGTTGCCGCGGCGTCCCGAGCTGCTCGAGGCGGCCCTCGTTAGTGATCCCGATGCGATCGGACATCACGAGAGCCTCCTCCTGATCGTGCGTGACATATAGAGTGGTTCGCCCGAATTCACGGTGCAGCCTGCGGATTTCGAGCTGCATGTGCTTGCGAAGCTGACGGTCAAGCGCGCCGAGTGGCTCGTCCATAAGGAGAACGGCGGGATCGATCACGAGCGCGCGGGCGAGTGCCACGCGCTGTCCCTGCCCGCCTGACAAGTCCCGGATTGCCCGGTCCGCGAGGCCGTCGAGCCGCACCAGTGCTAACGCCTCCTCGACCCGCCGCCTGATCTCGCCCGCCGGCCGGCGGCGGACCCGCAGGCCATAGGCCACATTCTCGAATACCGAAAGGTGGGGGAACAGCGCGTAGCTCTGGAAGACCATGCCCATGTTGCGTTTGCGCGCCGGCAAAAGGGTCACGTCGCGGCCGTCGATGAGCACAGCCCCGGCATCAGGGTCCAGATAACCTGCCGCGATGTTGAGCAGCGTCGTCTTGCCCGATCCACTCGGGCCGAGCAGCGTCAGGAACTCGCCCGCGGAGATGGACAGGGTGAGCGGCCAAAGCGCAGTAATGTTGCCGTAGCGCTTGGCGATCGCGTGAAACTCCAATGGCATCGCGCGCTCAGTCATAGCTCCGGCCCATGCGGTTGGACTTCCTCGCAATCTGGACAGCGAGAAATACCAGGACCGTGAGTGCCAGCAGCAGCGTCGAGGCCACGGCGGCGACCGGCGTGATCTCGACCCGGACGGTTTCCCACATCTTGACCGGCAGAGTCTTCGCCTGGCTGCCGGACAGGAAGATCGAGATCACGACCTCGTCGAACGAGGTCACGAAGGCGAACGCCGCGCCGCCAACCAGCCCGGGCAGGATAAGGGGCAGCGTCACAGTCCGGAGGACCCGCCAGGGCGAGGCGCCGAGTCCCTCGGCGGCGCGCTGACAGTTGGGGTCGACGCCCTTGAGGGCCACGCCGACGTTGATCACGACGAAGGGCAGACAGAGGAGCGTGTGCCCCATGGCGAGACCTAGGACGGTCCCGTGCAGACCGACGAAACGGCTGACGTAATAGAGGGCGACGCTCGTCATGATCACCGGCACGATGAGCGGGGAGAGGACCAGTGCCACGATGGACGCGCGCAGCCGTGGCGGGGCGCGATCGAGTCCCAAAGCGGTCATCAGGCCGAGCACGACCGAGAGAGCGGTGGCCAGCACCGCGACTGACACGCTGGTCCCAAGCGCGCGCAACCACTCGGGGTCCGCCAGGAAGGCATGATACCAGCGCAGGGAGAGCGCCTGGGGCGGTAGCCGAATGAACGATGAGTTGTTGAACGAGGCCGGGACGACCGCGAGCACCGGCAGGAAGAGAAAGGCAAGGACGGCGGAGCCGACCGCATGTCCTGCGGCACTGGGGCCTGGTCTCATCGCGCCACCAGCGTTTGACCGAATTGAAGGAACCGCGAGGCGGCCAGCAGCAGGACGAGAATCAAAGCGAGCAGGCAAAAGGATGCCGCCGCGGCGAGCGGCCAGACCAGGCGCTCATTGACGAAGTTGTCGATCAGCATGGCCGCCGTTAAGTTATGGATTCCGCCGAGGAGGGCCGGCGTCACGAAGAAGCCGAGCGCGAGCAGGAAGACGAAGGTCGCGGCGGCCGCTACTCCGGGCAGGGTGAGCGGCAGATAAATGCGGCGGAACGTCATGAGCGGCGTCGCGCCCAGGCCCTCGCTCGCCAGCAAGAGCCGCGGCTCGACCGTGCGCATCGCGCTGTAGATGGGGAGCAGCGCGTAAGGCAGCAGGACATGAACCATGCCGATCACGACGCCGGTATTGTTGAAAAGCAGCGATGCCGGCCTCTCGAGGACGCGCAACGAGACGAGGACGGCGTTGAGCGGCCCGTTTCGCTCCAGGATCAGCATCCAGCTGAATGTACGAACGAGGACACTGATCCATAACGGGATGAGCACGCAGTAAACGGCGAGGCCAAGCAGCCAGCCGCGGAGCCGGGTAAGGAGATAGGCGGTCGGATAGGCAAGCAGAACGCAAATCCACGTGACATTGAAGGCGAGGACGAGTGTATTCAGAAAGATCTGGCGGTAGACGGCGTTGCCGAGCAGCTCGGCATAGGGCGCGGCCGCGCCCCGTGGATCCGCGAGACTCAGAAGCAGAAGCTGCGCGAGTGGCACGATGAACCAGCCCGCGAGGAACACGGCGGCCGGCAATAGGAGCAAGCCCGTCTCAAGCGAGGCAAAAGATCGCTCCACGAGCGTCACGAGCTACCTCGTGCGATGGGTTTGGCCGTCACGCCCCCGTCCCTGGCGTTGTTGCACGCAAATCTGACACGGTGTTTGAAAAAGGCTCCAAGTTTTTTCATGAAGGTGAACAGGTTCAGAAACTCGGCGGCGTGATGACCCAGACGATCCTGGTCAAGCTCCGGCCAGGGTTGCGGTAGCGGTGCGGCGTCACGCTGGCAAAGGTAAAGCTATCGCCTGCGACGAGCAGGTACCGGTTGTCGCCGACCCACAGCTCGAGGGCGCCCTCGATGATGATGCCTGCCTCCTCGCCCTCGTGCGAGTAGTAGTCAGTACCGCTCTCCGCACCCGGATCGAGCTCGCAGAGCAGGAGCTCGAGCTTGCCGGACAAGTTGGGCGAGAGCAGATAATCGGTGAGCCCCAGCCCCGAATAGTTTAGCTTCTTTCTCCTATCAGCGCGCACGATGACACCCCGCTCCGCTGCCGAAGCGACATCCGGGCCGTCGAAGAACCAGCCGATCTTGACGCCGAGTGCGGTGGCGATGAGTTGGAGATGACGGATCGAGGGCACCGAAATGCCGCGTTCGACTTGACTCAAGTGTCCGATCGAGAGCCCGGTCTCGGTGGCAATGCGCGCGAGCGTCACCCGCTTGGCGCGCCTGAGCTCTCGCATCCGCTCGCCGATCGAGGCGATCG
>Ga0187769_10000155_pt1 | contig 36781 bp, 30 predicted proteins | sample 0116_SJ02_MP02_1_FD_133140 | JGI IMG/M metagenome (GOLD analysis project Ga0187769, IMG submission 133140) | Tropical peat soil microbial communities from peatlands in Department of Meta, Colombia - 0116_SJ02_MP02_10_MG | ecosystem: Environmental > Terrestrial > Soil > Wetlands > Peat | place...
AAGTTGCTCGGCGTCCATTCGTCGCGCATGGACATAGCCAGCAGGGATCAGGAGCTGGACGAGTCGCTCGGACTCAATTGCGCGTGGTATGCCGACATCCTGCTCACACTCACCGATCCCGGGGCCAGCGTCCATGGCAGAACTCCACTGGCGGCGTAAGGCAAGCCGTGAGCTGCAATGGGTAAGTGAGTTCGAGGGCAAGCCGCTTTGCGATCACCGAACTGCCTTGCGGAATTCCGCAAAGCAGCCGATCGTGGATGTCGGGTCCTGGCCGAAACCGGGCCAGCCGTCGAAAAATGGCTAGACAGAACCTTACCCGGGAAATTCGAGGCGGAAAACGGACGCGTGGCTCGCAGCGAGCCTAAATTCCGTGCGTGCTTTGAAGAAGAAATTACACCAAAAATTACACTAACCGGGTCCTACTTCCCCGGAAATCACTGTAAGTCGTTGATGTAATTGGTGGGCGGTACAGGGTTCGAACCTGTGACCCCTGCCGTGTGAAGGCAGTGCTCTACCGCTGAGCTAACCGCCCGGGCTGGCGCAAGACCGGGAACGGAGATCTTAACGCAGCCAGATCCGGACCGATCGCTCAGGACCCTTATCCACCCTACGAACCTGCCCGCCAGACGGCAGCCACACCACAGTCCTTCTCCAAGGCGTCAAGCATCGCCTCGTGAGCAAGGCGTTCCTGCGCATCGGCCGCAACCACGATAAGAGACTCGTCGCTTGCAGGCCCCGCCACTTCGTTGGCCGTTGGAGGCGCCAATTGCATAACGAGACTGTCCTGTCCCCGCGTCATTGCCAGGTACACCTCGGCCAGCAATCCGGCATCCAACAAGGCACCATGCAAGGTGCGATGCCGGTTGGAAATGTTGTAGCGCTCGCACAGGGCATCGAGCGAATTGCGCTTGCCCGGATGCAGTTCGCGCGCCAGCCGCAGGGAGTCGGTGACCTTTTCGCAATGCTCGGCAAAGGCAGGTCGACCCACGCGGGTGAACTCTGCGTCCAGAAACGAAAGGTCAAAGGGCGCGTTGTGAATGATGACCTCCGCGCCGTCGACGAATTCGACTAATTCCGCAACGATCTCCGCAAACAGGGGCTTGTCGGCCAAAAACTCGCTCGAAAGCCCATGCACCGCCAAAGCCGCCGGATCGCTGTCGCGCTCGGGATTGCAGTAGCGATGCAGCCGGCGTTCGGACAATCGCCGACCGATAAGCTCGATGGCACCGACTTCGATGATGCGATGCCCGTCCCTCGCTTCGAGCCCCGTCGTTTCCGTGTCGAGCACAATCTGCCGCATACGGGCTAGGCTCCTTGGTGCTGTTGAGCGCCCCGATTGGCCAGCGCGTCTGCGCGCTCGTTGTCGGGATCGCCGGAATGCCCACGCACCCAGCGCCATTGAACCCTGTGTCGGCGCACCTCCTCATCGAGCCGCTGCCAGAGCTCGACGTTTTTTACGGGCTTGCGATCGGCCGTCTTCCAGCCACGCCGCTCCCACTGCTTGAGCCACTCGGTGATACCCAGCTTTACATATTGCGAGTCGGTGTGAACGATTACATCGCAGGGGCGCTTGAGCGTCGCAAGCGCTTCGATAACGGCGACGAGCTCCATCCGATTATTGGTCGTACTGGCCGCGCCTCCGAAGAGCTCGCGCTCCTTGTCGCCGCTGCGCAGCAGCGCGCCCCAGCCGCCTGGTCCCGGGTTGCCCTTGCAGGCGCCATCCGTCCAGATCTCGACGATTGAGGAGGGGCGAGACTCTTCGGTGGCAGTCGCGCTGCCGGGATTCAAAACAACCGACCGCGCATGCCTCATCCCTGCCGCGCGTTAGCCGCCCTGTCGTTGGCCGCCTCAGTGCCCACGCCGATGCGCACGGTCACTGCTTCCTCAGTACGATAGGCGAGCTGCGCGACGGGTGCGGCGGGTGCGAGGGCGGCGCGGCGCTCCTCCCGCCATTTCTTCACCAGCCCCACAAGCCGCATGCCGTGGACCCGCTTGACGGCCGTAAGTGCATAAATCGCGCCCAATACGGGCCACCAGCGATCTCCCGCCTTCTCCAGAAAGGACAGCCGCGCAATCCAAGATTCCGTGCGCACCCAAGGTACATAGCAGCCGAAGCGGCCCCGGTTCACCTCGAAGGACAGCAGCTTGAGCCAGTCCTTTATGCGCGGCAAAGCGATCAGCTGGCTTGAGTGCGGCAAAAAGGGACTCAGCCCGATACGCCGCATCCAGTGATGCGCACCCCAGAGGCTCGCAGGGTTAAAGCCCGTGAGAACCAGATGGCCCTCGGGAACAAGCACCCGGTCGACCTCGCGCAATACGCGATGGGGCTCCTGCGCGAACTCGAGCACGTGCGGCAGCACAACGAGATCGATCGAGGCCGTTGCGAATGGCAATTCGTCAAAACGCGAAACGACCGCCGTTTCGCGGCGACCATTGATGTCCTGTTCGGTCCAAACAGGCCGCCCGCAAGATCCGTCGAGGGCCACGCAGCGCAACGGCATGCGGTTTTCGCGCAAGGCATCCATCTGTGGCATGCCAAGCTGCATCGCGTGATAGCCAAAAATATCGGCGACGGCGCAGTCCAGCACGCGCTGCTCCCAATCGAGCACATAGCGCCCGGGCGCGGAGTCCAGGAAGTCGCAGAAGTTCACGATAGACTGCGGATCACTCATCGAATGCTCACCGGACAAAAAGTCCCTGGGCGCGCCACGGTCATCGGAGAATCCAGCAATGGCGCAATCTGCCTACACCCGATCGGAGGCCGAGCTCCAAATTACACCGATTTCGGCGTTTCAGGACAACTATATCTGGCTGCTGGAGCGTGACAACCATGGCGTTGTGGTCGATCCTGGCGACGCCCAAGCGGTACTGAGGACCTTGGCCCAAGGTCCGATAAAGCTCGACGCCATTTTACTCACGCACCACCATCCCGATCACGTCGGCGGTGTGGCCGAGTTGGTCGCGGTTTGCGCGCCCAAAGTCTACGGGCCGGCCAATTCGCCCTTCAAGGCAATCGACGTGCGTCTGCGCGAGGGCGATCGCGCTCAGGTTCTGGGAGAGGAACTCTCGGTGCTCGAGGTGCCGGGCCACACCCTCGACCACATCGCGTACTGGTGCCCTGCGCAAGAAGCGCTGTTTTGCGGCGACACCCTGTTCGCCTGCGGCTGCGGGCGCTTGTTTGAGGGAAGCGCAGCGCAGATGCTGGCCTCCTTGAACAAAATCGCGCGCATGCCCGAGAAAACAAGAGTGTATTGCGCGCACGAATACACCGCAGCCAACATTCGCTTCGCCCTGGCTGTCGAGCCGCACAACGCGCAGCTTCTCGCACGCGCGCAGGCCTGCGCAACCGCGCGCAGCCGCCGCGAACCCACCGTTCCTTCGACTCTGGCCTTGGAAAAAGCGACCAACCCCTTCCTTCGTTGCGCACAAACCACGGTCCGCGAGGCCGTCGCAACTCGGCGCGGCACGGCTTTGGAGGACGATATAGCCGTTTTTGCTGCATTGCGGTCCTGGAAGGACGTCTACTAGGAACCGTTTGACGGCCGTCGCCTGCCCTAGGTCGCTTCGAGATTGATTTTCTGGCTCTTTCTTTCAATTCACGCAGCTTGCGTGCAAGCACACCTCCCCCTACACTGCCCCCGTCATTCACTGATAGGTTTTTTTCAATCCGTGACCGGTCCGTTGCAACGAAACTGGCTGTTGCCGTGCGCCGCAATTTTTTGCTTGGCGCAGGCGGGAGCCCACGCGGCCTCGCCCGAATTGGAAGCTGGGGCGAGCGCAGCTGCGCCCGTTTTGCTTGCGGCGGCGACATGGCCCGGAGTTACACCCCAGTTCGCCACGGTAGAGACGACTCGCGCCGCCGCAACGGAGCCTGTTGCCAGCGCCACGACCACCCCGGCCGCCACGGCCGCGCCGGTTGCGGCTGCCGTTGCGCCGCCGGATGCCCCCCGCGTGGTCGCGACGCCAAGTACCCCAGGCTGGCCCGCTAGTTCTGCGGCCGCCTCCGTGCCGTCTGCTGCGCCTTCTTCCACACCCGTAGCCGGACTGGCTCCAGGATTGGCCGGGACCGCGGCCATTTCGGGGGCGGATCGTCCGGCGACCGGCGCGGTGGCGCCCGGCCAGCCGAATGCCGCAGCCGCCGAAATGGTGGGCCCGAACCCGCCGCTTGCGTCCTCGGAAGACAAGGATCTCTGGAGCCGCATCCGGCACGGCTTCAAGATGCCCAACCTCGAGGGCAAACGCGCGCAGACCACCACGCGCTGGTACGCCGCACAGCCCGATTACGTCGGGCGCATGACCGCCCGGGCGAGCATGTACCTGTATCACATCGTCGAGGAAATCGAAAAGCGCGGCATGCCCACGGAACTGGCCCTGCTGCCGTTCGTGGAAAGCGCGATGCAACCCGAAGCAGTCTCCATCGCACAGGCTGCAGGGTTGTGGCAATTCATTCCCTCGACCGGAAGACTGTATTCGCTGGAGCAAAACCTGTGGAAGGACGAGCGCTTCGGGGTCATCGAATCGACTCGGGCCGCGCTCGATTATCTGCAGAAGCTCTACGCGGAGTTTGGTGATTGGCAACTGGCGTTGGCGGCCTATAACTGCGGCGAGGCGGGGGTCGAACACGCACTGGCGCGGGCCCGGGCGGCGCATCGCTCGCTCGCCTACACGGATCTGCGCCTGCCGCGAGAAACGCAGTACTACGTTCCGAAGTTGCAGGCAATCAAGAACATCATTGCGGACCCGCAGCGCTATGGTATCGAGCTACCCGATATCCGCAATGCGCCATATTTCGTGACCGTCAATAGTCCGCGCGACATGGACGTTGTGACCGCAGCCCGACTGGCCGACATGCCGGTGGACGATTTTCGCGCTCTGAACCCCGCGTTTAACCGGCCCCTGATTCTGGGAGCCTCTTCGCCGGCCATCCTGATCCCGGCCGATCGGGCCGACATGTTCGAGGCCAACCTCGCCGCATTGGATGCCACGGGCCAGCCGCTGGCCAGCTGGACGGCCTACACCCTGCAACCGGGCGAGGGGCTGGCCAAGATCGCAGAACGCGTGGGCCTCACGGAAGCGCAGCTGCGCGAAGCCAATCGCATACCGCCGCGCTACCGCCCGGCGGCCGGCTCGACCATCCTCATCCCGCGCGATGAGACGATGAGCGACGACGTAGCGCCCGGCTTCATATCGGCGTCCTTTGCCCTCGTGCCGGAGAGCGGCAACTTGCGGCAAGTCACCTATCGCGTGCGCCGCGGCGACACCCTGGCATCGGTGGCGCGGCGCTGGCATGTGGAGGCCGACGACATTGTGGCCTGGAACAATTTGCATTCGACGGCGCTCTTTGCCGGACAACGCCTCAGCCTCACCGTTGCTCGTCCCGCGGGCCCCAGCGCGCACAAGATGAAGAAGCCCGTGCCCGTCGCGAGCACCACCAGCAGCGCGGCGGTCGCCGCGCACGGCCCCGCGGCTGCTGCTCCCACCTCGCGCATGTAAGTAACGCGCCGGCGCCCGCCCGTGCGGCGCCGGACGGCATAATTGCGCACCGTTGCGCCCCGCCTTCGGGGCCGCATAATCCGGTCCACCACTCCGCGGCAGCGAACACGGGCACATACATGGCATTTTTATCGGGCAAGCGCATTCTCATCACCGGCGTACTTTCCAATCGCTCCATCGCCTACGGCATCGCGCGCGCCGCTCGGCGCGAGGGAGCGGAGCTCGCCTTCACTTACGTCGGGGACCGTTTCAAGGAACGCATAACCGCGATCGCACAGGAATTCGGCTCTACGCTCGTTTTTCCGTGCGACGTCGGCGACGACGCCCAGATCAACGCCCTGTTTGCGGATCTGGCAAACGCATGGGATGCGCTCGACGGCCTGGTACACGCCATCGGATTTGCGCCGCGCGAAGCCATTGCGGGCGATTTTCTCGAAGGCATGTCGCGCGAAGCGTTTCGCATCGCCCACGATATCTCCTCCTACAGCTTCCCGGCACTGGCCAAGGCGGCTTTGCCGCTCATGCAGGGACGACCCTCCGCGTTGCTCACCCTTACCTATCTGGGAGCGGAGCGCGTCGTACCCAACTACAACACGATGGGGATGGCCAAGGCCTCGCTCGAGGCCTCGGTGCGCTACTTGGCCGCTACGCTGGGGCCGAAAGCCATCCGCGTCAATGCGATCTCCGCGGGCCCCATCCGGACGCTCGCGGCCGCGGGCATCAAGGATTTCGGCAAGATCCTGGATCTGGTCGAGCGCAATGCTCCTTTGCGACGCAATGTCTCGATCGACGACGTGGGCAATGTGGCCGCCTTCCTTCTCTCTGATCTGGCGTCGGGCGTCACGGGCGAGATTACGTACGTGGACGCGGGATTCAGCCGAGTGGTAGCCGGAATGACCGAGTAATGTCGGCGAAAAATCGCGCTGGGCGCACCTTCGACCCCATGCGGGACCTACGTTGAGCCCGCCACCGATTCGCTCGCTGTTTCGCCAAGAGGCGATCGATGCCCAGCGCGAGAAGCTACTGGGGGAAGTCTCCAAGGCCCGGCCGGTGCCGATGTGGGTTTTCACGCTGCTCACGGCCGTCTTCGCGGGGGCGCTGATCGTATTTGCGTTCGTAGGCCAGTACACGCGGCGCGAGCGCGTCGAGGGATACCTCGAACCCGATGTGGGCACGGCACGCGTCAATGCGCCCGATGCCGGCGTGGTCGCCGACCTGATGGTCAAGGAGGGCGATGAAATCGCGGCGGGCCAGCCCCTGGTAAAGCTCTCGCAGGAGCGCACCACCGCGGGGGGCATCAGCGCCTCGGAGATGGTGCGCCGAGAGCTCACCGCGCGACTGCACTCGCTGGCCTCCGAGCTCGCCCAGGTGGCGATGCTCGGCGAACAGCAAAGCGCCCAGGCACGAAAACGCGTCGACGACCTCAAAAAGCAGCTCGATCAGGCGGCGGCGGAAGTGCGCGCGCAGCAGCAGCGTCTGGCCTCGGCGCAACTGGAGTCGCAGCGCTTTGCCCAGCTCGTGAAGGAGGGGTTTGCCTCCGAGGCCATGGCGCGGGATCGGCGCAACGACCTGCTCGACCAAACCACCAAACTCGAGAGCCTGCGGGGCAATGAGGCGGCCATCGAGCGCGAGCTGCGCACGGCGCAGGCCGAAGTGCCGCTCATCGAACTGCGCACGCGCACGCAACTGCAGCAAATCGAGCAGCGCAAGAGCGAACTGCAGCAGAGTCTGGTTCAGGAGGAAGCGCACACCGAATCGGAAATCCGTGCGCCGATCGCAGGGATCGTCACCAACATCGCGGTCACGCGGGGCGCCTCGGTGGCGGCCGATTCGGCGCTGGCTACGATCATGCCCAAGGGAGGCGGGCTGCGCGCGCAGCTGCTCGTGCCCACGAGAGCCATCGGGTTCATCGAGCCGGGCAACCCGGTTGTGATGCGCTACGACGCCTTTCCCTTTCAGCGCTTCGGCCAGTACCGGGGAAAAGTCGCGAGCGTGGGCCGCACCGTTTGGTCCGCGGGGGAGCGCGTCGGGCCCCTCACGGTGCACGAACCGGTCTACCGAATCGAGGTCGCACTCGAAGCCCAGACGGTTCGTACCGGAGCGCAGGAGTTTCCCCTGCGGGCCGGCATGCTGGTCAACGCCGACATCTTGCTTGAGAAGCGCACCGTCTTTGAATGGGTTTTCGAACCCGTACTGGCGCTGCGCGAGCGCCTGCGCTGATCATGTTCGCCAGCTTGTTCGGGCGCCGCGTGCCCATGATCATGCAAAGTGAAGCGCCGGAGTGCGGCATTGCGTGCGTGGCCATGATCGCCAGCTACCACGGTTTGCGCACGGACCTCTCGGCCATGCGGCTGCGACTGTCGCCCTCGATGAAGGGCGTGACGCTGCAGCACATCGCGGCGATCGCCGATGCGCTCAAGATGTCCTTTCGCGGAGTGCAAGCGCCGATGTCGGCGTTGGGCAAACTGCGCCTGCCGGCCATCCTGCACTGGGACATGAACCACTTCGTGGTCCTGACCGACGTCGATGGCAACAAGATCACCGTCATGGACCCGGCGCGCGGCAAGCGGGTTCTGGCCCTGGATGAGGTCTCGAACCACTACACGGGCGTCGCGGCGGAACTGGCACCGGCCACCGGATTTATCGCCCGCGACGAGCGTCAGAAGGTTTCGGTGCGTCAGCTTTTTGGCACCGCGCAGGGCCTGCACGGCGCCATTGCCCAGGTACTGATCCTTTCAATCGCGCTCGAAGTTTTTGCGATCGCGTCGCCCTTTTTCGTACAGATCGTGGTCGATCGGGTCGTGGTCGGGCGCGACGAAGATCTGTTGACGGTCTTGGGGATTGGCTTTGCGCTTCTGGTGCTGATGCAAGTTGCCGTCACGGCGGTTCGCTCCTGGCTGGGCGTTTATCTCTCGACCATGCTCAATGTGCGCCTGCTCGATGCGCTGTTCGGCCAGATGCTGCGCCTGCCGCTATCGTGGTTCGAGAAGCGTCACATCGGCGACATCGTGTCGCGGTTTCGCAGTGTCGACGCGATCCAGCGCACCCTGAGCGTCACGTTCCTCGAAGCTCTCATCGACGGTACGATGGTCGTCCTGACGCTGGGCGTGATGCTCTGGTACAGCGTGGTTCTCGCCTCGGTGGTGCTCGCCGCGGCCCTGGCCTACGGAGCAAGCCGCTGGTTGTTTTACGGCGCACAGCGCCGAGCGCTCGATGAGCAACTCGTGCACGAAGGCAAGACCGGCACGCACTTCATCGAGACGCTGCGGGGCATGATGGCCATCAAGCTCAATTTGCGCGAGCGCGAGCGTCGCTCCGCATACCAGAACCTGGTGATCGAGCAAACCAACGCGGGGGTTCTGGCGCAGCGTCTGGCGATCCTGAACCGTGTGGCCAACGGACTGATCTTCGGCTTGGAAAACATCGCGGTCGTCTGGCTCGCCGCACAACTGGTCATTGCCGGCGGCTTCTCGGTCGGCATGCTCTTCGGATTTTTGTCCTTCAAGCTGTTGTTTCTCTCCCGCGTCAACAATCTCGTGGACAAGTGGATCGAGTTTCGCATGCTGGACCTGCACGCCGAGCGCGTCGCCGACATCGCGCTGGCGCCCACCGAGCAGCCGCGCCCGGCCAGCGCACCGGCGCCCGATGCCCCGCTGAGTATCGCGGCCCGCGGATTGGGATTTGCCTACGGCGTGGAGGGGTTCACGTTCCGTAATGTCGACTTCTCCGTTCGACCGGGCGAGGTCGTGGCCATCGTCGGGCCGTCGGGCGCAGGCAAAACGACGCTCGTCAAGGTGCTCGTTGGCCTGCTGGACCGTTCCGAAGGAGCGCTCGAGGCCAACGGACGGGACGTGCGCGACTGGGACCAAAGCGCGTATCGCGCGCGACTGGGCGTGGTGATGCAAGACGACCCGCTGTTTGTCGGTTCGATCGAGGACAACATCAGCTTTTTCGATCCCCAGCACCAACCCGCACTCGTGCGCGCCGCGGCCAACGTCGCCGGCATTGACACCGACATCATGACCATGCCGATGCAGTACAACACGATCGTCGGCAGCTTGGGCGTGGCGCTCTCCGGCGGCCAGAAGCAGCGGGTGTTGCTCGCGCGCGCGCTGTACCGCAAGCCGCAGATACTGTTTCTCGACGAGGCCTTTGACCAGCTGGATCTGGCTCGCGAGCAGGAGATCAGCGGACGGCTCAAAAAGCTGGGCATAGCGATCGTCGTCGTCAGCCACCGGCCCGAGACGGTCCGCGATGTCGATCGCATCGTGCGTCTGGGCGAACCGGCGGTTAAGGCGGACGCGCCATCGTGAGCCCACAGTGAGCGCGATCGACCGCAGCGCGGCGCACGGCGCCGAGCCCATGATCCCCGCCGACCGGAGCAGCGCATGTCCTCCTACACCTGGCCCGCCATCGTCACCTTTCTGAACATCGTTTTGCTGCTGTGGGTCGGCGCGCTCGTCGGACAGGCCCGCAGCAAATACCAGATCGCGGCGCCCGCAACGACCGGCAATCCGATGTACGAGCGCACCTTCCGCGTCCAGATGAACACGATCGAGAGCACTGTTGTCTTTCTGCCGAGCGTCTGGCTCGCGGCGCTGTATGGCGCCTCGGCCCTGATCGGCGCCGCTGGACTGCTCTGGATTGCGGGGCGCGTTCTCTATGCGCACGGCTACCGCCTGGATCCGGCCAGGCGCGGTCCGGGCTACGGAGTGTCCTCGGTCGCGCTGGCCGTGGTGCTGCTCGACGCCGCCATCCGAATGGGGCGCGACTTGCTCTCCGCGTAACGAGCGCCGCGGCGCACGCCTCGCCCTTGCAGCCCCTCACAGGTACGAGCCGCAGCGTCGCACCCGAGGCGCGGGCCACGCGCCGGCTCGGCGCGCTTCGCGGCTTGGGCCCGTTCGTGCGCCCCTACCGGCGCCAGATCGCGCTCGCGGCCGTCTTCTTGTTGTTGGCCGCCGCGGCGACCTTGGCGCTGCCCGCCGCCGTGCGACTTCTGGTCGACCGCGGCCTGGCGGGGCCCGAACCGCTCGTGGCGGGTGCACGCATGGCGTCGGTCCGCAGCTATTTTTTTGTGCTCTTCGCGCTTGCCGCCGCGCTGGCGATTTTCACCGCGGCGCGCTTTTACACCGTGAGCTGGATCGGCGAGCGGGTAAGCGCCGACTTGCGTCAGGCCGTCTACGCGCATGCGCTGCGCCAGAGCCCCCAGTTTTTCGAGTCGGTGAAGACAGGCGAAATTCTCTCGCGCCTGACGACCGACACGACCGTGATCCAGTCGGCGGTCGGATCGAGTATTTCTATGGGTCTGCGCAGCGCGGTGATGGGTCTCGGTGCCCTTGCGCTGCTCACCGCGACCACGCCGCGCCTCGTGTTCACCGTCGCGGGCATCGTCGCGCTGGTCGTGCTGCCCGCGTTGGGAATCGGCCGGCGCGTGCGACGGCTGTCGCGCGCAAGCCAGGACCGCATTGCCGACACGAGCGCGATCGCCTCCGAGGCGCTCGCCGCCGTGGCCGTGGTGCAAAGCTACACCCAGGAGGCGGCCGAAACCCGGCGCTTTTTCGAGGCCAACGAACTTGCCTTTGACACCTCGGTGCGCCGCGTCGCGACCCGCGCAGCGTTTACCGCATTCTTGATCCTGGGCGTTTTCGCCTCCCTCCTCTACGGTCTGCACGACGGCGTGCAAAGCGTGCTGGCCGGACGCATCAGTGCCGGCGAGCTGAGCCAGACCTCCCTCTACATCGTGCTCGTGGCCGCCAGTGTGGCGGTCCTGGCCGAGGTCTGGGGCGATTTGCTGCGCGCCTCGGGAGCCACCGAGCGGCTGCTCGAGCTGCTGTCCGTGCAATCGGCCATCGGCGACGTTGCGCACCCCAGCCCGTGGCCGACAACGGCGGGCGCGGTCCGTGTCGAAATCTTCGCGCTCGATTTTCGTTACCCGTCGCGGCCCTCGCACGCCGTGCTGCGCGGCCTGACGCTAACCATCGAGGCGGGGCAGGCCGTGGCCCTCGTTGGATTGTCCGGAGCCGGCAAGACGACGATCTTTCAGCTCCTCGAGCGCTTCTACGAGATCGATGCGGGCGAGCTCCTCATCGGCGGCGTGTCCGTGCGCCAACTGCCCCTGGAGGAACTGCGCCGGCACATTGCCGTCGTCCCCCAGGAGCCCGTCATCTTCTCGGGCAGCGTGCTCGAAAATATCCGCTATGGACGCACGGACGCCTCCAGGGAGCAGGCGCTTGCCGCGGCCCGTGCTGCGCACGTCGACGAATTCGTCGGGCAGCTTCCGCAGGGCTACGACACGGCCGTGGGCGAGCGCGGCGTGCGACTGTCGGGCGGCCAGCGCCAGCGCATCGCCATCGCCCGCGCCATCCTCAAGGATGCGCCCCTGCTGCTGCTCGACGAGGCCACCAGCAGCCTGGACGCAAAAAGCGAACGCGCGGTCCAGGACGCTCTCGAGCGAGCCATGCGCGGCCGCACCACCATCGTGATCGCGCACCGGCTCGCGACCGTGCAGCGCGCCGATCGCATCTTTGTGCTGGATCGGGGCCAGATTGTCGAGCAGGGCTCTCACGCGCAACTCATCGAACGCGGGGGTCTGTATGCGCGCCTCGCGGCCCTGCAGTTTGCGGGGCCAGAGCAAAGCGCCGGGGCCGGTGCGCTTGGGCGCAGCCGCTCCTAGCTATACTTTGAACCTGCGGCGGGCCGCGCGTACGCACCCCATTGCGATGTGCAACGACTCACACACCCCAGGGCAGGTTGTGCAGATGCGTCAATACGAGGATTTCATGCGCCATGTCCTCGAACACGGCGTCGACAAAAGTGATCGAACCGGGACGGGAACCCGTTCGGTGTTCGGCTACCAGATGCGCTTTGAGCTCTCGCGCGGCTTTCCCCTCGTGACGACCAAAAAGCTGCACCTGCGTTCGATCATTTACGAACTGCTCTGGTTTTTGCAAGGTTCAAGCAACGTCCGGTATCTGCGTCAAAACGGCGTGAGCATTTGGGACGAGTGGGCCGATGCCCAGGGCGAGCTGGGTCCGGTCTACGGCGTTCAGTGGCGCTCCTGGCCGACACCGGACGGGCAGCACATTGACCAGATCGCGCAGGTGCTCGAGCAGATCCGAAGCAATCCGGACTCGCGCCGCCTCATCGTGTCGGCATGGAACGTGGCCGATATCGCGCGTATGCGCCTGCCGCCTTGCCACCTGCTGTTTCAGTTCTACGTTGCCCAGGGCCGCTTGAGCTGCCAGCTCTACCAGCGCAGCTGCGATATTTTTCTCGGGGTTCCGTTCAACATCGCAAGCTACGCGCTGCTCACGCACATGGTGGCGCAGCAGTGCGATCTGCTGCCCGGCGACTTTGTCTGGACCGGCGGCGACTGCCACATATACTGCAACCACTTTGACCAGGTGCGCGAACAGCTGCAGCGCGAGCCCTTTGCCTATCCACGGCTGCACATCCGCCGCCGGCCCCCGTCGATCTTCGAGTACCGCTACGAGGACTTCGAGATTCTCGACTACCAGGCCCACCCGCACATCAAGGCCCCCGTGGCAGTTTGAGGCCGTGGTGCGGATTCACCTGATCGTTGCGCGCGCGCGCAATGGCGTCATCGGCAAAAGCGGGACCCTGCCCTGGCACGTGCCGGAGGATCTGGCCCACTTCAAGCGCGTGACCCTGGGCCATACGCTCATCATGGGGCGCAAGACTTTTGACTCGATTGGCCGACCGCTGCCGGGCCGACGCAATATCGTAGTCACGCGCAACCGGCACTGGCAGGCAGCGGGGGTGGAGACGGCGGCAAGCCTGCACGCGGCGCTCGAGAAGTGCGCGACGATGCCCGGGGGAAATGGCGGCGAGGTCTTCATCATCGGCGGTGCGCAACTCTACGCGCAGGCCCTGCAGCAGCATGTGGATTCCGTCTATGTCACCGAAATCGATGCCGATTTCGAGGGCGACGCGCGCTTTCCGGCCTTAGATCCCCTGCGCTGGTGCGAGCGCTCGCGCGAGCATTTTGCGGCCTCGGGCAGCCGGTCCTTCGCGTTCGATTTTGTCCGCTACGAAGCCCGCCCCGCCCCCGATTCCCGTTGTGTCTGTGGAGACTCTGATGCCCCATGAGGACTTTCATGTTCACGGTATGCACGACCACGCACTGGAGCACGCCGCCGAACGCGGCACGAGCGATTCGCTGCCCGGTCGCATTGCCGTGCTCTCGGCCGTCCTGGCCACGTTCGGCGCGCTCATGACCTTTGCCGGCGGTGACACGCAGGCCAATGCGCAGCTGTTCAAAAACGCCGCCTCGATCACCAAGACGCGCGCCAACGATGAGTGGAACTACTACCAGGCCAAGGGCGTGAAGCGCAATCTGGCCGAGTTCGGTGCCGATATGGTCACGCGTCCGGACCGCATCGAGACCTACAAATCCGAAGCACAGCGCTACAAGAACGAGCAGGCGGAGATCAAGGCCCGGGCCGACAAGCTCGAAGAAGAGGTCAAGGAGTGGGACGCGAAAAGCGAGCAACAGATGCACCTGCACCACCGCTGGGCGATTGGTGCAACCGCCATGCAGATCGCGATCGCGCTCTCTGCAATCGTCTTGCTCTCGCGCAAAACCTGGCTGCTCTACGGCGTGGGGGTGGTCGCGCTCGCGGGCTTGGGGTTTGGCGCCCTGGCGTTGGCCGGCATGTGAGCAGGCCAGCGCCCGCGCGAAGAACGCAGGCAGCCCGGGCCCGCCGATGAAAAAAAGGCCGTGCGCGATCCTGCTGTCGCAGCGCACTGCGCCTGCAGCGCTGCCGTTGCGCTCTTTGGGCGCGTTCGGTCCGCGGCCCTTCGGTGTGATCCGCCGGCCGCTAGCGCCCGTAGCGCGCGGTTAAGGTCGCGGAGCCCAGCGAGTTGGCCTTGATGTTGTAGCCGATGAGCGCGGCGGTTGCATCGGCGGGCACGCCGAGCTTGTCGACTTTGAGCGCGTAGACCGTGAAGATGTAGTGGTGCGGCGCGTCGCCCGGAGGCGGACAAGCACCTCCAAAATCCCGGGCGCCAAAGTCGTTGCGGCCCTGATGGGCGCCGGCGGGCAGTGCGGCGCCTTTGCCGACGCCGCGCGGCACACCGGTCGAGCTCGCCGGCAGATCGTAGACCACCCAGTGCCACCAGCCGCTGCCCGTGGGCGCGTCCGGGTCGTAGACCGTCAGAGCGAAACTCTTGGTGCCGGCCGGTGCGCCCGACCACTGCAGTGCGGGCGAGATGTTATCGCCCGTGCAGCCAAACCCGGAGTAGACCTGCGCCTTCGTCAGGGTCGATCCCTCCGCAATGTCGGGGCTTTTGATTTCGAACGCCGCGGCCGAGGTGCTGGCAATTAGCCCCGTGGCGGCAGCTGCGAGCGCGGTGCGCACGGGACCCGAGAACTTTTGCATGGCGGTTTCTCCCTTCCAAGTCTTCTTGGTTGCGCACGGTGCGCTATTTGAGAGGCTTGAAGCGCAGGCGGTGCGGGCGTGCGCCCTCCTCCCCCAGTCTGCGCTTCTTGTCTTCCTCGTACTCGTGGTAGTTTCCGGCATAAAACGTCCATTGCGAATCACCTTCACAGGCGAGGATGTGGCTCGCGATGCGGTCGAGAAACCAGCGGTCGTGCGAGATCACCAGCACGCTGCCGGCAAACTCCAGCAGCGCGTCCTCCAGCGCGCGCAGCGTCTCCACGTCCAGGTCGTTGGACGGCTCGTCGAGCAGCAACACGTTGCCCCCGGCGATGAGCGTCTTGGCCAGGTGCAGCCGACCGCGCTCGCCCCCCGAGAGCTGGCCGACGATCTTTTGCTGATCGGATCCGCGAAAATTAAAACGGCCGAGATACGCGCGCGAGGGCATCGAGAAACGCCCCACCGCGAGCACGTCATTTCCGCCCGATACCTCCTCCCAGACCGTCTTGGCGCCAGACAGCGCGTCGCGCGACTGATCCACGTAGGCCAGGCGCACCGTCGAGCCGATGAGCACCTGGCCGCTGTCGCTACGCTCCTGGCCGGTGATCATCCGAAATAACGTCGACTTGCCCGCACCGTTGGGTCCGATAATCCCGACAATGGCGCCCGCGGGAACGCGAAACGACAGCTTGTCGATGAGCAAGCGGTCGCCAAAGGCCTTGCTCACGTCCCGGAACTCGATGACGTCGGTGCCCAGCCGCTCGGCCACCGGAATAAAAATCTCCTGCGTCTCGTTGCGCTGCTGGTATTCGTAGGAGTTCAGTTCCTCGAAGCGCGCCAGGCGCGCTTTGCTTTTGGCCTGGCGTCCTTTCGGGTTCTGGCGCACCCACTCGAGCTCGTGGGTGATGCTCTTGATGCGCGCGGCCTCCTGGCGCGATTCCACCGCCAGGCGCTGCTCCTTTTGCGCCAGCCAGGAGCTGTAATTGCCCTGCCACGGTATTCCGTGGCCCCGGTCGAGTTCGAGTATCCATTCGCACGCGTTGTCCAGGAAGTAGCGATCGTGCGTGACGCCCACAACCGTTCCGCTGAAGCGCTGTAGGTATTGCTCGAGCCACTCGACGCTTTCGGCATCCAGATGGTTGGTCGGCTCATCGAGCAACAGCATGTCGGGCTTGGACAGCAGCAGACGGCAGAGGGCGACGCGGCGCTTTTCGCCCCCCGAGAGGCGCTCGATGCGTGCGTCCCACGCGGGGAGCCGAAGCGCGTCAGCGGCAATCTCGAGCTGATGCTCGACTTCCGCGCCGCTTGCGGCAAGGATCGCTTCGTAGCGCGCCTGCTCGGCGGCGAGCTTGTCAAAATCCGCGTCCGGTTCCGCGTATGCGGCATAGATGCGTTCGAGCTGCGCGCGCGCGTCGAGCACCTCCGCCAGACCCTCTTCGACGGCCTCGCGCACCGTCATCTGCGGATCGAGCGTCGGCTCCTGCGGCAGATAGCCGATGCGCAAGTTGGGCATCGGCACGGCCTCGCCCTCGAAATTGGCGTCCTCGCCGGCCATGATGCGAAGCAAGGTCGACTTGCCGGAGCCGTTGAGACCCAGCACGCCGATCTTGGCGCCGGGGAAAAAAGACAGAGAGATGTCCTTGAGGATGTAGCGCTTGGGCGGCACGATCTTGCCCACGCGCCGCATGGTGTAGACGTATTGCATGGCGAAAACCTCGCGCGCGACGCGCTAGCTTACCCGCACCGGGCCATCACGCGCTGTGGGCCTGCTCGTCGGGCAAGGCCGCCCAGTCCGACAGCGGCGGGCAGGTGCATGCCAGATGCCGGTCGCCGTACACGTTGTCGATCCGCGCGACCGCGGGCCAGTACTTCGCCTGGCGCAGCGCCGGCGTCGGGAATGCCGCGAGTTCCCGCGAGTAGCGGTGCTCCCAGCGGTCTGCGCACACCATGGCGGCAGTGTGCGGTGCGTTGCGCAGCGTGTTGTCGAGCCGGTCCGACGCCCCCGTCTCGATCGCAGCGATCTCCGCACGAATCCGCACCATCGCATCGACGAACCGATCCAGTTCGCGCAGCGACTCGGACTCCGTCGGCTCGACCATGAGGGTCCCCGGAACCGGGAAGGACAAGGTCGGGGCGTGAAAGCCGTAATCCATCAGCCGTTTGGCGACGTCCTCGGCGCTGACGCCGCAGCGCTCCTTGATCGGTCGCAGGTCCAGAATGCACTCGTGCGCAACAAAGCCGTTGCGGCCGCTGTAGAGCACGGGGTAATGCGCACCGAGTTTGCGCGCCAGATAGTTGGCGTTGAGCAACGCAACTTGGGTCGCCAAGGTAATTCCCGCCGCCCCCATCATCTTCAGGTACATCCACGAGATCGGAAGGATGGAAGCCGAGCCAAAATTCGATGCGCTGACCATGCCCACCGCGCCGTCCTGGCCCAGACGGCCGGGAAGAAACGGTGCGAGATGGGACTTGACCGCGATTGGACCCACCCCCGGTCCTCCGCCTCCGTGCGGAATGCAAAACGTCTTGTGCAGATTCAGGTGCGAAACGTCGCTACCAAAATCCGCGGGCCGGGCCAAACCGACCATGGCATTGAGATTTGCGCCATCGGTATACACCTGGCCGCCGTGGCGGTGGACGATTTCGCAGACCTTTCGGATCGACTCCTCGAAGACACCGTTGGTCGAAGGGTAGGTAACCATGAGCGCCGCCAGATGCTTGGAATGCTCTTCGGCCTTGGCCTCCAGATCCGCCACATCGACGTTGCCCTGTGCGTCGCAGGCCACGACAACGATCTGCATGCCCGCCATTGCGGCCGATGCCGGGTTGGTGCCGTGTGCGCTGGCCGGGATCAGGCACACCGTGCGCTCGGGCTGTCCGCGCGATCGGTGATATGCACGAATCGCCAGCAGGCCCGCGAACTCGCCTTGTGCGCCGGAGTTGGGCTGCAGGCTGACACGGTCGTAGCCGGTGCACTCTGCCAGCATCTGTTCGAGCGACTCGATCAAGGTGCGATAGCCCGTGCTTTGTTCCGGCGGCGCAAAGGGATGCAGCGCCGCAAATTGCGGCCAGCTCACCGGAATCATCTCCGAGGTCGCGTTGAGCTTCATCGTGCACGAGCCCAGCGGGATCATCGTGCGGTCCAGCGCCAGATCGCGATCGGCCAGTTCGCGCATATAGCGCAGCAGCGCGGTTTCCGATCGATAGCGCTGAAACACGGGCTGGCGCAGAAAATCCTGGCCACGGCGCAGCGACGATGGCAGCGCATCGGCGCTGATGCGCTCCAGTACGTCGATGTCGGCAGAAACGCCCAGCACCTCCCACAGCGCCTGCACGTCCCTGCGGCTGGCCGTCTCATCGAGGGAAATGCCCACGCTGCTCGCTCCCAGTTCGCGCAAGTTATAGCCTCGCGCGCGGGCCGCCGCGTGCACCCTGGGCGCATCGACGCCGTCGACGCGCACCGTATCGAAGAAGGCCTCGGAAACGCGCACACCGCCTTTGCGCAACCCGGCGGCCAGAACGACGGCGAGGCGGTGCACCCGCCCGGCGATGCGGCGCAGCCCGTCGGGGCCGTGGTAGACGGCGTACATCGAGGCAATGATTGCAAGCAGTACCTGCGCCGTGCAGATGTTCGAAGTCGCCTTTTCGCGGCGAATGTGCTGCTCGCGCGTTTGCAGCGCCAGGCGCAGGGCCGGCGTTCCTTGTGCATCGACCGAGATGCCCACCAGCCGTCCGGGCATGGAGCGCTTGAACTCCTCGCGGCAGGCCAGAAATCCTGCATGCGGTCCGCCAAACCCCATCGGCACACCGAAGCGCTGCGCACTGCCCACCACGATGTCGGCGCCCCAGCGGCCGGGTGGCTCCAAAACCGCAAGCGCCAGCAAATCGGCGGCCACGGTCACAAGGGCACCGGCCGCGTGCAGCCCGCGAACAATTGCAGCAGGGTCGCGCAGCTCGCCGGTCGACGAAGGGTACTGCAGCAAGGCACCAAAGCATTCGGGCCCCAACTCGGCCAGATCGCCAACCACGATCTCGATGCCCAGCGGCTCCGCGCGGGTACGCACGACGCTGATCGTCTGCGGATGACACTCGGCCGATACCAAGAACCGATTGGACGCATGCGAGGCTGCGCAACGCCGGGCCAGCGTCATCGCCTCGGCCGCGGCAGTAGCCTCATCGAGCAGCGAAGCATTGGCGATCGGCAGGGCGGTGAGTTCGCTCACCATCGTCTGAAAGTTCAACAAGGCCTCCAGACGCCCCTGCGAGATTTCGGCCTGGTAGGGCGTGTAGGACGTGTACCACGCGGGGTCTTCCCAAATATTGCGCGCGATCACGGCCGGCATGATGGTTCCGTAGTACCCCATGCCGATGAAGCTTCGCAGCACCTGATTGGATTGGGCGATTGCGCCAATTTCCTCGAGCGCCTGCACCTCGCTTGTGGGCGGCCCCAAGCGCAGTGGCGCAGTACTACGGATCGATTCGGGCACAATGGCACCGACGAGATCCTCGAGACTGTCGAGCCCGAGTTCGGAGAGCATGACCTCCATCTCCTGCCGGCTCGGACCGACGTGCCGCGCAAGAAACTCCGCCGGATTTTCGAGCTCTTGCAGCGGCACCACGGCGCACCCCTTGTCTGCGTCCATCATTTCTCCGAATCCACCGTCGTTTGGTAAGCCTTCGCATCAAGCAGCCCTTGCAGCTTTGCGGGCTCCTGCGGCTGCATGCGAAACAGCCACGCGCCGTAGGCATCGCGATTGACTTTTTCGGGCGCGTCCTTGACGGCGTCATTGACCGCCGTCACGGTCCCGGCAACGGGCGCATAGATGTCCGAGGCGGCCTTCACCGATTCGACCACCGCAATCACATCACCGGCCGCAAAGGCCTTTCCCACGGCCGGCAAATCGATAAAGACCAGGTCACCGAGCGCGTCTTGGGCGAAATCGGTAATGCCCACCAGCACGCTGCCGTCGGGCTGCGTTTGCACCCACTCGTGCGACTCGGTGTACCGCAGTTCTTCCGGAATGCGCATTGCGTCCTCCTTGCCAAAGATGTGCGTTGCGGCCTTCCCACGCGCGCTTCACTGGAGCACCCTGCCGTGGCGCACGAAGGCAGGCCGGCAGACCCGGGCACGGGCGGGGCCCGCGCGCAAGGCCACCGAGACTTCGTCGGCCAAGGCCACGCCCGCGGGCAGCCGCGCGAGCGCGATCGAGCAGCCCACGGTGGGCCCAAATGTTCCGCTGGTGATCTCCCCGGAGCCCTGCGCCGTGGCAACCGCCTGATGCGCGCGCAGCACGCCGCGGTCCAGCAGCTTGAGTCCGAGCAGCTGACGCAATCCGGGGTTTGCGCGCTGGCTCTCGAGCACTGCGCGGCCGATAAACTCGCGCGGTTCGCGCCAGTCCACCGTCCAGGCCAAACCCGACTCGAGCGGCGTCACGCTCTCGTCCATCTCCGCCCCGTAGAGATTCAAGCCCGCCTCCAGGCGCAGCGTGTCGCGCGCCCCCAAGCCGCAGGGCGCAACATCGGCGCCGGCCAACGCGCTCCAGAGTTCCGTGGCCTGCGGCGCGGGCAGGGCGATTTCGAAGCCGTCTTCGCCTGTGTAACCGGTGCGCGCGAGAAACCAGTCGCCTTGGGCCGCCGCGCAAAAGCTGCCCAGAGACTCGACCACGCGTGCAACGTGCGGCACGGCGCGGCACAGGCGTGCGCCGGCACTCGGCCCCTGGACCGCGATGAGGGCGAGATCGGCGCGCATGCGCAACTCCATGTCAAAGCCGCGCTCGCGGCGCACCTGCTGCATCCAAGCCAAATCGCGTTCACCCGTAGCGGCGTTGACCACCAGACGGAAGGCAGCGCCCTCGCCAGCGAGCCGGTAGACGATCAGATCATCGAGAACTCCGCCGTCGTGCCGCAGCATGCAGCTGTACAGCGCCTTGCCGGGCTCGAGTCGAGCCGCGTCGTTGGCCAAGAGCGTGCGCAGCCCTTGCAGGGCATCGGCGCCGTTTACGTCGACGACACGCATGTGCGAGACGTCGAACATTCCGCTGCCCGCGCGCACCGCCAGATGCTCTTCGATTTGCGAGCCGTAGTGCAGCGGCATCTCCCAGCCGCCGAAATCGACCATCTTTGCGCCCGCGGCGCGGTGGATCTCGAACAAGGCAGTGCGCTTGAGCATCAGGCAGATCCGGAGCAGGGACTACGCATCGAATCCTCGATGCGCACCCCTCTGTCCTTTTGCCTGAGAGTTCGGGGATGGGTGCCGGTGCATTACCGACCAGCACCGCACAATCCCTTGCACCTTCGGCGTCGGACCGAAGTCCGATCTCTCCAGAGACGCCCGCGCGGCGCGGTTCCTTGACCTGAGCGATTACGGGTGTTGCGCCTTCGGCGGCCGGCAACACCGAAGAGCCCACGGGCTTGGTTCGGCGCTGCGGCGCTCTCCCACGTCGCGGTCACGAGCGTGCGCACAGCATACACGATTCCGGGCTCAGACCCGGTGTCGCATCAGGTGCGCGGCAGCGTCACCCCGGTCTGGCCCTGGTATTTGCCGCCGCGATCGCGATACGAGGTCTCGCACACCTCGTCGGCTTCGATGAAGATGACTTGCGCACAGCCCTCGTCCGCGTAGATCTTGGCCGGCAGCGGCGTGGTATTGGAAAACTCCAGCGTCACATGCCCTTCCCATTCGGGCTCAAGCGGGGTGACATTGACGATGATGCCGCAGCGGGCGTACGTGCTCTTGCCCAGGCAGATAGTGAGCACATTGCGCGGTATGCGGAAATATTCGACGGTGCGCGCCAGGGCAAAGGAGTTGGGGGGGATGATGCAGACCCGGCCGCGGAAATCGACAAAGGAGTTCGGGTCGAAGGCTTTGGGATCAACGATGGTGCTGTTGATGTTGGTGAAAATCTTGAATTCGGCAGCGCATCGGATGTCGTAGCCGTAACTTGACGTTCCGTAAGACACGATGCGCTCGCCCTGGACGCTGCGCACTTGCCCCGGCTCGAAGGGCTCGATCATGCCCTGTGCCGCCATGCGCCGGATCCAGCGGTCACTCTTGATCGACATTGCCGCTCCTCCAAAGGCCTCGAATTCTACGGCAGCCGCCGACGGCACCAGGGTTGCTCGCGGCAGCGCTCCAAAATATCCAAATGGTGGTTTTTGCGCTACAAAGCCGTGACTTGCGCGCGGCGCCAATGTCGGATACAAAACCCGCCGCAGGGCATGCGCAGCACCCGCGCGTGCCGCTACCGGCATTGACATGGCACTGGACTGGACAACCTCCAAGCAAGGCTTGGCGGCCAAAGAGCTTCGCCCCCGACGCACACTTCCGGGCGATTGGATTCCCGCACAAGTGGGCGATTTGCTGCGCGACGTCGACACGCCTGCGCTCATCGTCGATCTGGACAAGTGCGAGTCCAACATGGCCAAGCTGATGGCCGCGGTGGAGGGCACGCAGGTGCGGGTTCGGCCGCACGCCAAGACCCACAAGTGCGTGGAACTCGCGCGCCGGCAAATCGCCGCGGGAGCCGTCGGCGTGTGTTGCCAGAAACTGGGCGAGGCCGAGGCGATGCTCGCCGGTCACGTGAGCGACGTGCTCATCACCAACGAAATCGTCGGTGAATCCAAGCTGCGCCGCCTGGCGCGTGTGGCCCGCGCCTATGCGCCTGCGCGTCTGGGAGTCTGCATCGACAGCCCGGAGATCGCGCGCCAGCTGGCGACGATCTGCCGCGCCGAGCAGGTGGTGCTCGATGTATACGTCGAGATCGACGTCGGACAAAACCGTGGTGGTATCGCCGAGCCGCGCGCCGCAGCGGCCATGGCGCGCATGCTGCAAGACACGTCCGTGTTCCGCTTCCGCGGATTGCACGCCTACGCGGGCTTAGCGCAGCACCGCCGTGGTGTGCCCGAGCGGCGCGCCGCCGCCGAGGCTGCGGCCTTGCGCGCGGCGCAGGCCAGGGACGCGATCCTCGCGGTCAATGTTCCGTGCGAGGTCGTCACCGGCGGAGGTACGGGTACCTTTGCCTATGACGTGCGCAGCGGCGTGTACACCGAAGTGCAGCCCGGCTCCTATATCTTCATGGACGCCGACTACGCGCGCAACGAACAAGACGCCCACGGACCCCAGTTCGAGGTGGCGCTGTTCGTACTGGCTACCGTGATGAGCCTGCGCGAGGATCGCGCTACGCTCGACGCGGGCTTAAAGGCCTTTTCCACCGACACGGGGCCGGCACGTCCGACTTTTCCGGGCTGGCGCGTGCGCAATGTCTCCGACGAGCACACCGTGCTCATGCGCGCCGATGACGCTACGCCGATCCGCCTGGGCGACAAAGCGCTGCTGGTCCCGGGGCACTGCGACCCGACGGTCAACCTGCACGAGTGGCTCGTGGCCACGCGCAAGGGCCGCGTCGAGGCCGTCTGGCCGATCGAAGGACGCGGTCGCATCTACTAGGAGCGGCTACAGGCCCGGAGCGCGGCGCGCGAGCCTTGGCTCTCAGGATCGCAGGCCCACGAGCCGGCGCAGGAAGGCCCAGAGCAAACTCCAAAAACCCATCCGCGCAACAGGCGCCGCGGGCGCCGCCTCGCCGCCCGCGGCGGCCGGTGCCAGGCGCTGGGAAAACGCGGCAAAGAACTTCTCCGACATTGCCCCCGCGGCCGCATCGATCAGGCGCGAGCCGATCTGCGCGAGCTTGCCACCGACCTGTGCGCTCGTTGAGTAGCTCAGGTGCGTTCGCTGCGGACCGTCCGGACGCAGGGCGACGCGCGCCTGTCCGCGCACAAAACCCGTTGTGCCGCCGCTACCGTCAAAGCGCAATGTATAGGAGTCGGGAGCATGCACGTCGGTGAGTGCGACCGTGCCCTTGAAGCGCGCTTTGACCGGCCCGATCGAGGCATCGATCGTCGCCTCATACGTGTCTTGTGCGGTGCGCGTCATGCTCTGACAGCCCGGCACGCATTGGCGCAGCAGTTCGATGTCGTTGAGTGCGTCCCAGGCGCGCTGCTGGCCCACGGGCAGAAGCTGCTCGCCTTTTAGTTCCATCGTTCCTCCCCCATCCGACCGCGCGGACCCGCGTGGGCAAGTACCCGGGCGAGCTCGGCAAGGCTATCGACGCTGTGAACCGGAAGCAGCTGATCGACATGCGGCAGCATGGCGCGGATCCCCTGTGCCTTGGGCTCGAAGGCATCGTAACGCAAGAGGGGATTGAGCCATACCAGGCGGCGACACGACTTCGACAGGCGCTCCGTCTGCCACGCCAGCGCGCTCACGTCCCCGCATTCGAGCCCGTCGCTCATGAGCAGGACACTGCGGTTGCCGCTGAGCACGCGCCGCGCCCAGCGACGGTTGAATTCTTCCAGGCACGACGAGATTCTCGTACCGCCCGACCAGTCGTCGACCGCGGCCACGGCCCGCTCGACCGCCACGTCGGGATCGAGCGCGCGCAATGCGCGCGTGATGCGCGTGAGGCGTGTGCCGAACACGAACGACTCCAGGCGGCAGTCGGCATTGCTGAGCGCGTGCAAAAAGTGCAGAAAGACCCGCGAATAGCGGCTCACGGAACCCGAGATGTCGACGATCGCCACCAGCGGCTCGAGCCGCGTGCGCCGCCTGCGCCGCGGCACATCGATGAACTCGCCCGCGCGCCGCGCGGCCGCCCGCAGCGCCGCCTGCACGTCAAGCCGACGGCCCCGATGCGAGGGTGCGTCGCGACGCGTGATCTGTTGCGCGAGAAACGGACGCAGTTCTTCGATCATCCGCCGCGCGTAGATCCACTCCTGGGCCGACATCGTGTCGAAATCGGCCTTGCGCAACTGCTCGCGTTCCGACCAGGTGCCCGCCGCGTTGATTTCCAGGGGGGTAAGGTCCGCCTGCGGCAGCGGCGCCGACACTGCGGGTGCGCGCAGCGCCGACTCCAGCCGCTGGTTGCGCTCCTTGGCCTCGCGCGTGCGACTTGCGACCCGCGGCAGGAGCAGGCGCATCATCTGGCCCAGCAGGTCGGGATCGCGCCAAAACGCGGCAAAGGCCTGATCGAACAGCGCACGGTGCTCGGTGCGATCGATCAGGCAGGCGAACAGGGTGTTGCGGAAGTCCTGCCGCGATGCAAGACCGACCAGCGGCACCGCGCGCAGCGCCAGCACGACGCGATCCGTTCCCACCGGCAGCCCGGCGGCTCGCAGCACGCGCGCGAAGTGCACGATGTTTTGCGCCAGGCGGCCGGCCGGCACGCACGAGGCTTGCGGCCGCTGCATGTGCGCGCCTTGCCTCAGACGCGGGCCGCTTCCAGACGCACGCGCTCGAGCAGCCGCGCCACCTCTGAGCCCTGCACGCGCGCGATGTCGTCTTGGTACTTGAGCAGCACGCCGAGCGTGCTCTCCACGGCCTGCGCCTCGAGTGCCACGGCGTCGAGCGCCACGAGCGCTTGCGCCCACTCGATGCTCTCGGAGACCCCCGGCAGCTTGTAGAGATCCATCTCGCGCATCGCCTGGACGAAGGCCACGACCTGGCGGCTCAGCTCCGCGGCGCAGTCGGGCGCCTTGCGCCGCAAGATGTCGAACTCGCGCGCCGCGTCCGGATAGCCCACCCAATGATAGATGCAGCGGCGCTTGACCGCGTCGTGGATCTCGCGCGTGCGATTGGACGTGATCACCACGAGGGGCGGCTGCTGCGCCCTGACCGTAGTCCATTCGGGAATGGTGATCTGAAAATCGGACAGCACCTCGAGCAAGAAGGCCTCGAAGGGTTCGTCGGCCCGATCGAGCTCGTCGATGAGCAGCACCGGCGGCACCGCGTGCGGCTGCAGTGCGCGCAGCAGCGGGCGCGCGATCAAGAAGCGTTCGGAAAACAGCTCGCGGGCGAGGCTGGCACGCACGTCGCGGCCCCGCGCCGCCTCCGCGCCCGCGCCTTGCGCGTACGCCTCGCCCAGGCGGATCTCCAGCATCTGGCGCGCGTAATTCCACTCGTAGGCCGCGTCGTGGATGTCGAGTCCTTCGTAGCACTGCAGTCGAATGAGCTCGGCGTCCAGAGCGCCCGCGAGGACCTTGGCGATCTCCGTCTTACCGGTCCCCGGTTCGCCCTCGACGAACAACGGTCGGCCCAACCGCAAGGCGAGAAACACTGCCGTGGCCAAGGAACGATCGGCCACATAGTCGCCGCGGGCCAGCAGCGCCAGCGTTGCGTCGACCGATTCGATCGTGCGCGCCGCCGCCGGGCCCGGCGGCGGCTGCGGCAGGGACCCGGCCGGCAGTTCCCTGGGCGACTCCGGCGGCACCCGCGTCAACCCAGCGCCCGCGCCACGGCCCTTTTTGCCACGACCGGAATGAGATGCGCGCGATACTGGGCAGAACCGTGCAGGTCGTCGTTCAGACCGGCGGCTTCGATCTGCACGCCGTCACACGATTCGGGTGCGAATTTGCGGCCAAGCGCCGCCTCAAGCGGCTTGCATCGGAAAACTCCGCTGCCTGCGGCGCCGGTCACCGCAACGCGCACTCCTGCTGCCGTCTTGGCCACCATCACTCCCACCAGGGCAAAGCGGGAAGCGGGCTGGCGGAATTTCTCGTAGCCGGCACGCTCCGGGATGGGAAAGTGCACCGCCGTGATGATTTCGTTGGGCCGCAGCGCGGTTTCGAACAGGCCCAGAAAGAAATCGTCGGCCGCAATCTGCCGCTGGTCCGTCTGTACGGTCGCACCCAGGCCCAGTACGGCGGCCGGATAGTCCGCGGCCGGGTCGTCGTTGGCGAGCGACCCGCCCAGCGTTCCGCGATCACGCACTTGGCGATCGCCGATGCCCGCCGCAAGCTGCGCGAGCGCGGGGATGGCACGGCCCAGCTCGCGCGAAGCTGCCACGCTGGTATGCGTGGCCATGGCGCCGATCGTGACGCGCTGCGCGTCGACCCGGATCGCATCGAGGCCCGCGATTGCGCGCAGGTCAACGAGGGCGGACGGCGAAGCCAGCCCGAGCTTCATCGCCGCGACCAAGGACTGGCCCCCCGCCAGCAGACGCGCATCGCCCCCGAGCAGCTTGGCGGCCTCCGCGGTAGAACCGGGACGGTGATATTGGGTTTGCATAGTTCGTTCTCCTCAGCGCTTGGCAGCGGCCTGGATCGCGGTCCAGACCGCAAACGGTGTGGCCGGCATCGGAACGTCGCGCACTCCGAGCGACGAGAGGGCGTCGGTCACCGCGTTCATGATTGCCGCAGGACTGCCGATGGCGCCAGCCTCGCCGCAACCCTTGGAGCCCAGCGGATTGTGCGTGCAGGGGGTACCGGCCACCGTTTCCACTCGCAGCGGAGGCACATCGTCGGCCCGCGGCATCGCGTAGTCCATGAAACTACCGCTCACCAGCTGCCCATCCTCGTCGTAGCGGCAGCCCTCCAGCAGCGCCTGCCCCAGGCCGTGCACGATGCCACCGTGGACTTGGCCCTCCACGATCATCGGGTTGACGACGTTGCCAAAGTCGTCGCAAGCGGTGAACCGATCGACTCGCACCTGCCCCGTGGCCGGGTCGACCTCCACTTCGCAGACATAGGAGCCCGCCGGGAAGGTGAAGTTGGTCGGATCGTAAAACGCGTTCTCGTTGAGGCCCGGTTCGAGTTTGTCCAACGGGTAGTTGTGCGGCACGTAGGCCGTGAGCGCGATCTCGCCGAAGGTCTTTTTGCGGTCCGTGCCCGCGATGCGAAATTCGCCGTCCGAGAACTCGATGTCCGCGTCGGAGGCCTCGAGCAGGTGCGCCGCAATCTTCTTTCCCTTAGCGATGATCTTGTCGACCGCCTTGAGGATCGCGGAGCCGCCCACCGCCAGCGAGCGGCTGCCATAGGTTCCCATTCCGAAGAGAATCTTGCCGGTATCCCCGTGCTGGATGTCGACGTCGTTCAATCCGATCCCGAGCTTGTCGGCCACGATCTGCGAAAACGTGGTCTCGTGCCCCTGCCCGTGGCTGTGCGAGCCCGTGAAGATCGTCACCTTGCCCGTGGGGTATACCCGCACCTCTGCCGCCTCGAACAAGCCGGCACGAGCTCCGAGCGCTCCGGCGACGTTGGAAGGTGCGAGCCCGCAGGCCTCGATGTAGCACGAGTAGCCCATGCCGCGCAGCAGGCCCTTGCGCGCACTTTCGGCGCGTCGCGCGCCGAAGCCGTCGACGTCGGCGATCTGCCGCGCCCGCATGAGCGTTGTCTCGTAATCGCCCGTGTCATAGGTCAACCCCACCGGCGTGGCGTGGGGGAACTTGCGGACGAAATTGCGTCGGCGCAGCTCGGCCGGATCGATGCGCATTTCGCGCGCGGCCATCTCGACGATGCGCTCGACCACGTAGGTCGCCTCGGGCCTGCCGGCGCCGCGCACGGCGTCGACCGGGGTCGTGTTCGTAAACACCGCCTGCACCTCGCTGTAAATCGCCGGGGTGGCGTACTGGCCGGCCAGCAAGGTTGCATACAAGATGGTCGGAATGGCGCTGCTGAAGGTCGAGAGGTACGCCCCGAGGTTGGCGGTGGTGTGCACGCGCAGCCCCAGGAACTTGCCATCCTTGTCCAGTGCGAGCTCGGCGCGAGTGACATGGTCACGCCCATGCGCGTCGGTTAAAAAGCTTTCACTTCGCTCCGCGGTCCACTTGATCGGGCGGCCGATCTGCTTGCTCGCCCAGACCAAGGCGGTTTCCTCCGCGTACAAAAAGATCTTCGACCCGAAGCCTCCGCCCACGTCAGGAGCGACAACCCGCACCTTGTGTTCGGGCAGGCCCAGTACGAAAGCGGTCATCAAGAGCCGCTCGACGTGCGGGTTCTGGTTGGCCACGTACAGCGTATAGCTGTCATCGGCCAGGGAGTACGACGCGTTGGCGGCGCGCGGCTCAATGGCGTTGGGAACGATCCGATTGTTGACGAACTCCATCGTCGTCACGTGCGCCGCAGCGGCAAACGCGGCGTCCGTAGCCGCCTTGTCGCCCCATCCCCACGTATAGCAGACGTTATCGGGCGCCTCGTCATGAACCGCCGACGCGCTCTTCGATGCCGTGGCCGTAACGGCCACGGCCGGCAAAACCTCGTAGTCGACCTCAATGAGCGCGGCGGCGGCCCGCGCCTGCTCGAGCGTCTCGGCCACCACGAGCGCGATGGCCTCGCCGACATAGCGCACCTTGCCCTCCGCGAGCACCGGATGCTTCGGTTCCTTCATCGGCGAACCATCGATCGACTTGATTTGCCAACCACAAGGCAGGCCGCCGACGGCCGCCATGTCCTTGCCCGTGATAATGCCCAGCACACCGGGGGCGCGCGATGCCTGCCCCGTGCTCACCGCGCGCAGGCGCGCGTGCGCATGCTGGCTGCGAACAAACACCGCATAGCTCTGGTTGGGCAGCACCATGTCGTCCGTGTACTGCCCCTTGCCCGTGAGAAAACGGTAATCCTCTTTGCGCTCAATCGAGCGACCGACCAATCCGGGTGCACCCATGGCTGCCTCCTCACAAGCCCATGGCCTTCGCGCCCTGCGCGACGGCCTTGACGATATTCTGGTAGCCCGTGCAGCGGCAGAAATTGCCATCCAGGCCCGCTCGGATCTGCTCCTCGGTCGCGTGCGGATGATGCGCGACGAGGTCGAGCGCGCTCATCACCATGCCCGGCGTGCAAAAGCCGCACTGCAAGCCGTGGCAGGCACGAAACGCCTGCTGCATCGGGTGCAGTGAACCGTCCGCGGGCGAGATTCCTTCGATGGTTGTGACCGCGCTGCCCGTCGCTTGCACCGCCAGCACGTTGCAGCTCTTGACCGCGCGCCCGTCGATATGAACCGTGCAGGCGCCACACTGAGCGGTATCGCAGCCGATGTGCGTTCCCGTCAGGCGCAGTTGCTCGCGCAAGAACGTGGAAAGCAAGGTGGTTGCGCTCACCTCGGCCGATACGGCCCTCCCGTTGACCTGAAGTTGAATTTTTTGCGTCATCTTCTCTAGTCCTCCCATTGACGGAACTGCGGTTGCGGCGCACCGATCATAGTCCGAAGAGGCAGCGCGGAGGCCGCGATCTTGGTTGTGCGGTGCAATAGGACGACGTCAAACGGGTCTTGCACTTTCGCAAGACCGCACCAGGACACGCTGTTATTGTGGTTATTGCGGGCAGCCGCGCGGCCGAAGCGGCGCGTTGCAAAGCGCCGCCAATCTGGCATCGTTACTGTCCCGACAGGGTCAAGCAGCGGGAAGAGGACATGGACAGTGTAGACACGCAGGTGCTGAAAAAAGCACAAGAATGGATCCACGCCAGTCAGCGTGGCGTGATGGGAACCGTGGTGCGCACGTGGGGATCGGCGCCCAGACCGGTGGGCGCGCTGGTCGGGATCCGCAGCGACGGACAGGTCGTCGGGTCGGTCTCGGGGGGATGCATCGAGGACGACCTCATCGATCGGGTGCGCGCCGGTGCGCTGGCGCTGGAGCGTCCGCAACGGGTCAAGTACGGCGTAAGCGCGGAAGAGGCCACACGCTTTGGCTTGCCCTGCGGCGGAACGATCGAGCTGGTGCTCGAGCCTCTGGGTCAGCAATCGAGAATCGACGAGCTGCTCGAGCGCGTGGCCGCCGGCCAGCAGGTCGCACGGCGTCTGGATTTGCGCACGGGCGAAGTTTCCCTTAGCGACGGGCAAGGTTATGCGGCGCTGTCAGTCGATGACGCGGCGCTCGTGAGCGTTCACGGACCGACGTGGCGGCTGCTGCTCATCGGTGCGGGGCAGCTCACCCAGTACCTCGCGGAAATGGCGCTCGCCCTCGACTACCAGGTGCTCATCTGCGATCCGCGAGAAGAATATGCGGATGCCTGGTCCGTTGCCGGCACGACGCTCGTTCGCACCATGCCCGATGACACGGTCATCGAATGCCATCCGGACCGGCACACGGCAATCGTCGCGCTCACGCACGACCCCAAGCTCGATGATCTCGCGCTCATCGAGGCGCTGCACTCTCCGGCGTTTTACGTCGGAGCCATCGGATCGCGCAAAAACCAAGACAAGCGCAAGGAGCGCCTCAAGGAGTTCGGGGTCACCGATGCGGAACTCGCTCGCCTCTTCGGGCCCGTGGGGCTCAAAAACGGCGCGCGCACCCCCTCGGAAATCGCCGTTTCCATCCTGGCCGAGCTCACGGCGGTCAAGTACGGCTACCGCATTCCGCAGCCCGTTGCCGCAGCCTCCGTGGCGACGGTGGAATCGGGCTGCGCGATCCCCTAGTCGCGCTTTACGTGTTGGAGATCTTGATGGCCGGCATCTTCGCCGAGAGATCGCGTGCGCGCTCGGCGATGCGAATGGCGATCCGGCGCGCGATCGCCTTGTAGGTGCAAGCGATCTCGCCCTCGGGGTCGGCCACAACCGTGGGTCTTCCGCTGTCGGCGTGCTCGCGGATGCGAATGTCCAGCGGCAGCGAGCCCAGCACCTCGACCGAATATTGTTGGGCCATTTTGGCCGCACCGCCGGCCCCGAAGATGTGCTCTTCGTAGCCGCAGCGCGAACAGATGTGGGTCGCCATGTTCTCGACGATACCCAGAATCGGCACGCCCACCTTCTCGAACATGCGCAGTCCCTTGGCCGCGTCGAGCAGGGCGATGTCCTGCGGTGTGGTCACGATGACCGCGCCGGTGACGGGAACTTGCTGCGCGAGGGTGAGCTGTATGTCGCCCGTTCCCGGAGGCATATCGATCACCAGATAGTCGAGGTCGCGCCAGTTGGTGAGCGTGAGCAGCTGCTGCAGCGCCGAGGTCACCATCGGTCCGCGCCAGATCATGGGTTGGGCCGGATCGATAAGAAAGCCGATCGAACTGGCCTGGATTCCGTGGCCCTCCAGCGGATCGAAGGTCTTGCCGTCCTTGCTCGTGGGCTGGCCCGCGATCCCCAACATGGTGGGCTGGCTGGGTCCGTAGATATCGGCGTCGAGCATGCCCACGCGCGCACCCTCGGCCGCCAGTGCCAGCGCCAGGTTGGCGGCCACGGTGCTCTTGCCCACGCCGCCCTTGCCCGAGGCCACAGCAATGATGTTGCGCACGTTGGGCATGACTTTGAGACCCCGCTGCACCGTGTGCGCAACGATTTTTGCGCGCACCTCCACGTGCGGTGCGTCGGCACCGGCGGCTTGCAGCGCCTGCGTGATGCGCGCGCGCATCGGTTCGATTTGACTCGCCGCCGGATAGCCCAGCTCGACTTCCACGCGCACGACGCCGCCCGCCACCTCCACCTTAGAGACCTCGCGCGAACTCACGAGATCCTTGCCGGTGTTGGGATCGACGACCGCTGCCAGTACGCTCTTGACTTGCTCGAGTTCCATTGCCATGTCGTTGCCGCGAGACGCTGCGCGCCTGCACTGTCGCTGAAAAAAGCGCAAGCATACGGTACCGGCGGCAGGCCAAGACCCTACCGGCTGATAGACTGCGGCTGCCTTGGGCGGTGAGCTCGCTCCCCCACACGTCGCAGATGCCACAACGAGAACTTTTTGTGACCACGGCGCTACCCTACGCCAACGGAGCGCTGCACATCGGCCACGTCATGGAGTACATCCAGGCCGATGTCTGGGTGCGCTTCGAGCGGCTGCGCGGCCACAAGGTGCATTTCGTGTGCGCCGACGATGCCCACGGCGCTCCGATCATGATCGCGGCCGAAAAGGCCGGCACCACGCCGCAGCAGTTCGTCGCCACGGTGGCGGCCGCGCGCAAGCCCTGCCTCGACGGATTTTTGATCGGCTTCGACCACTGGCACTCCACCGAGTCGCCGGAGAACGTCGAACTGTCTCAAGACATCTACCGGCGGCTGCGCGCCGCGGGCCTGATCGCGACCCGAGCCATCGAGCAGTTCTACGACCCGGTCAAGCACATGTTCCTGCCGGACCGTTACATCCGCGGCCAGTGTCCGCGCTGCGGCGCCCAGGACCAGTACGGAGACGCCTGCGAGGTCTGTGGCGCGGTATATGCCGCCACCGAACTGCGCCAGCCCAGATCGGCGCTCTCGGGAGCCGCGCCCGAGCTGCGGACTTCGGAGCATTACTTCTTTCGCCTCTCCGACGAGCGCTGCCGCGCGTTTTTGCGCGGATGGATCGCGGACGGCCGGCTGCAGCCCGAAGTCGCCAACAAGGCGCGCGAGTGGCTCGACGGCGACTCCGGTCTGGCCGATTGGGATATCTCGCGCGACGCCCCGTATTTCGGCATTCCCATACCGGATGCACCGGGCAAGTTCTTCTACGTCTGGCTCGATGCCCCCATCGGCTACCTGGCCTCGCTCAAGGCCTATTGCGCGCGCCAGGCCATGGACTTCGAGGCCCTGCTGCAAAACCCGCGTACCGAGCAGATTCACTTCATCGGCAAGGACATCATTTACTTTCACACGCTGTTTTGGCCGGCGATGCTGCACTTTGCAGGCGCACCCTACAAGGTTCCGGACCGCGTCTACGTGCACGGCTTTATCACGGTGAGCGGCGAGAAGATGTCCAAGAGCCGGGGAACGGGCATTGACCCGCTGCGCTACCTGCAGCTGGGCATGAACCCGGAGTGGATGCGCTATTACATTGCCGCCAAACTCAACGCGCACGTCGAGGACGTGGACTTTCACCCCGAGGACTTTCTGCAGCGGGTCAACAGTGACTTGATCGGCAAGTACGTCAACATCGCGAGTCGTGCCGCGAACTTCATCACGCGGTTCTTTGACGGCCACGTGCTGGACGCGGCGTCCGACCCGCAGGCACCCTTGCTCGGGGCCGAGCCGGTCGGTGCCGAGATCGCCGAGGCCTACGAGGCACGCGAGTTTGGCAAGGTCGTGCGGCTGGCGATGGCCTTTGCCGATCAGCTCAACCGCCAGTTCGACGCGGCAAAACCCTGGGAACTCGCCAAGCACGCGGCGCAGCGCCAGGCGCTGCACGGGATTTGCTCGTATTGCCTGCGGGGATTTCAGTACCTCACGCTGTGGCTCAAGCCGGTCCTGCCTGCGCTGGCGCGCTCCGCGGAGCAATTTCTCGGCTGCGGCGAGTTGCGCTGGCAGCGCGAATTGGTGCCGTTGCGCCGCATCGGCGCCTACACCCACCTGATGGGACGCGTGGAGAAGCGCCAGCTCGACGCGCTTTTTGCCAGCCCCGGCGCAGGCCCCGAAGCCTCGGCCGCCGCACCCGCCTCGACGCTGCCGCAGGCAGCCGGGCCCGATGCGGGTGCGCCTACGACGATCTCGATGGATGAGTTTGCGCGCATGGACTTGCGGGTGGCGCGCATCGTCGCCGCCGAGCCCGTGGCGGGAAGCGACAAATTGCTGCGCTTGACGCTCGACGTGGGCCAGGAGCGCCCGCGCGAAGTGCTCTCCGGCATCCGCTCGGGCTATGCGCCCCAGGATCTGGTTGGCAGGCTCACGGTGCTGGTCGCCAACCTGGCGCCGCGCAAAATGAAATTCGGCACCAGTGAAGGCATGGTGCTGGCGGCCAGCGCCGCGCCAGGCGAGCAGCCCGCAGGCATTTATCTGCTCGAGCCCGACCCGGGAGCCATGCCCGGCATGCGCATCCAGTAAGGCAGTAAGGGCGAGAGCACGAACGAAAACAAGGAAGAGACCATGGCAACCTACGAGTCGGAACTGACCGCGTTTCTGCGCGACCTGCGGCAGAGTCGCCCGGATGTGGAGCGCCGTCAAGCCGAAGGCCGCGCGCTTTGGTGGGATCGGCAGCTCGATGCCGACGACCTGAAGCGCTGGCAGGCTTCGCGCGTGCCGCAACCCGCGTACGTGTATTACGCGCCCGAACCGGTCAAGCCGGCTGCAGACTCATCAACGTAGCATTGCCGCCGGCCGCTGCCGTATTGGTCGTCACGACCTGCTCGGCAACCAGACGCTCGAGCGCATAGCGACCCGCATGCGGGCGCAGCAGCGCAACGCGTGCTCCACCGCGCTGGGCGAGTGCACGGCGCGCCGCGCGCGCGGACTCCTCCGCCGCTTCGAGCAGCGCCACGTCGAAGGACTCCGCGCCCCATTGCGCGCTCCAGTCGATCCATGCCCGCAACGAGTGCGGCAGCGTCTCGAGCAGCGCTCGCAACGGCGCTTCGTCTGGCAGCAGCGCACGGTTCGCGGTTGCAAATACGGCGGCGAGTTGCCCCAGCACAGAGCGCGAGTCCGCACTGCCATCGGCGCCCAGGCACAGCACGCGTCCCCGCGGCCGGTACTGCAGGATGTTGGATTCGCCTGTGGGACCCGGCAGATCGAACCGGTATCCGATCGGCGTCTCGAGCGCGTAGGCGCGACAGATGCGCGCAAGTGCCTCCTGGCCGTGCTCCTGCGCCCAGGTCTGCAAGTCCCCGAGCATGGCAGGTGGCCGGGCAACGGCCTGGGCACCGAGCCACTTGGGTGCAACCGAGCGTACCGGAGTCGATCGGCGCAGACGCGGCAGCGTCCACGGACCTCCCGCCTTGGGCCCGGTGCCCGACAGTCCCTGACCGCCGAAGGGCTGCACACCCACGACCGCGCCGATCATGTTGCGGTTCACGTAGACGTTGCCGGCATGGATGCGCGAGACGATAAAGTCGATCGTTTCATCGATTCGGCTGTGAACGCCGCAAGTCAGTGCGTAACCCGTCGCGTTGATGGCCTCGACGAGTTCGCCCAGCTGCTCGCGGCGGTAACGCAGCACGTGCAGCACCGGACCGAAAACTTCGCCTTCGAGCGCGCTGATGGCCGGGATTTCGACGATCGCGGGCGCGACGAAGGTACCGGCCACGCATTGGGCGGCGAGCGGCGCGCGCGCCAGCAGCCCGGAGTCGGCAAAGCGCCCGAGATGCCCCTCGATTGCCTGGCGCGCGGTCTCGTCGATCACCGGGCCCAAATCGGTTCGGCTCTCGATCGGATCGCCGACACGCAGCTCCGCGGTCGCGCCGATGAGCAGCTCGAGCGTCGCATCGGCAATTTCTTCCTGTAGGCACAAGACCCGCAGAGCCGAGCAGCGCTGGCCCGCGCTGTTGAAGGCCGAGGTGAGCACATCCTGGACGACCTGTTCGGGTTGCGCGCTCGAATCGACGATCATCGCGTTTTGTCCGCCGGTTTCCGCGACCAGCAGCGCGTCGCTACCGCCCGGCAAGTCCGCGAGCGCGCGGTCGATGCGTGTTGCGACCTGGGTCGACCCCGTAAACAGGACCGCGCGCACGCGTGGATCATTCGTGAGCAGCGCCCCGACCGAGCCGTCGCCCGGCAGCAGCTGCAGTGCGCAGCGTGGCACACCGGCGGCGTGCATCAACTGCACCGCCAGCGTCGCGATCAGTGGGGTTTGCTGCGCGGGTTTGGCCAAGACGGGGTTGCCCGCAGCCAGGGCAGCGCTGATCTGTCCGGTGAAAATCGCCAGAGGGAAATTCCACGGGGAGATGGCAATCACCAGCCCGAGCGCTTCGTCGCGCGCCGCTTGCATCGCGCGCGCCCGCTGCGCGTAGTAGCGGCAAAAGTCGATGGCTTCGCGCACCTCGGCGGCCGCATCGGACAGCGTCTTGCCCGCTTCGCACACGGCCAGCCACATCAGGTCCCCGCGTCGCCGCTCAAAGGCCAGGGCGACGTCTTCGAGCACCGCGGCACGCGCTGCCCAGCTGAGCTCCGACCAACCCTCGCCGTGGGCGTTTTGCAGTGCCCAGGCCACTTCGTGCGGCTGCGCCGCGCGCACGCGGCCCACGACCTGCGCGCGCCGCGCGGGATTGCGCACGTCCTGCTCGTGGCCGCCGTCAATCGCCGGCGCCTCGCCCGCCAGGATCGGATGCGCGCGCCACGATTGGGCGGCTGCCGCGCGAAACGACTCCTCGAGAGCCTCCATGCTGGCCGCGTCGAGCAAGTCGATGCCCGGCGAGTTGCGCCGCCCCGGCGCAAACAGCTCCGCGGGCAGTGCGATCGCGGGGTGCGGGCGACCGCCGGAGCGGGTGCATGCGAGAAAGGGGTCTTCGAGCAGCTCATCGCT
>Ga0187769_10000158_pt1 | contig 36366 bp, 34 predicted proteins | sample 0116_SJ02_MP02_1_FD_133140 | JGI IMG/M metagenome (GOLD analysis project Ga0187769, IMG submission 133140) | Tropical peat soil microbial communities from peatlands in Department of Meta, Colombia - 0116_SJ02_MP02_10_MG | ecosystem: Environmental > Terrestrial > Soil > Wetlands > Peat | place...
AGATGTCACTTGAGGCCAAGATGCCTGTGCTTGCCGCGAACTGCCACAGGATCACTCGAGGAGAGACACCCAGGCTTCCCAAGAAGGGACTACGGTTCTCGGACAACCTGCTACAGATGCTCACGGCCAGGGAAGCAAGCGAGTACGACCGCAGGGTTTTCGAGAGGGTGATGATGCTCTACCTCGAACATGATATGAACGCCTCCTCCTTTACTGTCAGGGTGGTCGCATCGACCCTTGCAGATCCCTACGCAGCTGCATCGGCCGGGCTCGCATCCCTCAAGGGTCCCCTTCATGGCGGGGCCAACGAGGCGGCCATGGAGATGCTTCTCCGCGTCAGAGACCCCGCCAAGGCAGGAGAGTTCCTCGAGGCAGCCTTCAAGGAGAAAAGAAAGATCATGGGATTCGGGCACAGGGTGTACAAGGAGTTCGACCCCCGTGCGCGGCTCTGCAAGGAGTACCTGAGGGAGATGCTCGCGAGGAGAGGAAGGGATGACTCCCTGTATAGGCTCTGTGACGCCATCGAATCAGAAATGTGGAGGGCGAAACATATTCCACCGAACCTCGATTTTTACGCCGCGCCCATATTCTACTCCCTTGGAATCGAAGTGCCGCTGTACACTCCGATTTTCTCTGCCTGCAGAATCTTCGGATGGATGGCGCACTACAATGAGCAGTTAGAGGACAACAAGCTGATCAGGCCCGATTCGACATACGTTGGCCTCTCCGGGCTGAAGTACGTCCCTATCGAAGATAGATACCCTTAGGCGGACATCCTGGCCGCTGCCTTCTCGATGGTTGTCTTTCCTCTGAGCACCTTCCTGGCGAGCCCCTCCGCCCTTGCCTCTGAAACGCCCGCGAGCCGTTCCATAGCCGCCCCTCTGGCAGTCTCTATGATCATGCCCCGGACGCTCTTCAGGCGCAGGTCTGCGTTCCCGGCAACAAAGACACCGCGGATGCTTTCTATGGCGTCGTGCAGCTTGTCAATCCCCTCGCCAGAGAGCGCAGAGACCTTCAGTACAGGAGGAGACCTGGGACTGCCTCTGAACAGAGATAGAAGATTCACGACCATGACGTCCGCCCCCTCGATGTCCGACTTGTTCACAACGTAGACGTCACCGATCTCCATTAATCCGGCCTTTGAGACCTGTATGTCGTCCCCTAGTCCCGGCATGAGTACTACAAGCACAGCATGGGAGACCCCGACGACCTCAATGTCCGACTGTCCTATGCCGACGGTTTCAAGGAGTATGATGTCGTACCCTGCTGCGTCCATCAGTCTTATCACCTGGGAGGTAGCCCTTGACAGCCCCCCAGACCAGCCCCTAGCTGCCATGCTACGGATGAAGACATTCAGGTCCCCCGCGTGGTCTGACATCCTGATCCTGTCTCCGAGGAGAGCGCCCCCTGTTATGGGGCTGGAGGGATCCACCGCTATGACCCCCACCTTCAGCCCGTCCCTGCGATATTGTTCAATCAGCCTGTCAACTAGACTGCTCTTGCCCGTGCCCGGGGGTCCGGTTATGCCGACCACGAACGCCTTCCCTGGAGGCCCCATCTGGGCAAGCAGCTTCGACGCGCCCGCAGGGTCGTTCTCTGCCAGAGTGATCCCCTTGGCCAGAGCTATCCTGTTTCCCTTCTTGATCTTCGAAGCCAGTTCCCTGACCTGCAAAGCCACCTCGACGCCGTCAGATGACCCCTTTTAATTGGTTGAAGCACTTTTATCTCCAGGCGACGGCGGCGTCAGGAGAGAATGCTGAGAGGGGGGAAGGACGTCTACTGGAGAAGGAAGGAAAAAGAAATCGTCGAGGCGAGGGCGCGGTCGGGCAGCCTCTACGATAGTAGGACTCTGGAGAACATCCGCAAGGGTCTGAAACAGTGGCAGGAGACGGTCTACCAGGAAGGAGGGGGGAAAACTCACGAGCCCACCGAACGCTACCAGACTGCCTCCGGGATTCCTCTGAAGCCGCTCTACACTCCAGGGGACGTTTCGAATTCAGACTATCCTGATCAGGGGTTCCCAGGGATCTATCCGTTCCTCAGAGGAGTGTATCCGGACATGTACAGAGGTAGGAGGTGGACCATGAGGATGTTTTCCGGTTTCGGCACCCCCGAAGACACCAACCGGAGGCTAAAGCTCCTCCTCGATCACGGGGAGACAGGCCTGAGCATCGCCTTCGACATGCCGACCCTCTACGGCTATGACTGCGACCACAAGAGGGCCCACGGAGAGATCGGAAGGTGCGGGGTCAACGTGTCCTCTCTCAGGGACATGGAGGTGATCTTCGACGGGATCCCCCTTGACAAGGTCAGCACCTCGATGACAATCAACGCCCCTGCGACCGTCCTGACCTGCATGTACGCGGGGGTGGCGAAGAAACAGGGGGTGCCGATGGCCAAGCTCAGAGGGACCGTTCAGGCGGACATGCTGAAGGAGTACATCGCCCAGAAGGAGTGGGTCTACCCTCCAGAGGCCCACCTCAGGCTGGTGAGGGATCTGATGGTCTTCTCCACCAAAGAGATGCCGCTTTGGAATTACATCAGCATAAGCGGGTATCACATCAGGGAGGCGGGATCGAGCGCCGTTCAAGAACTCGCGTTCACTCTCGCAGACGGATTCGGCTATGTAGAGCTTGGCCTCGAGGCAGGTCTGAAAGTGGAGCAGTTTGCTCCCCGGTTGAGTTTCTTCTTTAACTCTACAATGGACTTCTTCGAGGAGATTGCGAAGTTCAGGGCTGCCAGGAGGATATGGGCGAAGGTGCTAAGCGAGAAATACGGCGTGAAGGACAAGCGTAGCCTCTTGATGAGGTTCCACACGCAAACATCCGGTGCGTCGCTCACCTGGCAGCAGCCTCTGAACAACATCGTCCGGACCGCGATAGAGGCCCTAGCTGGGGTGCTGGGGGGAACCCAGTCCCTGCACACCAACTCGTACGACGAAGCCTGGGCGCTTCCGACGGAGCAGGCCGTGGAGGTCGCACTCAGGACGCAGCAAATCATCGCAGAAGAGACGGGGGTGCCGAACGTGATAGATCCCCTGGGGGGCTCCTACTATGTTGAATGGCTCACAGATCAGATGGAGGAGGAGGCCTACAAGTACTTCGACAGAATCGAAGCAGCGGGTGGGCTTCTCAAGGCGATCAAGACGGGGTATCTTCAGCGGGAGATAGCGGAGAACTCATACAGGCTGTCGAAGCGCGTAGAGGTTGGCAAGGACTTGGTGGTGGGAGTCAACAAGTACGCCAAGGAAGAGAAGGAGCCAATCGAGTTCCTGAAAATCAACTTCAAGGCACAGCAGGCGCAGATAAGGAGGCTCACTGCGGTTAAGCGGGAACGGAGTGGCGCCAAAGTGAAGGCAGCCCTGACGAAAATGGAGAGGGCCTTTGAAAACGAGGATGCAAACTCGATCTACCCGATGCTGGAGGCCGTGACGCAGTACGCCACGCTCGGAGAAATCGTCGACGTAGGGCGCAGAGTCTGGGGGCCCTATGCCGAGCCCATCATTCTATGAAACCTCGTCGGGGGCCAGCAAAGGTTTTGAATCCCTCTGAGTCGCGCCGGTGACGAACATGGCTAAGAAGACGGCAACTGTCCAGAAAAAGATTAGAATCCTGGTCGCCAAGCCCGGGCTCGACGGCCACGACAGGGGAGTGCTCGTGTTAGCGAGGGCATTCAGGGATGCGGGCATGGAGGTGATCTACAGCGGCCTTCTCCCTTCGCCGGAACAGGTGGCCCAGATGGCCATAGACGAAGACGTCGACGTCGTCGCCCTGTCACTTCTTAACGGAGCGCACATGACGGCGTTCCCGAAGGTCAAGAGGTTGCTCGAGAAGATGGGAGGGAAAGACATCGTAGTCGTTGGCGGAGGAATAATCCCTGAAGAAGATAAACCCAAGCTCCTCAAGCAAGGCATCACCGGGCTGTATGGTCCAGGGAGTTCATTTGAGGAGATAGTGGAACACGTGAGGGGTCGGGTCGCAAAGGAAAGGTGGAGGAAGTAGATCAGCATGCTGGAACAAGACGAGTTCACGAACCTGTCGAAGATGAACTTCGACGTCTCGGAAGAGCAGGCCATGATCCTCGAGCAGGTCGACAGGGCTTGCAAGGGATTCCGGCCGATAGAGGACAAGTGCTACCTCGAGCACAGGATAAACGACCAGGTCAAGCCCTACTTCGCCAAGGCACATCTTCTTGGTCTCCCCGTTTCAAGGAAGTACGGGGACGGCCAGGGAGCGGACATGGTGACCTATGCTCTTGCTGTGGAGAGGATCGGCAGAGAGGGGACTGGGCTGAGGACGTTCTTTTCCGTTCACATGGCACTGGGGCAGATGACCATACAGCATTGGGGGACCGAGGAGCAGAAGACGAGGTTTCTGACATCGGCTACAAAAGGAGAGGACATACTCGCCTTCGGGTTGACCGAGCCTGGCGCAGGGAGCGACCCCACCGCTCTCACCACCTACTTCGAGGAAAAGGAAGGGAAGTATCTGCTTACAGGGCAGAAGATGTGGATCTCTCTCGGATCCACCGCAAGCAAGATCCTCGTCTTCGCGTACCCAAAGGGAAAGAGGGAGGGGATGTGCGGCTTCGTAATGGACACGTCGACGCCTGGATACAAGTCGGAGATCATCCCACACAAGCTTGGACTCCCCACGGCCGACACCTCGACAGTTTACCTAGACAGGGCTGAGGTCGCAAAGGAGGATATGCTCGGTCCTCCTGGGAAGGGGATGTCTGTCGCGCTCTCGGGGCTAATGAACGGCAGGCTCAGCGTGGCGGCAGGGTGCGTCGGGGTGATGCAGGACTGCCTTGACGAGGCCGTCAGGTACGCAGGCGTGCGTTTCCAACACGGAAAGCTCATCGGTAAGCACCAACTGATCCAGCGACACATAGGAATCATGTCGATGAATCTTGACGCAGCGAAGCTTCTCCTGCTCAAGGCGGCATTCGTCAAGCAGAAGTACGAGGAGAACCCGAAGAACGCGGAACTCCGGGACGCAACAGACCTCGCGGTGACCAAGGCGAAATACTTCGCAGCCAACAAGTCGTTCGACTCTGCCAACAGGGCCGTGCAAATATTCGGCGCGAACGGGTATTCCCTAGAGAACAGGCCTGCGAGGCACCTGGCGGACAGCAGGGTCACGATGATATACGAGGGCGCGAATGAGATCCTTGAGCAGAAGATGGCGCTGGGGTCCCTCGGCAAGGGCTTCGAAGCGTACTCCTGAGCCGTCACTCCGTGGTTAAGATGATCGGGAAAAGGGCGATCGCGGCTGTTGCGGTACTCGCGATCGTCGCCATCGCCTCGGTTGCGGTCTATGAGCTATTCTACACCGGCGGCCTGCCCTGCGGTGCGATCCCGGCAGGGAGCGAAGCCAGAGTCAAAGCCTCGGAGTCCCAGTTCGGAGCTGTGACCGAGTACCAGCTCCCAGGGGTGGACAGATATCCAGACGCGGTCATCGCTGCCCCGGACGGCTCTGTCTGGTTCGGCGTAGACGAGGCACCTGGGGTGGAGCACCTGTATCCGAACAATGGTACGGTCGTCCAGTATGCCTGGCCTAACTATCCCTCGCCGCTGCCGCCTGACTGCGTCTACTCGGCGTCAATCTCGGGAATCGCGCTCTGGAACGGAAGGGTGTGGGGGGCCGACGAGTATGGAAACGTCATCATCGGGGTGAACCCCTCTGACGGGAAGTCTGTCACGCTCAACACGACCGCGCAGGCTGCCTACCCATACTGGCTCGCCGTAGGGCCGGATGGCTATCTCTGGTTCACGTCGGACAACACTCCTGCAAGGCTGGGAAGGGTGGCCCCCAACATGTCAATGCAGGTCATCAACCTCTCGGGTCTTGGCAATGACGAGCCATTGACGCTCGACTTCGTGAACTCGTCCCTGGCCTATATTTCGACGGTGAACATATCCACCTTCTCTGCCACCTCCGCCTGCGCAGAGATCAGCAGCAACTGCGCTAGCGGGCACGTCTACTCGTTTGACCCGTCTGACCTTTCGCCCACGATCATGCCGAAGGTAGTTGGTGCAGGATTCAATCTCACGCTTCCAACCAGCGCCTCTTTCTTAGACGGGGGGGTCTGGGTGGCTCAGCACGACGCGTCAAATGTGGTGAGGTATGATATCAGCGCCGGGACGTGGACGACATACCCGACATCGACCGTCTCCTACGTGCCAATCACCCTCGCTCTGGAGACGGCAACCGAAGGGGGGAATGTCTGGTTCGACGAGCACTACGCCAACAAGATTGCAGTGATAGATCCAGCGTCCAACACGCTGGTCGAGTACAGTGAGTCCGACCCACCTATAACCAACGGCACTGAAATCCAGAACGACCTCTCCATCGCGGCCGGGGACGGGGGAGTGTGGTTCACGTCTCTGACTGCGAACTATGTTGGGTTCGTGAACAGCGCTTACAATCCCGGGTGGGGAATAGCCATCGAAGGTGCAGACTCTGCGGCCGTGCTGCCGGGGGGAAACGCCTCGTTTGCGATGGACGTCACGGGCTCGTGGAGCACGCCCCTCGGAGTAGCGGTGTCTGACTCGGAGAACCTGACCTCGACACCCAAGCTCATTCAGATCATCCCGAGCGTGTCGTCGGTTCCAGGGATGGCCGCAACGACGTACCAGCTTGGGGTAAGAGTCTTGGTGGGACAAACAGTACGACCAGGAGAATACACCCTGGCGGTAACATTGACGAGCGGCGTTATACAGCAGACCGGGTACTTCTTCATCAAAGTCGACTAGCTCCGTGGCCCTTCTATCGGAGAATCGCAAGGGCGAGTAGAAGCGCGGCCACCGTGAGGACGCTCGCGACCACTCCCTTGAGTATCGACTCGAACCTTGCAGCCAGGGAGGGAGGGGCGCCTCCCGGCTGCCGTTTCAGGGCTTTGTAGGGTCTAGAGGCGTTTATCTCGACAAAGGCGGTGAAGAACCCGAAGAGTCCTCCCGCCAGGGCCGGTACTGTGATTGCGTTGGCCTGCACGACGAATCCAACCAGCACGGGAACGAAACCCCAAGACACAGAGAACCAGAAGTCCGTATGGAACCTCCCAGAGAGGAACTCCAAGTTGTAAGCGAGAAGGAAGAAGAGCTCAACAAGCCCCAGAGGGATTAGTAGCAGTGCGTACGAAATGGCAAGGTAGAGGCCGAGGGCGAGAGCCGGTATCAGCGCCGCCACCGCCATCGCGAGCAGCTGCCGTCTCGATAGAAAGTTGCCCCATGGTCTGTTCGGTGACATCGCATCGAGAGAGTGAGCCGACACGCCCACGGCAAGGAGATAGACCAACGCCATCGCTGCCATTCTATCGTAGTGGACGGTTGTAGCGAGAAGAGACCCAATCAGGACGTAACTCGCATTCATGAGGGTGTAAGGGAAGAACGAGAGGCCCACCAGCAGACGGAACCTCTTGGGTCCCCTTTTAGGAACGAAACCATTCCCCGGATCTCGTTTCGCTCAGGATTTCACTTCCTCTTCCCCTTCCTGCTGTTTGGTGCCCTTATCAGCGCTACCATGCGGTGTCTTTGTCGGAAAAGCGCGGAAAAATCCGGAAGAAGTGCTGAGAGGCGGGGACAGCGTTAAGGAGTGGGTCGCGCGCCACCCACGAAAGATGCCGGACTCGAAGGGGATGGGCGGAACAGCCCGTAGGCTCTTTCAGGGACTGGCGGCATCCTACGACAGGACTGTCGACATCGCCACGCTCTACCAGGACAGGTATTGGAAACGATGGGTTGCCGAGCAAGCTTCCTTTGGTGATGGGGCGCTCATACTGGACCTCGGGTGCGGCACTCTACTGTTAGAAGAAAGGTTCGGCAACAAGGGGTGCAGATATGTGGGAATAGACCTCACATCAGAGATGGCGAAGCGAGGTTGGGAGAAGGGGCTGGCAAACGTCCCTCTCGTGGTCAACGGCGATGCGGTGTCACTGCCGTTCCCTGACAAGACGTTCGACGGGGCTGTGAGCTGCTACGTTCCTAAATACGTGAGCGTCGCGAAGCTGGCAGACGAGCTCGCACGCGTCGTCAAGCCAAGCGCCAGGATCGTTCTCTACGACTTCGCCAGGCCCAGAGGGATTTCTGCTCCCCTCCTCGAGCCATACATCCAGGTGGGACTTCGCGCCATTGGCTACGCACTCCGAAAGGCTGGGAGCAGAGCAGCTTTCGCCTTTGAAAGGCTCCCCCAGATCATCGACGGAACGTCGTGGGACAGCGAAGTTGTCGAGACCATGGAGAATCGAGGGTTCGAGACGATGGCAGCAACTCCGCTGACTGCCGGAGCAGTCTTTGCCTACTGCGGCCAGAAGCGGTCCGGCTGACACGGGGTGGGAGCATTCCACGAGTGATTCGGGGCGAGGCTTAAATCCCGAACTGAGTCTCGGCCGCTTCATGCAATTTGTCCATGGAAGAGACGACCTTGCGGGCCCGGGTATAGGGACCTATGAGGAGGTGGAGAAAGTCCTCCCGGCGGGGTACAGGTCGCTCCTAGACAGGAAGGAGACCCAGAAGGCGATTTTCGAGGCCAAGGGGTACATCGAGAGGCACCTCTGCAGGGAGCTCAATCTGATGATGGCAACGGTCCCGCTCATTGTCGACGCCGAGAGTGGAATCAACGACATGCTTGACAGGGACGGTTCTCGGACGCCCGTCCAGTTCCACATTTCCAACGATTACAATAAGCACCCAATCGACGCCCAAGTTGTCCAGGCTGCCACGAAGTGGAAGCGCTTCGCCCTGAAGGAGCTGGGGGTTGAGATGGGGGAGGGAATATGCACCGACATGAGGGCAGTGAGGAAGGACTACTTCCTGGATCACGATCACAGCGCCTATGTGGACCAGTGGGACTGGGAGTCGGTGGTCTCTGCCGACCAGAGGAACCTCCCCTATCTAGAGCAGACGGTGAAAAAGATCTGGAAGGTCCTGAAGGGCGCCGAGACGCACGTCCATGAGGTCTATCCGAAGCTCAAAGAAAAGTACCCCGATATGGCCGACAAGATAGAGTTCATCCATGCCGAAGAAGTCCTAGAGATGTTCCCAAAGCTCCCCCGTAAGGAGAGGGAGACGGCCCTACTCAAGGAGCACCCCGCGGTATTCATCGTTGGGATTGGATGGGTGCTGAAAAACGGGCACCCGCATGAGATGAGAGCTGCCGACTACGACGATTGGGCGACTGAGACGGAAATGAAGGATGGGAGAGTGTTCCACGGCCTGAACGGAGACATTCTTGTTTGGAACCCGGTAACCAAGAGGAGGCACGAAGTGAGCTCCATGGGGATCAGGGTTGATGCTGCGAGCCTGCGCAAGCAGCTTGAGATAAGCAGACAGCTCGATTCACTAAAGTTCGACTATCACAAGGGAATAATGAGCGGCGAGCTCCCCCTTTCGATCGGAGGCGGAATAGGACAGTCACGGACACTGATGCTCCTGTTGAAGAAGGCGCACCTTGGAGAGGTGAGCGTCACCGTGTGGCCGAAGATTCTGAAGGACATGTGTGCGAAACGGAACATACACGTACTAGAGTGAAACTCTAGAACTGTGCCAGTATGTCTTCGAAGTCCCAGCCGGGAATCAGGGGCCCTTTGTTCCGGGGTAAGAGCCCCACAAGGCGTCCTTCCTGACCAAGTTGACTAACCACCAAGGCTGAATATGCGGGAGCGCCCGTGGCTCCAGGAGAGTTGAAGTTAATGACGTGAGTCGATGCTTCACCTCTGAGGAGAATGGCTTCCGGGATGAACCCGGCGGAGTCGATGACCGAACTCCTTACCCCGAATACCGCCCTCCTGTTGAGCATCCTGGTGTTAAGACTGGGGACGAACCTCCTGACCCGGTCACACATTGCCTTCTTCGACAGCGAACTCCTCCACTCCCCTGCAACTAGGGACACGAAGTCTCTGTTCGCCAGTAGCCTCAGCTTTGGCGGAACGGGCCTGTCCAGGAAAGCGTCGAGTTCCGAGAGCCCTACTCCCGTATAGACATAGGGCCCCGGAACGAGTACTGCATTCGGGCCTATCTGCCTGGTGCCGTCTGCACGGACGACGAAGTGCGGGTCAAGGAAAGGGTACTGAGGGAACTTGGGCGGACGGTAGATGTTTGACGAGACTCTAGACGCGAAGGGCTCGTCCACCACCCAATACTCCCCCCTGAAGTTGAGTGACGTGTACTGCTGCGCGAGCCCACAGTAGTGGGCGATTTCCAGAGACCCACCGCCTGCAGCATTGATCATTAACCCGGAACGGAACCTAGTTAGCCCCGAGCTAGACCTTGTTTCTACGCACGCTGACCCGTTGCTCTCTTCGATTCTAACGACCCTATGGCCTCCGAAGAAACTCACCCCCTGCGAAACGACGCGCTTCCCCAGATAGCGCGTGAAGGTCCCGAAGTTCACCGAGACGTCCGTCTTTGAGACGAGGGCCGCCCTGCAACTCACCTCAGGTTCGAGGTCCCGTATGTCCCTACCGGCGAGCAGGTCAAGCTCATCCTCTTCCATACCGTTCTCCACGCCCCAGCGTCTATACTTCTCCAGGGTCTTGACCTCCCCTTCCTCTGCTGCCACGTTGAACGTCCCAATGGGCCTCCAAGGAAGGCCCTCCCTTCTCGCTAGGCTCTCCCACATGGGGTGGGAAATGAGTGAGGTCTTGGCGAAGATTCGCTTCTTGACCGGGTCCAGGTAGAAGGGCCTGTGGATAACCCCAGTGTTGCGAGTAGAGGTATGGGCCGCTGCCACCTGGGCGGTGTCGAGGAGTGCTATTCTGCAGCTGTACAGGGTTGAAAGCCAGTAGCTGATTGTGACCCCGAGAACTCCCGCTCCTATGACTAGGACGTCGAAATCGGTCTGCTTCTCCATCGACCGGGAGGCGAGCCGAGGGGCGTATTACGTAGTTTTCCTAAATTCCCTTGAGATACCCGTTGGCCTCGAGCCAGTCCTTGTGGGCCGTGATGTATCTCCAGATTATGTCTGCCTTGCTGTTGTCGAAGTCCCAGGGGGCGACGAGGACGACGTCCCCCTCCCTTATCCACATCCTCCGCTTCAACTTCCCCCTTATCCTGCTCTGTCGGGTGACCCCATCAGCGCACTTGACAATGACTTGGTCCCCGCCCGTCATTTTGATGGCCCTGCCTAGGATCTCGCCTTGCTGAGGCATTACGAACTCCTTCAGATTGGCCTCGCTGAGGACCTTTCTCTTTCCCAACGCGTTTCACCCTTCGCCCGAATAACCTGCATATTAAGGACTCGGGGTTGCGCGACCAGCTGCATTCATCTGTATCTTCGGAAGTGACGAGGGTTGCCACTTCGCCTCTCTCTCCTTCCGTGTCGCCAGGGTCTGGGCCCACGTGAAGAGAGCGTCGGGGCCTTTGGTGCCCGGGAGTCCTCTTCCCGTAGGGGCTTGATGGGCGCCTTGGCGAGGGCAGCTATGCGGGCGAAGTCTGCGCTTTCCTCTCCGCTGACGAATGTGTAGGACCTGCCGACATCTCCTGCCCTGGCGGTCCTCCCGACCCTGTGGAAGTAGACCGTAGGGTCCTCCGGGACATCGAAGTTGATGACGCAGTCAACCTGCCTCACGTCGATTCCTCTGCTGGCCACGTCGGTCGCTACCAGCACATCCGCCCTCCCCGACCGGAAGAGCCCCATCGAGTGATCGCGCTGCTTCTGGCTCAGGTCCCCATGCAGCGAGACGACGCTCATGAACCTCCTTTCAAGTTCCCTGGCCAGCCTTATGGTGCCATGCCGTGTCCGGCAGAAGACCACCGCACTCTTCCTGTTCTCCTTCTGCAGGATGTCCAGCAGAAGCTCCAGCTTCTGGTCCCTTTCGACGCGTGCATAGAACTGCTCCAGGGTCTCCGCCGAGGGCTCGTTCTCGTCGACCATGACTCTCACCGCGTCGGCCATGTACCTCTGAGAGAGCTGCACTATCGATCTAGGCATTGTTGCAGAGAACAGGCTCATCTGCCTGCCAGGAGGGGTCTTGCCGAGGATGTAATCGACGTCGTCAATGAAGCCCATGTCGAGCATTACGTCTGCTTCATCTATCACGACGAAACGGACCCCGTCGAGCCTGAGGGTCCCGCGCCTGATGTGGTCTATCGTCCTCCCCGGCGTGCCGACAACGACGTGGGCCCCTCGCCTCAGAGCGTCAAGCTGAACGTTCATCGACTGGCCACCGTAGATGGTTACGATTCTGACCCCGGTGTAGGAGGCTATTTTCTGGAGCTCGAGGGTGATCTGGACTGCAAGCTCCCTGGTGGGGGCGAGGACTAGGCCCTGGACCCAGGGCTGGTTCTCATCCATCACCTGGACCAGCGGGATGCCGAATGCGAGCGTCTTCCCTGAGCCCGCTTTCGCCTGGCCGATCAGGTTCTTCCCTTCCAGCAGAGGACCTATGGCCTGAGCCTGGATGGGAAATGGCCTCCTATATCCAGCGGCGTCGACTCCCTTCCTAACTGCTTGCTTGAGCCTCAGCCCGTCGAAGCTTTCCAGAGTCAAGCCTCCTTGGGTAGATGCCATCGTTCCTCACGGGAGACCCTGCATATTGGTGTGAAGTTCATGCGGATGAATAGACTGGGCGCGCGCCGTTTGTGGCGTATTTAAGACCCGAGTAGAGGCTGAGAGGATCCTGCGATTCCGAGTCTCAGTTAGGAACTCGCGCTTCTTCAGGCGTCTCCACTCTGAAAGAAGAAGGTACGGGCCCTTCCGAACACAAGGGCATAAAGCCAGACGCCCTTGTGGCATGGGTTGGAACCCGGTGCACAAGGGCGGTAGTAGTGATGATTGAATTCAAAGACGTGTCCAAGAGCTTCAAGAACGTGGACGCCGTTAAGGGTGTCACCTGTGAGATACGGGACAGGGAAATCTTCGGGCTCCTCGGGCCCAATGGGGCTGGAAAGACGACCCTTATCATGACCATGGCGACCGTGTACAACCCCACCAAGGGAGAGGTCGTTGTCGACGGCCACAGGGCCGGCACGGAGCCGGACAAGGTCAAGTCGCTCATAGGCATAAGCTTTCAGGACCCGAAGTACGACAGGATACTTTCAGCCAGGGAGATTCTGGAGTGGCACGCGAAGGTGACGGGGGTGGAGAAGGGGGTGAGGGAAACGAGAATTGACGAGGTCCTTTCGAAGTTCGGTTTGACGGGGGAAGCCAAGAAGAGGACGTGGATGCTGAGCGGGGGAACTAAGAAGAAGATAGAGAACGCCAAGGTATTCGTCCAGAGGCCTAAAATCGCAGTCTTCGATGAGCCGACGGCCTACCTCGACGTCCCCTCAAGGCTGATGGTGTGGGACATGATCGACGAGCTGAGGGACGAAGGGTCCACCGTCGTGCTCGCGACCAACATGATGGACGAGGCCGACAGGATGTCAGACAGGGTAGGCATAATGAGCAGGGGGGAGATGGTCCAGGTCGGGGAGCCAGGGAGGCTGAAGGGGAGCCTCAGGGGAAGGGATGTGATCGAGCTGAAGCTCGAGGCGCCGGTCCCCGAGCTCGTGGGAGAGGTAACCAAGGCAGAGGAAGTCGAAGAGGCTAGGTTCGAGGGGGATGTGCTGAAGATTGTGCTGAGCAACGGAAGGGGGCTCCTCCCACTGATTCTCAATGTGGTCACGGCGAAGGGAGGAAAAGTGCAGACCGCGAACCTGAAGGAGCCGTCCCTTGAGGATGTGTTCCTCTTCTACACCGGAATGAAGCTTACGTGAGCTCCAAGCCTTCGCCGCTCTTCGTACTCTGGGTACTGATTGAAAGGGACCTGCGGACGCTGCTGAAGTCTCCCTGGATTCTCATCAACAGGACGGCGTTCTTCCTCATCCAGCTCTTTGTCTTCGCCGTCCTTGTCAACAAGCTTGCGACCTCCCTCGGCTTCAACTACTTCGACTTCTACTCTGTCGGCGCCGTAGTCTCCACGATAACGTCCATCGCCTTCATAATCGGAGAAGACCTCTTCGAAGAGGAGGAGCTCGGACTCCTTGACTACCTGCTGAGCCTCCCATTCGGCCACTCCCTGTTCGTTATTGGGAGAGCCCTAGGCGGCGCGGTGAGGGGGCTGATCTATGTGACCCCTATGATGATCCTCGTAGCGTACCTGGACGGCTACTTCTCCCCGGTTGGGATAGTCGGATCTCTGCTCGTAATCTTCGTCCTGGCGACTGGCATTTCGGGCCTATCGATCACGCTAGCGATGTTGATCAGGAACGCCAACAGGTTCGATATCACCATCGCTCTGGCCGAACTCGCGACTGTCAGGGTGAGCGCGGCGATTTACCCCCTTGTCTACATGCCGAAGGTCCTCCAGCCGGTGGCGAGCTATTCGCCCGTAACGTCGGCGTCAGACATAGTCAGGGCGATCTTTCTACCAGGGTACTCGTCCGCCCCCTATGAGACTCTGATCCTCATTCTCTTCCTCGTGGTGTTCTTCGGGTTGGGGAGCGCGTTCCTGTTCAGGAAGATAGAGGGGGGCAGATTTGAATAAGGGGACGGTCGTCATAGAGAGGGACTTCCGGATTTTCTTCGCAGACAAGTACATGCTTGTGATAATGTTCGTCAACTTCATGATCGACCTAGGGGTCTCCGGTCTGAGCCTCGGGGCGATGATCAGGAACCTCGGTTTCAGCTATTTCCTCTATATCGCGCCGGGAGCGAACCTGATCACAGCCACCGTCGCCGCCTTCCAGTCAGGGAGGGACGTGTGGCGGGAGAGGGTCATCCAAGACACCCAGCAGTACCTTCTCACCCTCCCAGTAAAGAAGAACATCTTCGCGCTGTCGAGGCTCCTCTCGGGTATGATGAGGTCGGTCGTAACAGTCCTCCCTGGGACAATCGTGATAGCGCTGCTCTATGGACTCTCCTTTCCATTCTTCCTGGTGGGGCTTCTGATAATGTTCGTCTATTCGGGTGCTGTCGCAGGTCTCTCAATTGCTGCCGCGTCCCTGGCGAACAGCCTGGAGCTCTTTGCGACCGTCAGGAGCACGGTCCAGGTCTACCTCTCGTTCTTCAGCACCCAATTCTATCCCTCCAGCATACTTCCGCCGGCGGTGGCTGCCGTTTCAGCCTTCAACCCGATGACCTGGGCAGTACAATCGTTTAGGGCCCTGCAGGCGGGGTCCGTGAACCTGGGATTGTTCGTCCCTCTGAGTGCCCTTTCTGGGGTCCTCCTGCTCGTTGGGTTCTTGCTCTATAGAAGGACTATGAACTACTAGGCGTGCTCCGACTCGGTTGCAGAATTGCAATTGTTGCCCTATCCCCCTATTCGTCCCTTCTCATCCACACGACAGCGGTCAATAGGGCCAACGCAGTTGCGCCGAGGATTCCGACTATTGCCGCCGAAGCACCGGGGACGAGTAGTGGCGGGGCGAGGCTCGTCCCGATGAACCCCAGCAACAGTGCGGCCGCCGCGGAGACGCCAAGCCTCCCTGCTCGCCTCGAAAGGAGCGCCTCCCTAGAGGCGGACTGGTCTGCCCCGATGGCTTCGCTCTTCCCGCGCGGATATAGGATCGCGACGGAATGGTCGAGGTCGGCGGCGAGCACCACCAGGACAGCAGTGGTCATCGGCAACCAGTACAGACCAGGCATTAGTTCTATCTCGCACACCAGCGCCATAGTCCCTAGGACAAGCCAAGCGAGGACCTCGGCGTCGGGCCTCCGTGAAGCGACCCCTAATATGAGAACTACATAACTGATGAGGACTCCCAACTGAAGGATCGCTGTCGAAACGACCCTTTCGGTAAGAAAGAAGGTGATTAGCGACACGGCCACGAAGGCGGCCATCACCGTTGTCCTGGGGACGGACCCGACGCCTAGCTCGGCCTTCTTACCCGCCATGACTCCTTCAGCCCCTCGAGGGCCTCTTCGAGCGGTCGCCGTGGGTTCCAATCGACCACGCGCGCATGCTTCCTCAGGAGAGAGAGCTTCTGCTGCCGGTCAAGCGCGGCGATCTCTCTCGCCAGCCTCAGTGTCTGTTTGTCTCCCTCCTTTGGCTCGTCGATCTCAACCGGGGAAGGAGAGACCACCAGCACGCCGTGACCCCTCCTCGCTAGATCCGAGGCCAAGTATGCGGGGGTCCAGTCGACCAAGGGGGAAACAAGTATGACCTGGACCATCCGGGAGAAGAGGGAGACGTGGTAGGAGACGAGGTCAAAACTCCAGTCCTCTTCTCCCACTTCGGTCGAGGCCAATCCTGCCAGGATCTTCTCGAACTGGCGGCGCCCGAACCCTGGGGGAACCCTGACGAAGTGTTTCCCAGCATTCAGGAGACCCACCCTGTTCCTGTCTCTCAGCAGCCGATAGCTCAGGGCAGCGGCGGCTCTGACAGAATAAGCGAGCGCCGTGTCTGGAGGGGTCCCTACCATCGAGGAGGCCCTCGAGTCGAGAATCACTACCGACTCGCCCCCTGCCTCGTTCACGTACTGATTAAGCATCAGTCGGCCGGAACGGGCGGAAGCCTTCCAGTTTACCCGCCGGACAGATTCCCCGGGGGCGTGCTCCCTTATCGCGTAGAACTCGAGCCCCTGGCCCGCACTCCGGGTCTGGGTCTCTCCGGGCCAGTTCCGCGGATGGGGGTGCCGGAGTTCTATTCGGCTCAGATACTTGACCTCCGGGTAGACTCTCACTTTGGCGAATATTTCGATCGACTTCTCCTCGTATTGCGACGTAGACCTGTCGGAGGATCTCACCCTAATCGGGCCAAAGGTGAACACCCCGAACTGCCTGGACGAGAACGTGTAGGGGAAGGTGCGGGTTTCCCCCTGTTCGAGTACAGCGAAGACGTGGCTGCTCCCCCCGGTTACTTCTATCCCCGAAGGGACCTCGTCCGCAACCTCCAGGTCGACACGGGGGCCGTCATTCCTGACTTTCAGGGAGATGGTCGCTCCCTCCCGCTCGTATACCTGACCTTCCGGGGTTATTCGACTGACGGAGACATCGAGGTGAGGCCGTGGGCCGACCATGATGAAGGTGAGATACATGGCGACGGGGACGGCCGCAAGGATGAGGGCTGGGCTTCCAAGCGCCAAGCCAAGTACGAAGACCCAGAGCGCAAAGGCCAAGACCAGACCCGCCTTGCGCGTCGGCAACTTTCTCAGTCGACCTTGGGGACAGGAACCGACCTCAGGATGTCCTCTATCACTGATTCCGGGCGCTTCCCCCTCATCCATCCTTCTGCCTTCAGGATAAGCCGATGGCTGAGCGCAGGGATGGCGATCGCCTTTACGTCGTCAGGGATGACGTAGTCCCTGCCGTCGAGGTACGCCTTTCCTCTAGACAGCTTCATCATCGCAAGTGACCCCCTCGGGCTGGCGCCAACGTCGACGTCAACGTGCTCGCGAGTAGAGCGAACGATGTCGACGACGTACTTCTCGATTGCCTCTTCAAGGTGGATACGCTCGATCTCTCCCTTCATCGCCTGCACGTCTGCCATCGTCGCGACGCTCGAGACTTCTATGTCGTCCGTCATCGCCGTCGCCCTACGTCTTAGAATCTCCCTCTCTTCGTCCGGGTCAGGATAGCCGACGCTCAGCTTCATGAGAAACCGGTCGAGCTGGGCTTCCGGGAGAGGGTACGTCCCCTCGTATTCGATTGGGTTTTGGGTTGCCATTACGACGAACGGGTCCCCCATCCTCATCGTCTGCCCCTCTATGGTGACCTGCTTTTCCTGCATGGCTTCAAGGAGAGCGGACTGGGTACGGGGGGGCGCCCTGTTGATTTCGTCAGCGAGCAGGAGGTTGGTGAAGATGGGGCCCTTTCTCAGTTCGAATTTCGAAGTCTTCAAGTCGATTATGAAACTTCCTGTCACGTCTGCTGGGAGAAGGTCCGGGGTGAACTGGATGCGCTTGAAATCGAGACCGAGCGCCGTAGCGAGCGATTTAGCCATCAGGGTCTTGGCGAGGCCTGGGTAGTCTTCGATCAGGACGTGCCCCCCTGAGACTATCGAAAGTAGCAGCAGGTCGAGTACGTCCCGTTTCCCTACAATCACCTTCGAGACCTCGGCGAGGACTTTTTCGTGTACTGCGCTCGCCGCCTTAGCCGTCCTTCAACACCTTGACTGCAGATTCGAGTGCAGACATGTACTCGTTCCCCTTGAGCCTGGGTGTTGAATCGACGGGTTCGACGACCTTCTTGGGGAGAGCCAGTTCGGGCATGACAGCGCCCGCAGACCGAAGAATGAGTCCGATCTGAGCCTGGGAGAAATATGACCCCCGCTTGGCCGAGCGGAGCGTCGCCACGAGCCCGGTGACCGGACCAATCTTAGCAGTGGGGCCACGCCGAGGGAGGACCCACTGGCGCACCGGGACGCCGAGGAGGATCGCCCGTAAAGACAGCGCCATCCCCAATGCCAGCACGGCCGCAGCAGCTCCATCGTAAGACGTAGCGAGTCCCGCCCCGGCCGCAGCGACGACAAGGCCGACTGCGACATAATCGAGTATCCCGGAGGGCCTCATTTCTAACCGGCCGTTCCCTCCAACTCGAGCCTGAGCTCGGAAAGCGTTGCTTCGGCTTCGGATGCCTCCTTCCTGCCCACATCCCTGTTGCTGTATCGCGCTATCTCGAAAAGCCCCGTGAGCCGGTGGACGGCGTCGCGCCGGACGGAAAGGACCTGCTGACTCGATAATTCGAACTCCCGGGCCGTCATGGCAGGGCTGTTGACAGCCCCGCTCCTCTGAAGGATCTCGGTAAGAGAACGGTAGCAGTTGATGATGACTGAGCGGGGATCTGTCCCCCTACGCAGTGATGCCAGTGCGCCGCGTATGACACTTGCAGCCTGCTTGCTCTCCACATTCCCGGGAGGAGGGCTGCCCTGCGTCCTTCGGTGCCTCTGCAGTGCCCATACGGTACTCGTTACCCCAAGAGCCAGTACGAGAGCGAGTGGCACAAACGAAAGAGCCGCGTCGACGGACTGTCCTACCCTGAAACCCGGAGTGGAGATTCCTCTGAACGAGTTGAATATCACTACGAGGAGGTACACTATCCCGGCGACGACCACGCTCATGGGCAACCCCCATAGGCTATCTCGTCTACCGCTGAGGTCGTGCCGCCAGGCGTAGTAGCTGATGGCAATGAAGAGAGCGGCCATCAGAGCAAGGTATAGATCGAGTGCGTATGGAGAAATCTGCCCCGCACCCGGAAGGATGGCCTGTGAAGCCGAACAATCCGCTGCGCAGGTGATGGTCGGTGGACCGAAGGCGGACGAAGCAATCTCTAGGTTGGACGCTATAGAGATGGCAAGCCACGGGAATGCGATTAAGGAACCGATCGCGAGCCCGAAACCTAGCGACCTCTTCAATAGGGAGAAGTGGTTGATTCTTTATAAAAACCCGACGTGCTAAAGCGAGAAGCGTCACAGCTGAAACAGAGAAACCTGCTGCGAGAATCAGGTGGAAAGACGTAGTAGACACCCAGTCCCACGACAGCCGGGGGATGGAGAAGTGCCGAAAGTCAGGGTGAACGACATTCAGATGAATTACGAAGTGAACGGCGAAGGCTTTCCTCTGGTGATGATTATGGGGCTAGGTGCAAATCTGGACTGGTGGGATCCTCGCATGATTCAGGAGCTTTCCAAGTATTTCAAGACAATCGTATTCGACAACAGAGGAACGGGACGGACAGAGGTCTCCGACAAGGAGTACAGCATCAGACTGTTCGCCGACGACACAGCGGGTCTGATGGATGCATTGAGAATTCCAAGTGCCCACGTACTCGGAATTTCGATGGGCGGGATGATAGCACAGGAATTGGCCCTCAACCATCCAGAAATGGTCGAGAAACTAGTCCTATGTTCAACCTTTTGCGGAGGCAAGAGGGCGGTTCAGCCATCCGGGGAGACGCTTAACACGTTGGTTCGGGGTGGGGCTACTCCGTCCGAAGAAGAAGCAGCCAGGCTAACTCTTTCACTCTGTCTCACCAAAGAGTTCATGGACAAAGACCCCGACTACGTAAAGTCCATGACCCAGCGAATCCTAAAGGCTCCAATCTCACCTGAAGCCTTCCAGCGCCAGCTAGGCGCAGTAATGAGCTTCAGCACCTTCGATAGACTGTCAGGGATCAAGGCTCCCACTCTGGTGTTGCATGGCAAGCAAGATATCCTGGTACCTCCGGAGAACGGTTCAATCTTGGCCAAAGCCATACCAAACGCTAAACTTGTGCTCCTTGAAAAATCGGCCCACGCTCTTGCAGAGGATACGGAAGAGGCGACTAACGCCATAACGGAGTTTCTTCCAAAGTCCAGTTCCTTGCTCCGACCATTGGGCCCGAACGTTGGACTGTAGCGACTTGGAGGGCGTCCTTGAGCAGTTACCAGCCAGGCTGACCAGTTAAGTGCTGTAGAAGAATCTCACTAAGAATCTGCATCGATCAGAACGAACAGAACGGGCAACTGAGATGAAGCTGAGCGCCGTTAAGAGTTGATGCAGGGGTGGCGCCCTGGCCGAGCATCCTTGAAGTTGCAGGGGAGGTGCCGCTACATCTGTCTTAGGCGATCCGGAATCGGGCATCCACTGCCTGCTCATCAGCACCTTGCAGTTGTTACTCCCTAGAGGTATGGGGAAGTCTTCATCGTCAACTACGCGACAAAAGGCCTCTTCCTGAAGGAGGAAGAGCCTCCCGCTCAAGAAGGTCATTTCTTGAGCGACTACCAGGAGGTGCTGTGGCTCGCTGAGAAAGAGAGGCGTTACCTCAGCCCTAAAGAGGCTCGGCGCTTCTTTCACCTGAGACAGGAATGGTCGAAGATGCAATCGCGAAACGAGTGTTGACAAATCCCCATGGGTTAGATTTCAAGCATTCCACAGTTCGACCGGTCCCTTCTGATAATCAAAAATGGGCGTGCATGTCTCCACGCACGCCCTCTCGCCCTCTTCTATGGGCCGACTTTCCCGAAGCGTTTGTTCTTTCTCTTGGCGACCTTCTTAACTCGTGCCATACCCATCCTATGGGTACCATTCGAATAAAGCCGTGATTACCACTGGCTCAAAAACAGGTAGTGCTTCTTTAACCTGGAGAACTCCTTTGATTCTTTAGAATCCCTTTGACCACCAAAGGGTTCTCAACCATGAACAAGCCCAGGGACTTGCTCTTGACGATTATCCCCGCACTTACCAGCCTGTTGAAAGATTGAATCACTGCCCCCTCATCCACCCCCTTTCTTCGGACTCTGGCTAGGGCCCCCTCCTGCGTCGAAGCCCCGGCCTGGGCCAGGGCCCTGTACAGGCGCTCCTCCGCCTTCGAATACCCTGCCTCTGATAGCTTGGAGCACGCCTCCGCGACTTGCTCTCTGACCTTCGGGAGGACAGCGTCAAGCGGCTTGGCCTTGTCCCACATGGCATCGAAGTGATCCCGGAAAACCCCGTAGGCGGCTTCCGACTTCATTAGCATGGCTATTGAGCCGAACGCAGATAGCTTTGGGTCGTAGAGGTTCATAAGGACGTTACCGCCGTCGGCGAGCATGAACTTCTCCAGGATGTCCTCGTCCCTGTCGTAGTACCTCCTCTCTGGAGGCTCCGTCACTCTCAGCCCCGGGTACGACGGCAGCTCTCTGGTGAGGCTGAGCCACCTTACCTTCACCCCCCGCTCAGCCGCCTCTCCGGTATGTCTCCAGTTCTCCATCCTGAGATAAAAGGGGTCGAACTGCCTGGTCCCCACCAGGTCGGGGGGCCGGGTGATTCTCATCAGCTCCTTGCGGGCTCCTTGGACGAGGGAGACCACCATCCTCTCAATATTCTCTCTACCTTCGAGCACCCACACAGGTTCGGCGATGGATTGCGAAGACCTAGAGCTCCCCCCGAGGTCTTCGCTTAGTTTCTCGTAAGCTTCGGTGAGTCGGTCGAGCTTGAACTGGGCCTCTTCATGGGCTTTCGCGACCCTCGACTGTATCTCCTCCTTCCTCGTCTCGTAAAGAGCAGGGAAAACCCTCTCGAATGGGATGGGCGTGTAGAGCTTCGGGGACGAAGGCGTGGAGATGGCGTAGCCCTTGGTCCTCAGGCTCTCGAGGACGTCGTAGGTCCTACTATGGGGTACAAGCGCGGCCTGACCTACACCCCGCGCCGTGAGCTGCCCCCCCCTGATAAGGGCGAGGTAGGCGCGGGATTCGTAAAGGTTCAGCCCCAGGTCCTGGAGCCTCGAGACGATTTCGCCGTCTGGACCGAAATCCCTTCTCAATGGCCGGAGTTCGCCCCGAGCCGTATTTATCCCGGTCTCATACGTCTTCGCTCAGCTTATTAGAGAAACTGTCTCCCAGGACGCCCGAGACGCATTGGGAGAGGAACAGACGAACGCCGACCTTTTCGCGGCAGTCCCACTCTTCAAGGGTCTTGGGCCCAACGAGCTGAAGTCCCTTTCAAGCACTTCGAAGACAGTCCAGTTCAAGGCAGGAGATTACATTGTCAGGGAGGGTGAAGCGGGCCTCGGCTTCTACGTAATCGCAAGCGGCCAGGCGACTGTAAGGAAGAGAGGGAAGACGGTGGCCAAGCTCCACAGAGGGGACTTCTTCGGCGAGATGGCTCTCCTGGACAACCAGCCCCGTTCCGCGGCGGTCGTCGCCGAAGACTCTACGAAGTGCATCATCCTACTCAGATGGAACTTCTGGGCACTCGTGTCAAATAACAAGAAGATCGCCCGGGCTCTCCTAGAAGAGATGGCCAAAAGGCTGAGGGCAGCGAACGAAGCATTGACGAACTAACGCGGGCGCTGGCAAAGGATTAAGACGGCAAACGTAGGTACTATGTAAATCGCTGCTTGGCAATCCGCTCCAAGGACGTAAGCGCAATCTATGAGCTGCTCTACAACCCCAACTTCATCCCCAGGAGGTCCCCTGACGCCCATATCGAGCCCCTGACCATTGACGGGAGGGCCACCTTTGTCCTGATCAAGGAATCCGAACACGAGGACTACGAGGTCGACGACGACACCAACGCGGTATGGCAGCTCCTAGACGGCAACAGGACGGTAAAGGAGTTGGTCGCAGACGCAGCCATTGCGAATCCCTCACTCACAGAGAAGGATGTCAAGGACATCGTCGCAACACTGGCGGAGGAAGGAGCCATTGAGACCTCCGAGGCCGAGGTTGAGAAGAAAAGAGTCGAGGTGGAGTCTGCGTTCCAGGTTAACGTTAATGTCGTAGAGGACAGCTCCAAGAGCCTGGCCGGCCTCTACAAGATAACGAGGAAGCTCATAGGCAGATGGGAGCTCTACGTCACCCTAGGAATCTCAGTTGTGGGGGCGGTCCTCTTTTCGGAGAAGTTCGTACAGATTTTTTCATCCCCCACCGTCCTCGCGTTCGCCGGCTCTACCCTCTTGGGGTACTTCGTCTATCAGATGGTCATTCTCCTGCCCGTGTACGCCGTCCACGAAGTCGCCCACGGGGCAGTCTGCGACTACTATGGGGCCAAACCGGGGGGGATAGGGACTGGGCTCTACTATCTTGCTCCCTTCTTCTACTGCGACACTTCCGCTGCCTGGAGGCTCCCCAGAAGGGCCAGGATCATGATTTCTGTGGCGGGGCCGCTCTCTGAGCTCACCATCTCCAGCGCCTTCGTTTTCGCGAGTTTTTTCGTCGCGCCCGGTTTCTTGAAGAACGTCCTCTACGTCGGGGCATTCCTGGGTTATTACGGTTCCCTGATCAATTTCTCACCGATAGTTGAGACAGACGGCTACTACATACTCACCGACATCCTCGACATCCCGAACCTGAGGGACGAGACGTTCAGCTTCATCAAGAAGGGCATCCTCGGTGCCCTTGGGAGGCCTGTCTCCAGAGTCAGAAGGAGCGCCAGGATGAAGCGCATCTTTGCGCTCTACTCCCTGATCATGTTCGGTTGGCTGGCTTTCTTCGGTTACACTACGGTTCACCTCTTCGCCATCTATGGAGGTGACGCCTACGGCTCCCTAGTCTCGTTGGGGTCGACCGCCCTAGGCCGGAGTCCCTTAGACCCTGTCAGCATCGGTATCGACTTGGCCACAGTCGGTTACTTCGCACTTCTGATGGGAGGTTTCGCAGTCATGGGATTGGTGGCCTACCGCAAGGTCCACATACGAGGCAAGCTCGAGACCATACACGACAAGAGGGTCTCCGTCTTCATGCCCGTCCCGTCTTTCATAAACCGCAAGAAAGCCTCCGACCTTGTCAGAAGGTCAAAGTCCCTCGCTAGGAAGCATTCGCGTTCTTTCTCTGTCACCTTGGAGCCCCCTTTCGTCGTGGCTTCTCTAAGGCTCGGCAGGGCGGACGAGACGCTGGAAGAGACCCGTTCTAGCATGGTGAAGGTGGAACAATCGTTTCGGTCCATGCATTCGTCCTTCCTCGCCGGAAGAGCCGTCTCAGAGGATTCGCTTTCGGGGAAGAAATGGATAGGGGAAGGCATGATGGCGCTGGCTCGTCAGCTCTCGGCCGAGGAGAGGGGGATGGCAGCCGCAGGCGCGACGGAGTACCTACTCAGGAGGGAGCAGGCCCTGAGAACAGTCCTCCTGTCCGGGTTCGGCACCGTCTGGACACTGGAACTGTCGCCCGAGGACTACAGGAGACTCAGGAGGCAGATCTTCCCCGCCCTTGTGGCCGAGGACTTGGGGGGCGCCGGGCTTCCGCCTGACCTTGAGGCATACAAGAAGAGGGTTGTGTTCGGCCACGAAGCGCTTGCCAAGCTTTCATTGGAGATCGAAGAGGAATCGGGAGAGGTCTTTGGGAAACCGGAGATCTACCAAACGGCCGCATTCCTCGAGCCCATTGGCAGCAATCTAGTATTCGCAGGGAGGACGGACAAGGCTGAAGGGTCCGTGGTCTGGATAGGAGGGCTCTTCCTCTACCAGGCTTGGATGGCGTGCATATTGGAGGCACTTGGGGAGGCCACCGTCGGCCTCAAGTCCGTCAGGCTACTTCCCTCGCCGCTCACCAGGCCCCAAACGGCAAAGCTCACGGACAAAGAACTCTCGTCATTGGTGTCAGATTTTGCTATGATGGATTCCCTGCAAAAGGCAGCTACAGACGGGACAGCCAAGATAATGAGCACCTACCAGAGCGCGACAAATTTCCACGAGGCTTTACAGTCTCTCGTCACTGACGAAGTGTTCGAGGTAGGGCTCTTCATGCCAATTCTGAACGCCAACCGGAAGCGACTGGAAGGGCTGGGGGAGGCCCTCGATCTTTTTGAAAAGGAATGGGCCAAGACGTACGACAGGTTCGCCAGGTCCAAGGGCATAGTCGAGGAGGAGATATCGAAGAGGAGAACAAAACCCGGCGCAGCCAGGGAAGGGACTCTGCCCAGGGCGATTCTGAGGTTTAGGGGTGCCAAACCGGCGACCCCCGCTTTCGAAAGAGAAATCAAGCTGATGTACACGGCGGGTCGACTCGTCTACGACGTCATTTCCGCTTCAGACCTCGTGATGTAACCCACGCCTAGACAAAGCGCAAAAATGCCCTCTCTTGCGACGACGCTTTCCTATCTTAGCTCACGCCTGCATCCCTGCAGGCGGAGGCGCCCGACGAAGTTGATACGTCGGTATGCCACTCGGGGGCGGCGGCGGTATTCGGACTCGCGTCCGTAACGGCCCTGTTGCTATTTCTTCTACTTGGGGAGGCGGGGTTGGCGAAGGCTTTCGAGAGGATTCCTCCCAAGTACAACGATGCGCTGGTGGGATTCGTGGTTGCAGCGGTAGGGATTTACATTCTCCTGTCGGGTTGAGTCCTGTTTTGTGGCGCCCTTCCATCCCTGTAGCGCCTACCCCCTCCCCGCTTGTTTTCTGCATGTTACTGGCCGAACTTGATTTGCGTACTGCAAGCCCCCCAACCATGGGAGCTTGCAGTCGCTCCTTGCGCAGACCAGCCTCATAACGTCTGGCCGCGGGTCAGTCTGAGGCAGAACCTCTTTCTACGGTGAAAGCGACTCTTACAAGGGCTCGGAATTCAACAATCCTGTTTTTCTGCACTTTACCTGTGTAGGACACCACATGAACGCTCGTGATATTTCTGACGGTCTTGGCTGCTTCCTTCACTGCGCTTCCAACTGCTTCCTCCCAGCCCTTGGGCGAACTCCCCACCAATTCGATTATTTTCTTGACTGCCATTCCTCTCACTCGTCAAGAAACTTATTGCGTTATTTACGGATTGTAGATGGGCTACCGAATGACGCAGGGTCTAGCCGCCTGACAGTCAGATGGGGGCCATTCTGAGCTCAGCTTCAGGCGCCCTGGCCGGGATTTTCGTCTTCGCGATTTCGAACCCGGGTCGCTGCCGTTCTGCCAATCTAATTTGTTGACAGGGCAGCATACTGACCTTTGTACGGGCGTGACCCGCTATACGACCAGGGCACCTGCAAAGGCCGCAGCCCTAGGGTGTTTTAAGCATCACATGCGCATGAAGTAGTTGTCCTGCCCTGGCGGCATAGACCGCGTCTGACGCCTGTGCGACTGCCCGCAGCGCTCGATGTGGCGCCTGTACTTCTTTGGGCTGATGAGCTTCCCACATTTCGGCCAGGTCGGCACAGCTCTAGCGAGACGACTCCGGATAGATACGCATTTTTCCCAGGTTGCAGAAACCCCGTGTACGCGGGATGAGAGTAATCAAGAGGTGCGACTGGGCGAGCCTAAACGATCCTCTATACAGAGACTACCATGACAAAGAGTGGGGAGTGCCCGTCCATGACGACAGGACCATTTTCGAATTCCTCGTCCTCGAGGGCGCCCAGGCAGGGCTTAGTTGGGGGACCATCCTCAGAAAGCGGGAGAACTTCAGGCGCGCCTTCGAGGAGTTCGACCCGGTCAAAGTCGCCCGCTTCGACGGCCGGACCGTCCGGAGGCTCTTCCAGGACCCGGGCATCATAAGGAACAGATTGAAAATCAATTCGGCTGTCCAGAACGCGAAAGCCTTCCTCGATGTACAAAGAGAATTCGGGAGCTTCGACTCCTACATCTGGACATTCGTGGGAGGAAAGCCCAGGGTGAACAGGTGGAAAAAACTGAAAGACATCCCGGCAGCCACACCCGAGTCAACGGCTATGAGCAGGGACCTCATTCGACGAGGGTTCGGGTTCGTCGGCCCAACCATTTGTTATGCGCACATGCAGGCCACAGGATTGGTGAACGATCACCTCGTCTCTTGTTTTCGGTACAGACAACTCGCGTGCACTTAGCTCTAGATCAAACCTAGTTCATTCAGGCCATTGATGGTCCTTTTTGCGTTGTCCTCCTCTAAAGGAAGGAATGGGGCCCGAGGAGAGCCGCAATCCATTCCCCGTTCCCGAAGAATCGTGTAATAGGCAGAGATGGGGCTTGGTTTTGTCAATTCCTTCACCTTCAGAATCGTCTTCTGGGCCACTATTGCTGCCTTGTGATCTCCTTTCCTCTCCGCCGCGACCACGGACTTGAAAAGCTCAGGGAGCGCGCTTGCTCCCCCCGAGACTAGGCCGTCGGCGCCAGCCATGATTGCGAAGAGACCATACTCCTCAGTGCCATTCATTACCACAAAGTCTTCGGGGACTGTTCCGATAAGGTCTTCGAGCTGCAGGAGGTTCTGAGAGGAGTCCTTGATGCCGTGGATGGTCCCGTCCCTAGCCATCAGTGCAACGGTCGCGGGAAGGAGGTTGTTCCCTGTGAACTGGGGGATGTTGTAGGCAAGAAGAGGTATGCTAACTGCCTCTTTGATGGCCTCGAAGTGCTTGAAGACCGCCTTGTCTCCGGGCTTGTAGTAGAACGGCGTGAGACTTGCGACGGCATCTGCCCCTGTCTTCTCGGCGTGCTTCGCCAGCTCAATCGTAGACTCGGTGTCTGCGCACCCTACTTGAACCACTACTGGCACATTCCTTTTGGCAGCCTTGACCACCGTCTCCGCCACTAGCTCTCTCTCAGGGAGGCTCAGCATAGGCCCCAGACCCGTGCTGCCGCAGGGGAAGATTCCGTCGACCCCATTGGAGATTTGGAACTTGACTAGCCCTGCAAGGCGTTCTGCGTCGACCCTCCCATTGCGGTCAAAGGGGGTTATGAGCGCAGTGAACAGCCCGCCTATCTTGGGAGCCTTCCTTCTGACCAATTCTGTCCGCCCTCTCAACCGGAGAGTCTTATTTCTGCCGCTTGGCATTCCCTTGAATCCTATCAAGGGCATCTTCTGCGGCCTTCCCTATCCGTATACCCAGCTCCTCGAACCTTTCCTCCTCCCCCTCCCTCAGGTATGCCCCGACTATCTTACCTCCATCTCTTCGAGAGGTAACGATGGCTGATTGCCTGTCGGCAATCACACGAAGCCCCCTGTCATCGAGAGCGTGCTCGATGTATTTGGCCGCACTTCCCGACATCCGGGAGGCCAGCTTGGTGTCAAACGCGAACCCGAACTTGCCGCCCATGTCGAATCCACCCATTGACTTCAGGAATCCCTTTACCTCTTTCGTCGCTGTGAACACTTCGGTAGGCCCCCCCAAGCAAATCAGATCCCAATCGTTCAGCGAACCGGGGTTGACGTCGCCAGTTCGGGCGCAAAGTGTCTCCATCCCGGCCCCTCTCAGTCCGCGTTCGAAGGCCCTGGCCACGACCTCCGTCGTGCCGAATCTAGTTGCAAACAACACGGCAGCTCTCCCCCTTCTTCCGTTCCCGGTGCTCGACATCGATTGCGATGACTAGCTTCGGAAATAAAAGCCGTGGCGACGATTCCCAAGACTGAGAAACCCAGAGGGGGCGGGAGCCGGCTGCCTCTTGTTGGATAGCTCCACTCGCATGACTTGTACAGTCACTACTTCTTGTTTCGTGCAGCCTGCTGCACAGACTCGATTATCTGCGCGTAGCCAGTGCACCTGCAGATGTTCCCGGAAATCCCCCTCCTGATGTCGTCTTCCGTCGGGTGACTATTGGCCTTCAGCAACGCGTAGGCGGACATCAACATTCCCGGAGTACAGTAGCCGCACTGAAGGCCGTGCTTTGCGAGGAATGCCTCCTGAATAGGGTGCAGCGTATCCTCCTTGGCCAGGCCTTCAACAGTAAGGATGTCCCTACCCTCCGCCTGAACGGCGAGGACTGTGCACGCCTTCACGACCTTCCCGTCCATGATGACTGCACAGGCGCTGCAGTTCGAGGTGTCACAGCCCACATGTGTGCCAGTGAGCCCAAGGTCCTCCCTGAGGAAGTGGACCAGGAGAAGACGGGGTTCTACCTCCGCCGCCCTCTTGGCGCCGTTAACCGTCACCGTGATCGGGATTCTGCCGGCCAAACTAGAGGGCACCCCCCGCCCTCTTGCACGCCCTTCTGAACGCCCGACTCACTAAGCGGGCCACAACCTGTCTCTTGTAGGCAGCCGTACCGCGTATGTCGGTCATGGGATTGGCCTCCTGGGCAGCGAGCCGGGCGAGTTCCTCAACGGCTCTACTGTCAAACCACGTCTTTCTTCTCATCCAGTTTTCGGCCTTTTTTGCTTTGATGGCGGCGGGGCCTACTGCTGTGAGGCCGATTCCAATTTCCTCGCATTCGCCTCCCTCGATCAGCCTCACTTGGACCGCCACTCCAGCGGTCGCGAAGTCAGCAACCTTCTGCTCCAGCTTGAGATAGCAGCCCCCGCTCTTTGGTCGGCTCTTGGGAACGCGGATTTCCGTGAGAATCTCGTCGTGATTCAGAGCGACTGTGAAGGTGTCCAGGAAGAAGTCTTGCGCTTTAATTGTCCTTTCGCCAGCTGACCCGGTGGCTACGAACGCTGCACCGAGCGCGAGCATGACCGCAGGCATGTCGTTGTTGGGGTCCCCATGGGAGACGTTCCCACCCACCGTGCCGAGATTCCTGACCAGTGGGTCTCCGATGACCTCGGAAGCATCATGTATTATGGGGTAGCGCTCCATGATGAGGTCCGACGCTTCGACATCTGCCATGCGTGTTAGCGCCCCGATTCTGAGAGAGTCCCCTGACTCCTCGATACGGTTCAGGCCATGTATCCTATTGATATCTACGAGCAATGAAGGGGAGGCAAGCCTGAGCTTCAGAAGGGGGATGAGGCTCTGCCCTCCTGCAATCACCTTTGCCCCTTCGCCCCGGCTGGCAAGCAGGCCGATAGCCTCGGACAAGCTCTTCGGGGAGGCGTAGTCGAAAGTAGGGGGTATCAAAGGCGCACGGCGTTCCGCGCCTTGGTTTATATTATTGCGGAGGCAGGTCGTGAGAAATGCATTTCGAAGGACTGTTTGACACTCCCGCTTCAGAATCGCGCGTCTACGCCCTTGTCACTGACTCCAAAGAGGTCGCAGGTTGCCTGCCTGGCCTCCAGAAGGTAGACGTCAAGTCCCCCGATGAGTTCGATGCAGTGGTAAGTGTCGGCGTGTCCTTCATTAGAGGGGATTTCACTTTGCATTTCAAATCAGTCGAAAAGGAGCCCGGGTCCGCTGTCAGGTTCGTGGTCCACGGAATGGGCCTCGGAAGTGCCGTAGACTTGGAGATTGCTCTGGCGATATCAGCCGGGAAAGCCGGCGGGGCTTCCATGAAGTGGCAGGCAGAAGCCAAGGTAGGGGGGAAGGTTGCATCCCTCGGGCAGCGGCTCATGGAAGCCCAGGCGGAGAAGATCATAAGGGAGTTCTTCGACTGCTTCCGACAGAAACTCGAACGGCCCTAGTTGCTAGCGTGTGTTAAGGGGACTGCCCAGAGCTGCTCGCTCTCGATTGGCAGGTTATCGAGCCGCTTCCCCAAGGCAAGCTCGAGGGCTCGTACCGCAGCTGGCGGGACACCGATGGTCGGGCTCTCCCCCACTCCCTTCGCCCCGTGCGGGAGAGGAGACCTGTGGCTCGCTGTCATGACGACGAACTTTGGCATCTCAGTGGAGTGTGGGACCCCCGAGTCTGCGAGAGTTGCGGTCAGGAGCTGTCCGTCCTCACTATACGCTGCCCTCTCATAAAGGACCTCGCCGAGGGCCTGCGCCGACCCACCTATGATCTGGCTCCTCACCATGCTCGAATTCAGCACCTTTCCGACATCGTAGTAGGAGACAACCTCGTCGACGAATGCCATGCCCATCTCGTTGACCTTCGCAGCGACCAAATTGGCGCCAAACGAGTTCAGGAGTTCCTCCGTCTCGAAGTGGGCCTCCGCCTCGTAGGCTCCCTTTAGAAGTGCGGCAATCGAGTAGCCCCGGCCGAGCTTCTTCCTCGCTTGCGCCTTCAACTTCCTGCACGCTTTGACTATCGCTCCTCCTCCGAGCATAGCGGTCCTGCTCCCCCAGCTTCCTACGCCTCCACGGAGTATGCCCGTGTCCGCGCGCTCGTAGTCGACCAAGCCTTCATTCACGCCTAGTTCCTCTTTCACCAGTCGCTTTGCGAAGACGTCGTGTCCTTGGCCCTGGGTGTTGCCCCCCACCCAGACCTTTAGCCTCCCGCCTCTGACGGCAATCCTAGCCGTCTCCCCGCCTTGAGCTGCCGGGACCAGGACAAAGCACGACAGTCCGACCTTCTCCTTCCTTCTTCTCCTAGAATATCCAAGTGCTGAGAAAGCCTCCTTCAGGAAGGGCCTAGATGCGTGAATCCGCAAGCCGAAAGGGGATCCGTTGGGGCGGGTTGCAGCGTTCCTCAGCCTGACCTCAGCCTGATCCAACCCGGCTTCGTCCGCGAGCCTGTCCATCATCCTCTCCATGAAGTAGGCCGCCTCCGGCCTTCCGGCTCCTCTGTATGGGCCCATCATGACCTTGTTAGTCAGGACGCCTCTGACGAGGGCATGTGCCGTCGAGATGGCGTAGGGACCAGTGAGCTGGAACGCCATCCACCAGGGGGACCACATGACTCCTCCCGTCGGGTAGGCTCCCCCGTCCACGAGGAGGTCAGCCTTTAACCCCTTGATCCTCCCTTGTCGGTCGGAGTAAAGCTTCATTTTGGCACGGGAGCCTCGCCCCTGATCTGTCGCCATCAGATGCTCGTACCTGCTCTCGGTCCACTTGACGGGACGCTTCGTTTTCATCGCGGCATATGCTGCGACGAGATACTCAGGGTAGATGCCTCCCTTCGACCCGAATGCTCCCCCGGTGTCCATCTGGATTACCCTCACCTGGTCCCCCTTCAGTCCGAGAGACTGTTCGAACCCCTCCTTCCAGGAGAATACAGACTGCGTCGAGGCGTACACCGTTAGAACCGAGCCATTGTAGGCTGCCACCAACCCCCTTGGTTCGAGTGGGTTAGGGACGACCCTCGCCATGCTGAGGGTCTCTTCGATTTCGATGGGGGCCTTGATTGTGAAATTCCTGCCGAGGGTGCTCTCCGTTGCGATGTTGCTTGACATGGCCGCGTGAATGGGCTCTGCTGTGAGCGCCTGTTCCGGGTCCATAACCGGCTTTAGCGGCTCATACTGGACGTCAATCTCGTCTGCCTTGTCTTCCGCCTCGTACCTGTCCTTGCCTAGAACTGCGGCCACCGGCTGCCCCACGTAGTTCACGAACTCTGTCGCGAGGGCGGGAAAAGGGACCGTACCTTCGCCCCCCGCGTCTTCGCCGACGGCGGCCATGTCAGCCCTAAACTCGTGTCCAGTAATGCCACCGCTCACATGGAGGATTCGGGCCCGGGCGTATGGGCTCCTGACGATGTGGAGATGCAGCATCCCCTCCATCTTGATGTCGTCGACGTATCTTCCGGCACCTAGGACGAAACGCCTGTCCTGTCCCGCCTCCTCACCCTGGTCCGTTTTTGTAGCCATCTGAGAAAAGTCACACAGGGTAGGCGGAGTCTCCATGATAAGCATTCGATCGCCAGAATAGCCCCAAAGGCTCGGATTTGTCCCTCCGCTATCGTATTGCGCCCTGCGTTCTGACCCGCAGGCGCATGACATATCTAGGCTGGGGAAGCCGCCTGGGATTGAGATGGCGCCAGAAGAAACGATTAGGAGGTTGACATCGAATGTGGACGACGACGCTCAGGCGATCCAGGACTTCTTTGTCCGCATGCTGAGAATCAACGCTGTAAACCCAAGGATGGGAGGGCCTGGAGAAAAGGAAAGGGCCGACTTTCTCGAGAGCTTCATGAAAGAGAAAGGACTCCTAGTTACTCGTGCGGATGTCGAGGATTCGGGGGTGCCGGGAGGCGTGCGGCCTAACCTGTCGGCGAAACTAGAGGGCGAGGATGCAAAGCGAAACCTATGGTACATATCTCATATGGACACCGTCCCCGAGGGAAGCAGGGACCTCTGGAAAACGGATCCGTTCGAGCCCAAAATCAAGGACGGGAAGATTTTCGCCAGGGGCGCCGAGGACGATGGTCAGTCGCTTGTAGCCTCCCTTTTTGCCCTTCTGACGCTGAAAAAGCTAGAGTTGACACTGCCGTACAACGTTGGCGTGTGGTTCGTGGCCGATGAGGAGTTCGCCAGCAACTACGGGATCAAGCAGCTGCTGAAACGCCACCTCTTCAACGAAAGCGACCTCATCGTTGTGCCGGACGCTGGCTCACCCCGTGGGACCGACATAGAGATCGCCGAGAAGAGTCTCCTCTGGTTGAAGGTCGTGACTGAGGGGAAGCAGGTCCACGCGAGCCTGCCGAAAAAGGGGCTAAACGCGAACAGGATAGGTATGAGGCTCGCAATAGAGCTGGACGACATGCTCAACGGGAAGTACAGGAAGCGCAACAGGCTCTTTGACTACCCCGTTTCCTCATTCGAGCCGACCAAGAAGGAGGCGAATGTTGGGAACGTCAATACCATTCCTGGGGTCGATGTGTTCTACTTCGATTGCAGGGTCCTGCCGGTGTACAGTCTGGACGACGTAGAGGTGGACATAAAGAAGAAGATTAAGCAGTTCGAAAAGAAATACCACACAACGATAAAGTTCGAGGAGGTCGAGAAGGAGCCCGCGGGCCCCGCAACAGCAGAAGACAGCGAAGTTGCGATTCTGCTCGGCAGGGCAGTCTCCAGAATCTCGAGGGTGAAACCAAGGTTCGTAGGTATAGGGGGACAGACGGTGGGGAACCTGTTCAGGAGGGAGGGGATCCCAACGGCAGTTTGGAGCACCATCGACGACGTCCCCCACGAGCCCAACGAATACTCTAGGATTGCCAATCTGATCAATGACACAAAGGTGTTCGCGGCGGCGCCACTTCTCAGTTCGGCGTCACGCACAATCTGAAGCGGCGATCCCCGGGACCAGGCATCCCTTCAGCGTAGGATCCTCTGACTCGGACGGCACTCCCTCCTCACTTTTCGGGAGCGGGCACTTCTTTGAGGTTAGCCACCTTCCTCGCGAGCTTGATGTTGGCCTCGATCTCCGCCATCGCGTTGATCATTAGCTTCGCGCCGTCGGGGGAGCCTCCGCCGTGCATGCAACCAGGGACACCCTCGCCTATGGTCAGCCACTCTACCAGCCTGGCAACTTTCGCCCGGGTCTCGCCATCGGTCCCAGCCTTCAGGTACTTCTGAAGGAGCTCGCCGTAAACCGGCGAATTGATGTCCTGCGATGACGGGAGGCAACCCGTCTCCGCTATTCCCCCTGCGATGTCCTGGGCTAACCTCTTGGTCTCGTAGGGGAGTGTGGCCACGTGGACCTTGTTGACGTTCGCCAGCTTGGCGTCTGGAATCCATACACCCGATGGGTGAAGCTTGCCCATCACTGAAGCGGCAATCCCCATGCCGAAGGTGGTCTCATTGTTGACAGTCATCTGGACAAGCTTGTCCCTGAAGACCTTCTCGGATAGTCCGTTGGCCCTCGCCATCAAGGCCGCCGCCCCCACCATCACGTCCCCCTGTCCGGCAACGCACCCCCCGATGGCAGACCTGTAGGGGGCGATGAAGTTGAGCACCGCTTTGAGGGAGTATCTCCACTCCCCTGCCATGAAGACCCTTTCCTTGGGCACACGCACGTCCTGGAATAGAAGATACCCCTGTGTGATACCGCCGAATTCCACGGGATTGTCGAAACCTGATTCTACGTCGCGACCGTCAGAGGGGTGCCTTGCCTCTACGACCGTGAGACCCTTGATGTCTCTGGGTACGGCGAACGAAATGGCGTAATCGCTCTCCCCCTCTTTGTATCCTGTCCCGGGGAGGACGAATACCTCATTGGCTTCAGCGGCCCCGGCAATCATCACTTTCGCGCCCTTGACAACGATCCCTCCGTCTGAGTCTTTCGCCACCATCCTGAGTGACATGTCTGGATCCTCCTGCTCAAGCGGTCTCTTCGACCTGTCCCCCTTCGGGTCTGTGAGCGCCCCTGCCAGGGCAATGTCCTCCTTCTGGGCGTTCGCTAGCCACTCACTAATCCTGGGGTGGTAGTCGGTTCCCAGCTCCTGGTCCATGTCGTAGGTCGCAGCCCACATGGAGTTTATGGCGTTGAAGCCGACGCACCGGCCTCCAGTACAGGTGCCAGTGAGGTTGAACATGAGTCTCTTCATACGAACGTTCAGTATCATGTCCTCGGCCGAACCGATTACGGACAGGTAGCGCGACACCCGCTCCTTTGTGAGTGAGGAAATTGTCGTCAGGATGCCCCTGTATTCCTCTCGCTGCGCGGCGTCGAAGATCTGGGCGTGGCCTTCCACGGCTCTGCGCGTTGCTGGATGGGTGGTGACATCTTCTATCAGCTCTCCGAACTTGTAGACGTTGGCCCTCATCCTTCTGAGGCTGTCCTTGTAATCCTGGGCGGTCCGCATCAGAACACCTGTTAGGGAAAGCTCCTATTCGTGCGATTTCCCTAATGCCGAGCACGCTTTGACAGGGGGAGGAGGCAAATGAGTTGAAGGCAGCAGTCTTCCGGGATTATTCCCTGGACCCGACCAAGGTAGTCAAGATTGAGGAAGTCGAGCTGCCCAGGGCAGGGGCGGGAGAAGTGGTCTTCCGGATAGAAGCCGCGTCGTACAACTACAACGACCTGTGGGCGATCCGGGGCGAACCAACCAAGGTGCCCCTCCCGCACATTTCGGGGAGTGATGCTGCAGGCGAAGTCACGGAAGTGGGGGAGAGCGTGAAGAAGCTCAAGGTGGGAGACAGGGTCGTTTCACACTCGAACATGAGCTGCCGCACGTGCGAGATGTGTACTTCAGGAAGGGAGTTCGATTGCCCCGAGAGGAAAATCTGGGGGTTCGAATCGGGGCCGCTCTGGGGTGGCTTCGCCCAGTACACGCACCTCCCCGAGATCAATGTCGTAAAACTGCAGGACAACGTCTCCTTCAACGACGCCGCTGCGGCATCGATGGCAGGCATGACAGCTTGGCACGCGCTCGTGGGAAGAGCAGGGATACACCCAGGCCAGACGGTGCTTATCATGGGCGGAAGGAGCGGGGTGGGCACCCTGGGTATTCAGATTGCGAAGCTGTACGGATGCGACGTCATCACGACCGTGGGGAATGTCGAACAGGAAGAGAGGTGCAGGGCGCTGGGTGCGGACTTCGTCGTCAACCACAGGAAGGAGGACTGGTTCCAGAAGGTCAGAGAGTACACGAAGAAGAAAGGGGTGGACGTCATTTTCGAGCACATCGGGAAG
>Ga0187769_10000159_pt1 | contig 36317 bp, 29 predicted proteins | sample 0116_SJ02_MP02_1_FD_133140 | JGI IMG/M metagenome (GOLD analysis project Ga0187769, IMG submission 133140) | Tropical peat soil microbial communities from peatlands in Department of Meta, Colombia - 0116_SJ02_MP02_10_MG | ecosystem: Environmental > Terrestrial > Soil > Wetlands > Peat | place...
AAATAGATTCCGTACCCGGCCGCGGCCACGGCCAAAGCGGAAATGACGACGACCGCTGCGCGCAGGGCTGTATTTCTCTCCCGGACCGCGACGACCGGGACGCTCGCAGGCGCAGGTGCAGGCATGACCACAGAGACCGGGCCGCTGGGGGGCGCAGGCGGGGGTGGCACCTCCGCCGAGGGCGACTCGATCTCGGCTGGCACGATATGCCGGCTGGAATCGGTGTCCCGCTTGACGCGGGCAAGGTCGGCACGCATCTCGGCGGCGTGCTGATAACGGAGGGCTTTGTCTTTCTCAAGGGCCTTGTTGATGATCTCTTCCAGGCGCGGAGGCAAATCGGGGTTCAACCGAATCGGCGCGACCGGTGCCTTGTGCAGGATCGAGTCGAAAATCGCTGCGGAGGTGTCTCCGCGGAACGCAATCTTGCCGGTCGCCATTTCGTACAGCACGGCGCCAAACGAGAACAGGTCGGTGCGATGGTCGAGTTCCTTGCCGAGGGCTTGTTCCGGCGACATGTAGGCGACGGTGCCCAGAGCCGTGCCGGGGCTGGTCAAATGTTCCGGGGCAACGGCCAGCGTCACCTGCTCCGACAGCAAAGAATGGGAGTTGACGCCAGTGAGTTTGGCCAAGCCAAAGTCAAGGATCTTCGCATGCCCCCGGCGGGTGACGAAAATATTGGCAGGTTTGATATCGCGATGGACGATGCCTTCCGCGTGTGCCGCATCGAGCGCGTCGGCGATCTCGATGGCCAGGTGGAGCAGGCTCTCCAGCTCCAATGGCTGGCCGGTGATGAGGTGACGCAGGGTCGTACCGTCAAGAAATTCCATGACGATGAATGGCCGGCCCTCGAAACTGGAGATTTCGTGAATCGTGCAGATGTTGGGATGGCTCAACGAGGAGGCGGCGCGCGCTTCACGCCGAAAGCGCTCGAGAGTTTGCGGGTCGTCTGCCGCGCCCGGCGGAAGAAACTTGAGTGCAACGAAGCGGCCCAGATCGGTGTCCTCGGCCTTGTAGACCACGCCCATACCGCCGCCACCGAGAGCCTCGACGATGCGGTAGTGCGAGATGGTTTGACCGATCAAGGGCGAAGGGAATCCAACGAGAATGTTAGGGGTGCTCGAAACCTAAGTCAACGAGGTAGCTGGGCTGAAAAACGGACACATATTTCTTGACGGAACAAGCTCAGGCTCTGGTAGTTTTTACAGTTTCGCAGGGACTCCCTCCAATCGTACTGTCCTCGTGCGGTTTCCCTAATCTTGTAACCAGGGTCTGCTCGCAAATTCTCGTGGCGTACCTGGATGGGTGCCTTGGTTCGCATCAGGCGTCCGCCCCGGGAAATGCGTTTCGTTCAAAATACCCGACACAAGGCGGCAAGGGAACTTGAGGTAATTCAAGATCCCTCGGCTGCCCTTTGAAAAGGAGAAGACTCGTGACCAAGAAATTTGTCTTAGGAGCATTCGCATTGGTGGGCGCCTGGTTCGCCGTAGGTCCAAACCCTTCCTGCCAAGCCGCGCCATCCCCACAGAACACAAACTCAGCGAATCAGAGCTCCCAAGCGGTCAGTGACCAGGATATTGCTCTGATGCGCCAGGACATTCGCTCGCAAAAAAAACAGCTCGTCGCCGCCAATCTCACGCTCACCGATACGGAAGCCACGAAATTCTGGCCCCTCTATGACCAGTACACCGCCGAACTTGCAAAAATCAATGATACGAAGTATGCGGTCATTAAAGAGTACGCCAACAACTTTGGTTCCATCACTGACGATCAAGCAACGAGCCTGGCTAAGCGATATATGGACGTCGATCTCGCCGTCGCGCAACTGCGTTTGAAATATCTGCCGATATTTCAGAATGTGCTCCCGGGCAAGAAGGTGGCAACCTTCTTCCAAATCGAGAGGCGACTCCAAATGCTGATTGAGTTGCAACTCTCTTCGCAAATTCCTCTGGTTCAGTCGCAGCCCTCACACTAACGAAGCTTGGTCAGCCGGATAGGTGATGGAAGTGCCATGAACGCGGGCAAAGGGTGTCAGCTTGTGCTCGGCCGGCGGCCGATCACTGACAATTTCAAGGACGCGAATGCCGCGTACCGTCAGCGCGTCAGCCACAAGCGAACGGTGGCAGCGCCACGGTACGGCTTCGGCGCACATGAGCGCAGTGGGGCGCTCTTTGGCCCATTGGATGGCTCGCGAAAGGCCCCCTTCGAACGCGGGTGTTTGCATGTAGTCGGCAAAGCCGCGAAAGCTCTGGTTGCGCCAGCCGAGATTGATAGAGTCAGGTCGCGCGTGACGCAACCCACCCAGTTCTTTTAGCTGGACATAGCGAATGTGCGCGGCGCGAAGCGACGCTGCCAGTGCCGTCGAGTCGAATTGGGGATTGTGTCGCGATCTCGGAATGGTGCGGATGTCGATGACTTGTCTGACAGCATTCGCTTCCAGCAATTGAATGAAGCGATCGATGGGACGGGTAGAATGGCCAATCGTAAAAATGGTTAGACCGTCTGGAGGGCGATCGGACTTCATGAGCGTTTCCTCCGGCCGAGGCGCGCCCCTTTCGGGAGCAATGTAGCTTGCCAGTTCAAAACGAGGGTGAAAGGAACTTGCACGGCCGCGGCCGCAGGAGAGGCTTTGCTGACCCGCATCCTCAAAGGGATTATACCGCCCGACGCCGGATTCCTTCATCCGGGAGAAATCCGCTTCTGCCGGACCAGCCGGATGAGGATAATGGGCTTTTGCGTACCTTGGGAAAGGACGGGCATTCCTCCGGTTTCCCGCGGCCGCTCTGAGTGCGCCGGCTGCCCCAGGCGATCATGACGGAAGTCAACACGTTGTTCTGGGATAACGGCGGTGTGATCCTGACGAACGGGTGGGATCGCCGTTCCCGACATCTTGCCGTCGAGACGTTTCATCTTGACCCAGCCGATTTCGAGGACCGACACGAATTGATGCTGAACGCGTTTGAGTGTGGCAAGGCAACGTTGGTGGAATATCTGCAGCGTACGGTTTTCTACCGCGATCGTCCGTTCTCGATGGACGATTTCAAGCGTTTCATGTTTGAGCAGTCGCGGGCGGTTCCCGAGCCGCTGGCGTTTCTGGGCGCGTTGGCACGAACGCGGCGCTACATGATGGCTTCGCTCAATAACGAGTCTCTCGAGATCAACGAATATCGCATTCGAACGTTCCGGCTGCGAGATTACTTCGAGGTCTTTTTCAGTTCTTGCTACTTGGGCGTGCGCAAACCGGATCGTGGCATCTATAGCCTGGCACTCAAGATCACGCAAAGGGATCCCACCGAATGCGTTCTGATCGACGACCGTGGGCTCAATCTGGAGTGCGCGCGGGAGATGGGCATGCACACGATCCAGTTTGTTAACGTCGCGCAGTTACGGGAGGATTTGGAGCAACTGGGAGTCAAAACCGCGGGGCCATAACCGATCGAGGGAGAACCCATGAAAATGGACACGCGCGTTTTTGCTGATATCGATGCGCTCAGCCGCGCCGCGCTCGCAGAACTGCTACGCGTCATGGGAGAGGCCGTGCGCGACAGAGACCGGTTTCTGATCGCGCTTTCGGGCGGACACACCCCGGAAAAGCTCTACCGATCCTGGGCGGACAGCGAACGAACCAACCGGCGAACAGCTTGGGAGAAGGTGCATCTGTTCTGGGGCGACGAGCGATATGTGTCGAAAGACGATCCGCTGAGCAATTATCGGATGACGCGCGAGGCGCTGATCGCACACGTGCCGATCCCTTCTGCGAACGTGCATCGCATGCCCGGGCCCGAGGACTTGCCGACGCCGGAAGCGGCCGCGGACGCCTACGAAGCGGAGCTGCGGAAGTTCTTCGGTTCCAGCTCGCCCGCCTTCGACTTGCAGCTTCTCGGCCTGGGAGTCGAGGGGCACACGGCATCGCTGTTCCCCGGCTCTCCGGCTCTAGAGGATCCCAAGCGGTGGGTTCGGGCCATCCACGCACCCGCCAAACCGCCCGAGCGGCTCACTTTGACGCCCATCGTGCTGAACCAGGGCCGAAATACCCTCTTCCTTGTGTCCGGAGCGGACAAACACGACATCATCCGTGCGTTGCACAGCGTACCGGAGTCGATGCCGAGCCCCTATCCGGCGGCCCGCATTCGGCCTGCTAGTGGCGTGGTCTGGTTCCTCGATCAGGCTGCAGCAAGCTGAAATACCAGCATTTGTCGGAAACGCGAGCACTTCAAAGCGCGTCTAATCCATGGAAGAAGCCAGGCATCGAACCCTCCAGAGAAGCAGCCAGGGGATCCTAAAGGGGCTCGAAGGCGCGTTATCATAATTTTATGCTGATGTTCGGGTCCTCACTGCCCTTCTTGGGTCTGTCTGGGTTAAGAGTCCAGCACGTCAGCAGAGGATACGTCCAAAGATGCATCGAGCGATGAAAGCAAGCTGTGCACGGGTGGCGCTGGCGGTCGTGAGCCTCGCTACAGCTCTACTGACGGGTTGCGCGACGAAAACGGCGCAGACCGCACCCAGCTTTACCGTGCCGGTTACAGTGGCCCAGGCGGTCGAGAAGACCGTGCCGATTGAACTGACGGCAATTGGATCGGCGGATGCCTATTCAAACGTATCCATCAAGGCACAGGTGAACGCCATCCTCGAACAGGTCCACATCCAGGAGGGGCAGTTCGTGCAAAAAGGGGATCTGCTGTTCACGCTGGATGCCCGGCCATTCGAGGCTGCGCTCGCCCAGGCACAGGCGAACTTGGCAAGAGATAAAGCGCAGGCAGAACTGGACGACGTGCAGGCGAAACGCTACGCCGCACTGTACAAAGCAGGCGTGGCAGCCAAAGAACAGCTCGATCAGATGCAGGCCAACGCCGACGCCCAACAGGCGGCGGTCCGCGCTGACGAAGCAGCCGTCGAGTCCGCCCGGCTGCAATTGAGCTACTGCAAGATTTACGCTCCGACGAGCGGACGCACCGGTGCACTTCAGGTTTACCCCGGCAACATCGTGAAACAGAATGACGTTCCCGTGCTGATCGTCATCAATCAAGTCACCCCGATTTACATCGATTTTTCGATTCCGGAGCAGTATTTGGGTGCGGTCGACACGTTCATGAAACGAGGACGGCTGGCCGTGGAGGCCACCCCTTACGGCGACACCAAGCCGGAGACCGGCTATCTCACCTTTATCGACAACAACGTGGATACCACTACGGGGACGATCAAGCTCAAAGCGACGTTTGAAAATGCGGACCACCGGCTCTGGCCAGGCCAGTTTTCGACCGTGCTGCTGCGTTTGGCGGAAGATGAGAATGCGACCGTCGTCCCCAGCCAGGCTGTGCAAACCGGGCAGAACGGAGACATCATCTGGGTGGTGAAAACAGACAAGACGGTCGAACAGCGCAGCGTGAAAGTGGGTCGTACGGTGGGAGCCGAGTCCGTGATTTTGACTGGCGTGCGACCGGGCGAAACGGTGGTTACCGACGGGCAACTCCGGCTGATTCCCAACATGAGAGTGCAGATCACAACCCCCGTTTCTCCCAGCTAGAGAACTTTGATGCACATTTCCGAATTATTCATTCGCCGGCCCATCATGACGACGTTGGTCATGGCGGCTATCTTGATTTTTGGGATTATCGCCTACCGATCGCTCGCCGTGAGCGACCTGCCGACGATTGACTACCCGACCATTCAGGTCTCGGCCAGCCTGCCCGGAGCAAACCCCTACACGATGGCGGCGGCGGTGGCAACGCCGCTTGAGAAGCAGTTTTCGACGATTGCCGGCATCGACTCGATGACGTCAACGAGCCAACTGGGCAGTAGCTCGATCACGCTCCAGTTTGACTTGAGCCGGAATATCGACGCGGCGGCGCAGGATGTACAGGCCGCGATCTCGCGCGTGCAGGGACAGCTTCCACCCAACATGCCGAGCCCGCCCACGTTTCAGAAAGTGAATCCGGCCGATCAGGCCGTTCTCTATCTGGCACTGAGCTCGGCGACCCTGGCACCGCAGGTAGTGGATCAATACGCGGAGACGCTGCTGGCCCAGCGGATTTCGATGGTCAAGGGCGTGGCGCAGGTGAACGTTTTCGGCTCGCAGAAGTACGCGGTGAGGATCAAGCTGGATCCGCAGGCGCTGGCGGCACGGCAGATTGGAATTGATGAAGTCACCCAAGCGGTACAGAACGCTAACGTAAACCTGCCGACCGGCACGCTCTACGGCGAGCACAAAGCCTATACGGTACAAGCCACGGGGCAGTTGATGCGCGCTTCGCTGTACCGGCCGCTGATTGTCGCCTACCGAAACGGATCGCCGGTCCGGCTCGCCGAGCTCGGCAACGTCGTCGATGGCGTGCAGAACGACAAGGTCACGAACTCCTACAACGACGAGCACGCCATTATTCTGGCCGTTCAGCGGCAGCCGGGAACGAACACGGTCGAAGTCGTGGACGGCGTGAACCGAGTCCTGCCGCAATTCCGTGCGATTCTTCCTCCGTCGGTGAACCTCATCAATGTGTATGACCGGTCCGTGACGATCCGGGATTCGGTGAACGACGTAAAGTTCACCTTGTTCCTCGCGATCTGCATGGTCGTACTGGTGATCTTTCTGTTCCTGCGGAATCTTTCCGCAACCGTGATTCCGAGCATTGCGCTGCCCATGTCGCTGATCGGCACGTTTGCCGCCATGTATTTGCTCGACTACACGATTGACAATCTGTCGCTGATGGCCATGACCCTTTCGGTGGGCTTCGTCGTAGACGACGCGATCGTAATGCTGGAGAACATCGTGCGGCATATGGAAATGGGGGAAGAGCCGCTCGATGCCGCCCTCAAGGGTTCGCGCGAGATCGGTTTCACCATCATCTCGATGACGCTCTCGCTTGCCGCCGTCTTCCTTCCTGTGTTCTTCATGAGCGGGATCATCGGACGGCTGCTGCATGAATTTGCCGTGGTGATCATGATGTCGGTTCTGATCTCCGGTTTCGTGTCCTTGACCCTGACGCCCATGCTCTGCAGCCGTTTCCTGCGGCCGCAGCATGAACAGCGGCACGGCCGGATTTTCATGGCGCTGGAGCGGTTCTTCGACCGTCTGCTCGGCAACTACGACGTTTCGCTGCAATGGGCTCTGCGGCACCGCGTTTTCGTCATGGCGGTCTCGGCCATCATCCTGCTCATCACGGCGTACCAGTTCACGGTGATTCCGAAGGGTTTTTTGCCGGAGGTCGACGCCTCGACGCTACAGGGCTATACACGGGCCGCGCAGGGGATCTCCTTTGACGCAATGAAGGATCATCAAGAAGCTATCAACAAGATCCTGCTCGATGATCCCAACCGGCACGGATTCTTTTCCACGATTGGCCTGGTAGGTGGAGGAGGAAACGCGGGTTTCCTGTTCATCCATCTGAAACCGCCTTCGGAGCGTCCGGAAGTGCCCAGCCAGACGATGCTGGCGCTCGATCGCAAGTACGGCCAGGTGCCGGTGGTGGGTCGTGCCCTGCGCGCCTTGACGCCGCTGTTTTCCCACCACCCTGACATTACCGAAGTGATGGAGGAGTTGCGGAGAAAGCTCGGCGGGATCCCAGGAATCATGGTTTTCTTGCGAAATCCGCCGCCGATCCAGATTGGAGGGGACGTCACCGAGAGCCCCTACCAGCTGACGCTACAAAGCCCCGATACGGAAGAACTGTACCACGTGGCCACGGAGTTCGAGCAGAAGGTGCAGGCACTCAACACGATCCAGGACGTGACCAGCGATTTGCAGATCGCCAATCCGCAGGTGGACGTCAAGATTGACCGTGACAAAGCGTCGGCTCTCAATGTGACCGCCCAACAGGTTGAAGACGCGCTGTACACGGCCTACGGGCAGCGTCAGGTTTCAACCATCTATGCTCCGAACGACGAGTTCTGGGTGATCATGGAATTGGAGGACAAGTACCAGCGCGATCCTGCTGCGCTGTCCATGCTGTATATTCGCTCGAGCACGGGGAATCTGGTTCCGCTCAATGCCGTAGCGATCTTGTCCACCAGCCTTGGCCCTCTTACCGTGAATCACTTCGGCCAGCTCCCGTCCGTGACGATTTCTTTCAATCTGAGGCCTGGCGTCGCTATTGGACAGGCCGTTGATCAGATCAACGAGCTCACGCGCTTGTTGCCGGCCTCGATTTCCTCTCAGTTCCAAGGGACGGCGCAGGCATTCCAGTCTTCGCTGACGGGACTTGGAATTCTGCTCTTGATCGCCATTCTGGTCATCTATATCGTCCTCGGAATTCTCTACGAGAGCTTCATCCACCCGCTTACCATCTTGTCGGGCCTACCTTCGGCAGCGTTCGGCGCGCTGCTTACGCTTCAGATCTTCCACTACAGCCTCGATTTGTATGGGTTTGTTGGCGTGATCATGCTGATCGGTATCGTGAAGAAGAACGCCATCATGATGGTGGACTTTGCCATCGCACGGGAACGAGAAGGGCATACGACGGCCGCCAAAGCCGTCTACGAAGGATGTCTCGTACGATTCCGGCCGATCATGATGACCACCATGGCGGCCCTGATGGGCACGCTGCCAATCGCCATTGGCGCGGGAGCCGGCGCCAATTCGCGCCGTCCGCTGGGCGTGGCGGTGGTAGGTGGGTTGGTCTTCTCGCAGCTTGTAACCCTGTACCTGACCCCCGTCTTTTACACTTATATGGATACGTTTCAGAGCTGGATGGAGCGCCGGTTCGGCAGAATCGTGGGGATTGCAAAACCACGCCTGGTGGACAGCTCGGTTTCAGCCGACTAAGTTGGGCCGCTCGCCTCAAGCAGCTCGGCCTACCTTCTCGCCCCGTTAGGGAAATGCTTCGCTCCGTGTGCGCCTGTATTTTCGCTTGTCTCTGAGTACAGCCACGACGATGTTCCTCCGTACTATTGACCCTTGTTCCCAGCCCCCCTAGCATCGCCTATGTATGGAGGTAGCAACCAACGGCCGGAGAGATGGGTCCGGCAAGCGTTGCAGCTCGATGGAGATCCTCTAAGGATGCCCTTCGGGGAAGACCTGCCCAAAGACATACGAACGAGAAGTAAGCGGCGCGGACCCAGAATGAATTCGCGCGTCCCTGTAGCGATCGAATGGAATCTAAACGCAGGAGCCCTGCATTTTGAGGCGGGCTTCACGCGCGTGGTCAATACCTACGGCTGCCTGCTGGTCAGCCCGAGGGAAATCAGCTTGCGCGAGCGAATCCGGCTGACGAACCTGGCAACCCGGCAGATGGCTGATGGGGTCGTGGTCTGGAAGGGAGCACAGAGTCCCGATGGCTGGGACCTGGGGGTGGAACTAGTTTCCGCCGATCTAAACTTTTGGGGTGTCGACCTTTGAAAATCCAAACCTTGCAAGTTCCGCGAACCAAGGGGCCCAAAGCCACCGCCATATCGCCAGCGCCGAAACCCCCTGCGGTCGCCGAAACATGGAAGCCACAGACCGAGCTGCCCAGGCGCAGTCTAGCCGAGGACGAGCGAAGGCGCACCCAACGTGTGCTGCTTCGAGTTCGCGCAAGCATTCACGTGGCACTACAAGGACAGGCAAAGACTTTCGACGTGGCTACGCTGAGTGTGAACCCACACGGCGCCGTGGTGGTGATGAACCAGAGCTTGCCCGCCGACACGCGCGTCGTGCTCGAGCATGCCGGGACGAAAGAGCGTGTCAGCTGTAAGGTGGCCAAGCCTCCGCGGCACATGGGCGAGGGCTACCACGTCCCTCTGGAGTTTGATTCTCCAGCGCCTGCCTTTTGGAAAATCGACTTCCCGCCTTCCGATTGGCGCCCGGACAATTTGTAGCGGTAAAGTTGTCGCGCCCGGCCGCGGCATGGGCGTTGCTCCGTTTCCCGCGCACGGCCCCTTCCCCGGGCGTCAGCCCGACAGCCTACTGGTTATGGGGCGGCACAGTGAAAATTATCTTTGTCGTCGCCGTGTTGCCGAAACCATCGGTAACTTCAACGGCCAGCGTATGCTCGCCAACCGAGAGCCCGGGGAGCTCCATAAAGTAGCTTTCCTTGGGAGCATCGGAGAGCAACCCGGTCGGGAAAATGATTTGCCAGGCGCCGGCGTCGAGACTGTATTGCGCATGGGCAATAGGACCAGAAGAGCTGGTCGCTTCGAACGACGCTTTGGTATTGAGCACACCGGAGCCGGCGCGCAGATTGCCGATGCGCGGGGGCGTGTTCGCCACTTCCCAGCGCTCGCTGGTGCGTTCACTCCAAAGCGCCTGATCAGCTGGGTTCGAAGGAGAATCCGAGGCCACGATCTTCAGATAGTACGCGCCATCGGGCATCGTAGACGTATCCCAGGAATAATAGCGCTGTGTCAGCTTATCCTTGAGCAAGCGCCAGTTCTGCTCACCCTCACCGCGATAATAGATCGTGAAAATCAAATCATCATCGTTGTCGTCGTGCGCGCTCCACAGTACGCTCTGATAACCCTTCTGCTCGAATCCCTGCGCAGGAATTTCAATTCGGGACGCGGCACTCTGCGTTTCCGCGCTCATCATCGGGGCCGGGGCCGTTCCTGCGGAGCCATGCGGCATGTGCAGGGGAGTGGGCACGGTGTTCCCGGGACCGCTGGGTTGTGACGGAAATCCTATGACGCGAATTCCGGGAGCCTGGATAGCGATATCGTCGATGACCGGCGCTACGTTCTTCGGCAGGTAGGCCAAACTGACCCACGAGAGACTGGGAAGTCCTCCTTGCTCGGCCGCCCCGTTCAGAAAAACGGCCTTCCATTGCACGAAGCGGGCAGGCGGGCAATTCACCGTTTCTCCTGCGGCGGTGTACGGCCCCGCCCAGGGGCTCCAGTTGTTCTCAGGACTCGACGTATTGCCCGAGCGCACATAGAAAGCAACCCGGCCTTCGAGGGCGCCATTTTCGCCCCACCACGTCAGCCGACCCCAACGCGAGAAAATCTTCGCGTCAAACGCGTCGGACTCAAACGTTCCTTTCGTCTCATAACCTGGGCCGAGTGCAAAGATTTTCCCGGGATTGGCCGTGGCCACGAAGACCTTGCCGTCCGATCCGGATACAAGGCTCGTCACTTGAGAAGACGCCGTGGTGGCTACACTTGAATACAGATCGTTGCCTTCCAGCTCGATCAGATTTCCCGTGTTGCCAGTTCCCAGCAGCAACTTTGCACCTGCAGAGAATCCAAGTGCGAACACCAGATCTTCACGCGATGTCCACAGGGTCTCGGGCGATCCGTCCGGAGCGATCTTCACAATCTCCGCTCCCCCTGCCGCCACCGACGGAAAGATAAAGGGGTTGGTTTGCTGAGCGGGTACGGGGCCCTGGTTGACGACACCTCCTTGCGACGGGACCGGCGCGGCGGGCTGCGGCGCCGGAGCCGGCAGGAAGCGGGGGGCAGCGGGAAGGCGCTCCTTTTCCCCCACCGAAGCCGCGTAGGTATTCCCGGCCTGATCCTGGACAAGTGAGGTGACTTCCGACTTGTCCGTCTCGCACAGAACAAACGAAGCACCCGCTTGAGGAGCAGCTCCGTTCGTTCGAGTGATTTCAACGCGCAGTACGAGGCCATCGGGCTCGGTCCCGATCAGCAGGTTGCCCTTGGAATCGAAAGCAAGGGATCGAGCGTGGCGCTCGCGACTTTGATAGAAGAGCTTGCCGTTTCCGTCCGGGGTCACGACGAAAACCTGCCCCGTATCTCCGGTGGCTACAAAGAGAACCCCCTGGGGATCCACGGCCAGTGCCCAAATGTACTTGGTCTTCGGTTCAAAGAAGACTTTCTTGTTGCCGTCGGGCAAGACCTTATAGACCTTGCCATCGGGCGAGGTACCTACGTAGAGGTTGTCCGCTGAATCAAACGCAATCGCCTGCGCGGCTAGTTCGCTCGACTCAAAAACAGAAGTCGGTTTGCCCGAGTCGTCAAACCGGAGCACCTTGGCATCGGAGCCGCCCGCCGCATAGAGGCGACCATGCGAATCCAAACGCAAAGCCCACAGGTAGGCTAGGTTTGGGTCAGCGAACGCCTCGAAATTCGGGGCCGGTGCGAGCTTTCCGTCACTGCGGATGGCCACGCCTTTGGCGATGCCCTTCTCGAACTGGGGAAAAGTCGTCTGTTTCCAAAACCGCGTTTGCTCGGCAGAGGCCGCAAGGGCCATCCACCCCAAAAGGGCAAGCAGAGACACCACACTCGCACCCCGCTTCATCGGCAGGAAACTCCTTTAGGGCCAGGCTTCACTTCACCGTGATCGTCAGCATGCGCTGGCCCGTTATGACCTGGTGCATTGGCACTGACCATTGGCCCGCCGTGGATTCCCACAGCAGCCGCGCGCGGCCTGGGTTCTGCCGCTGATCAAGTACGCTGATCGCAGAGGCGGGGACGTTGGGCATTTCCTTGTCCTCAACAAGGACGGTCGGAGTCGGCTGGAGGAGGGTGGCGTAAAGACGGTCGTTATGGTGTTCACGGTTGAGCAACTGGACGAGCTCTTCAAGGCTGGCCAGCTGGCCCTGCGAGCTAGCCGCCACGGACTGGACGTTGCGGTTCAGAAATTCGGCGTCGCTGATGACGAGCTGAAGCGTGCCGCGGGCGGTTTGCTCAGGGATTGTCACCGGAATCGACTGAATGAATGGCTCGCCACGGTAGGGCCGCAGCAGCACTTTCACGGCGAGCGTTTCTCCGGGATGCGCGGCCGTGCGTTCGATCCACGCGCCGTCGATTTCAGCCGAGCGCCGTTCGGTGAGCGTCTTTACGCGCAGATTGATCCGCTCAATTTGCGGCAGCTCGTACGGGTTTGAGTAGATCCGCGAGAACGCACTCTGCACTTGTGTGGCGAGATAGAACGCCGCGGGAGTTGCCGGATCGGCAGGCGCGAAAAAGTCTTCCAGTTCAACGGGTGTGTGGCCCTTGATGTCAATTGCGCCATCCATCTGCAGCGTCGGTCCCTCACCGTATGCCGGGCTTCCGATGATGCCGTTGTACGCTGCAGCCGCCACAAGTGTCGGAGTCAGCTGCGGGCTTTCGATCACTTCGAAATGGTATCTCTTTTGCTCGCCGGGCGTGTCCAGCGTCACGTCCAGCGGAATCATCGGCGGGCCCGAGCCGAGCTTGCCCATCACGGCTGTCTGGCGATCCTGTGTCAGCGTTCCGATCGTCCCGCCGGTGGTAATGACTTTCGTCGAAGCCGCTGCAGACGCGAGCGTCATCAGCACATGCGCGCGTGAAAGTGGCATCTCGACCGAGCCAAATCCGAACAGCGGATGGCCGCACGCGAGAATGCTCCCGTCGACAACGGTCGTCACCGTGCAGCCCGAGCTGATCGATAGATCGCCGCGGACGAGGTCGATGCCGACCATGTCGCCCGGCTTCAGATTCGAATCTTCCGGAGACGGCGCCGTAGTGCCGCCGGCCATCGCCGTCATCCCCCAGGCGGAAAACTCCTTTCCGAACCGCGCCAGTGTCTCGGGGTAAAGGCCGGTCGTGATCAACGGGGTATCGATCGGCACGAGGAATTCGCCGGACCCGGCCGCCACGTTCCGTGCGAATTGCTCCGGCAGAGCGACGTGCGAGGAGGGGTTCGCAGCGACTTTCATCCCGGCCGGTGGCGAGGATTGCTCGATTTCGAGCATGTCCGCAATCGGTGTGACACCGCCGATGGCCTCTTTCGTGAAGCTGCCTAGCTTCAGCGCCAGCGCTCCAACCAGCTTGCCGTCGATATAGACCGGGCTGCCACTCATTCCGGCGACCACGCCTGTCTGTTCGACTCGATTGCCGAGCAGTCGGACCAAGATTACGTCGAGTTGGGGGCCGATGGCGTTGTGCAGAATGCCGATCACTTCCAGATCAATGGTCTCAACCTGGTCTCCCTCGAAGATCGTATAGACGACGCCCTTCATCCCCGGCTGGATGTCGCTGACAGGCAGTGTCATCGCGGCATGGTCGGCCGATCGAGCCGGCCAGGAGGCGGCGAGCAGGAGAGCCGCTAGGACCAAGAGGGCCTTCGACGGCGCGGTTGGCATGGGAAACCCATCATACCTGCTTCGATGGCTGCAGGCAATCACGGTGGGGTGGCCAAGGGAATTGCTCCGTGTGGGGTCGCCGATCCTCCATACGTCAGCTCTTGCCGAAAACCACCTCGAAGAACATAAGAGGCTTTTTCTCCGGCACATTCGTCACATTCGGCACGTAGAGACTCGCGTGTTCGGCAAGTGACAGGTTGTGATTCAGATCGAAAAACAGAAAACCGTGCAGTGTGGCCATCGGCGGAATGATGCTCACGTTGAGCGCAAGCGGCCGAAGGATCTCTAGCATCTTGTCGGTTTTCGCATCCTGCCCCGTTTCTACGCCGATGGGAATGCGAGGCGCGTGAGGATTCGACGGCCCACTGGGATGAGCGATCCTTTGGGCGACTTCGCCCACCGGCAGCCAATCGATGTCCTGGTGCTGTCCGCTTTCGAAATGAACCTCCAGCTGAACGGTACTCACGTCGATCCGCATGGGCTGGGCCGTGGCATTGATGAGAAAGACCTCCACCGGCAGAATTCCCAGGGGGATGGGATCAGCCTTGCCGAACTTTTCTCTTGCGCGGTTCGGATCGCTGTAGGAATCCGCCGAGATGGTCATGCCCTCATGCTGGTCTCGAGGAAGCAAATCGGTAGGTTGTCGAGACCCTCCCGCCGGCGTGCCGGATTGCGCGACCACCATCTGTCCCGCGAGCACGACGAGCATGAGCCCTGAGGCAATCTGCGCCAGATTTCTCATTTTTCTCCAGGAACTTTTCATCGGATGCCGCCCAAGGGTCGGAAGTTGTGCGCTCGGGTGTGCCCACTATAGCGCAGGTTGACGAACAAAGACTCGGCAACCCGTAGCCACCTTGGCGGGCGGCGGCTGGGCGCAAAAAGCGCTTGACAGGGCGTTTTTCGCGTGCAAACTTCGCCCCTCCCAGACCCTTTCTAAGCGCAGGAGACGACACGATGGCGAGCAGGAGAGAATTCCTTCAGATGGGTGTGGCGGCGCTGGCTCTGCCGATTTCATCGCACGCCTCTCTTTCACCAGCCGCTTCCCTCGCCGACGGCGAACCCGCGACGACACCTCTGTACAAAATGGTTTTCGATGAGCGGTTTGGCTCGAGTCGCGTCTTTGCCGAAGAGGCCGAAAGGCTGGGCGTTCCTATTCACGGAATCAAGGGGGACATGACGGACTTGTGGTATCACGATCTCTACGCACGCTGGAAGCAGGGGCCGGCCGCCATCGCCGGAATGACGGCGCATGGCGCCATCTTCTGCCTCGAGAGGTTGGCGTGGGATCAGCGGATGCGTGTGGTTTTTCGTGCCGATCATCGATACCTGGCCGATGGCTCGATCGAGCACGCTCTCTCCGGGCCCACTGCCATGCTGCGGCAAGCGGCCGAACTGAGCAAAGAAGCCCGCTGGGCCTCGGAGATGGCAAGGCTGATCACACGGTGTCCAGCCAGTCGGCCCCAACTGTCACTTGCGAATGTGATCGGACCGACCATCCGGCACGCGGATGATCCCGAACACCTCATTTCATGGTTGATCGCGCCCCTCCAGGGCTGATCGAGCCGTCGTTATCGTTGCTACAATCAAGGGAGCTCGCAATGAAAGTTCCCCCTGGCGTGAGTCCGAGTGATTTCGCAAAAGCGCTCAACGAATTTGAACAAGCCGTGGGTAAGGAATGGGTCTTCACCTCCGATGAGGATGTGGCTCTGTACCGAGATCCTTACTCTCCTTTTTTGGGCGAGGCCGACGAGCTCGTCGCCTCGGCTGCTGTGGCTCCTGACAGTGTCGAGCAGGTCCAGAAGGTCGTTCGCATCGCCAATCAGTACAAGGTTCCTATCTACCCTGTGTCGACGGGCAAGAATCTCGGATACGGTGGATCGGCCCCCGTCTTTTCCGGCAGCGTCGTGCTCGACCTCAAGAGAATGAATCGCGTGATCGAAGTGAACGAGGAGAATGCCTACGCGTTGGTCGAACCCGGTGTCAGCTATTTCGATTTGTACCGCTACATTCAAGAAAAGGGACTGAAGGTCTGGGTCGATGTCCCCGACCCGGGCTGGGGCAGTCCGGTCGGCAACGCGCTCGATCGCGGCGGCGGGTATTTGATGGCTCAGTTTCGCAACCATTTTGACTCCCATTGCGGCATGGAAGTGGTGCTGGCGAACGGTGAGATCATCCGCACCGGCATGGGCGCGATGCCGGGAGCAAAAACTTGGCAGAACTACAAGAGCGGCTTCGGTCCCTGGGTGGACGGCGTATTCTCTCAATCCAATTTCGGAGTGGTGACAAAAATGGGCTTCTGGCTGATGCCGGAGCCAGAAGGATATCTCTCCGGAACCATCTACGTGCCGAAGCATGCCGACTTGATTCCGCTGGTCAAGATCCTGAACTACCTTGAGAACACACGTGTCACCAACGGCATGCCGGACCTCGGCAGTCCGCTCTTGCGGATACCGATGATTGCGGAAATCGACGTCTGGAACCGCGGCGATGGCCCGCCACCGCCGGAGCCGGAACTAGCCTCGCTGCTTGCGAAATCAGAAGGGGGGTATTCGACGGATCTTGAGCAGTACGCGGTCGACCACGGGATCAGTTATTGGAGCTGCAAGCTCAGCTTCTACGGTCCGCCCAAAGCGAATCAGGCGAACTGGGAATTCGCAAAGGAGAAATTCTCGGCGATTGCAGGTGCGAAGTTTGTCGACAATGAATCGTACAAACTTCCGCTTACTCCGGAGGAGCGCGAAAAGGTTCACAAGCCGCAATTTGGCATACCGAGCCTGGCGATGTTCTCGATCGGCGCTAGGTCGCGGACCAATCCCGACCCCACGAACGGCCACATGTGGTTCTCGCCGATCATTCCGCGAACCGGTGAGGCCATCTTCGAGGCGAACCGCGTGTTCAGCCAGGCCGCGAAGAAGTACGGCCTTCCCGTGCTGGCCTTCAGCCTGCCTTCCTGCTACTGGGAGCGATCTTTCATCTTCATTTTCGCGTTTCCGGTGACCCGCGATAAGGAAACGAATCAGAAAAATCGTGCCGCCTTCCGACAGCTCGTTGAAGTCGCGGCAGAGCATGGCTGGGGCGAGTATCGCACCGCTCCAGCGTATCAGGACGTCATCATGAACACGTATTCCTACAACAATCACTCGCTTTTGCGGTTCCACGAAACTCTCAAGGACGCAGTCGATCCAAATGGCATTCTTTCCGCGGGCCGTTACGGCATCTGGCCCAAGCATTTAAGGAAAACTCAGGCATGAAACACGTGAGCATGCTTTTCGCAATCGCATTTGCTTGGGTCATAGGCGTACCCATCGGGGAGGCGCAGGACCAGGGACAGAGGATTCCGTCGTCGTGGACCACGACGACGGTCTCGGGCCAAGGCCAGCCCCGAGGCTACGTCGAATACCAGAAGTACTGCTCGGCGTGCCACGGCCCGGGAGCCGGCCGACCCGGCACCATGGCACTCCAGGCGAAATACAAGGGTGCGGAGCCTGCTCTTCTTGACCAGCGCACGGATTTGACGCCGGAGCTGATCAAAACGTACGTTCGCAACGGAATTTCCGTCATGCCCTTTTTCCGCAAGACAGAGATCAGCGATGCCGATCTGGATCTGATCGCTTTGTACCTGACGCGCAACAACAAGCGGTAACGGGCCAGGAGCCAGGCATGAGAGTTCCACCGGGCGTAACCCCGCAGGATTTCTCCGACGCTGTCAAGCAGTGGCAAGAGGCTTTGGGCCAGCCATGGGTGTTCACTTCCGACGAGGACGTAGATCTTTACCGCGACTCCTACTCACCCTTCTGGCATGAGGATCTAGAGCCGATTCCTTCTGCAGCCATCGCTCCCGACCGTGTCGAGCAGGTCCAGGCAGCCGTCAAAATCGCCAATACCTACAAAATTCCTCTCTGGACTATTTCCACGGGCAAGAACCTCGGCTACGGCGGTTCGGCGCCGCTTTTGTCCGGGAGTGTGGTGCTGGATTTGAAACGCATGGACCGCGTGCTCGAGGTGAACGACAAAAACCATTACGCGCTCGTCGAGCCCGGCGTGAGCTATTTCGATTTGTACCGCTACATTCAAGATCGGGGACTGAAGGTCTGGATCGATGTTCCCGATCCGGGGTGGGGGAGTTTGATCGGCAATGCGCTCGATCGCGGCGGAGGCTACACCCCGCTGCGGGATCACTTCGACGCGCACTGCGGGATGGAGGTCGTTCTCGCCAACGGCGAGATCGTGCGCACGGGCATGGGCGCGTTGCCGGGATCTCTGACCTGGCAGCAATATCGCTACGGCTTCGGCCCCTACGTGGACGGGATTTTTTCACAATCCAACTTCGGCGTGGTGACCAAGATGGGGTTCTGGCTATTGCCGGAACCCGAAGGCTTCAAGTCCGGCACCGTGCTGGTTCCAAGGCACGATGACCTTGTCCCGCTCGTCGAAACATTGAATTACTTGATGAATTCCAATCTCGTCCAGGGCACCACGACCATCGGAAGTCCGCTTTTGATGTCTCGGGCCGCGCGAAGCGCGAGCGGCGGTGGCTCGGCGCTGGTGATGTCGCCCGGTGGCCCTTCGGTCGAGGAACTAGAAAAGATTGGGCGCGATCAAAACCTCGCCTACTGGAATTGCGAAATGAGTTTCTACGGGCCGCCCAAGGTGGTCGAGGCCCAATGGGAGTACGCAAAACAAAAATATTCGGCGATTGCTGGAGCCACGTTCATCGACGGCGAAACCTACAAGCTTCCCTTCGATCTGAAAGATCCCGACAAACTGCCCAAGCGGCAGTTCGGCATACCGAGCCTCACGATCTTCGGAATGATGGGGCGCAGTGAAGGCCACATGTGGTTTTCGCCGATCATTCCCATGACCGGCGAAGCGGTTTTCCAGGCTCAAAAAGTGTTCGGGCAGGCGTACCACGATATGGGTGTGCCCGCCATTAGCCAGATTTTTGTATTTCCGTCATCGTTTTTTCCCCGATCGTTCGTGATCTTGTGCGGCTTTCCGATCTACCATGACGTCGAGAAGAACAAGAAGAGCCGGGAGGTATTCAAGGGTTTGGTCAAAGCCGCTGCCGAACACGGTTGGGGCGAATATCGTACGCACACTGCCTTCATGGACACGGTTTCCGACGTCTATTCCTACAACAATCACTCTCTCAGGCGTTTTCACGAAACGATCAAGGACGCAGTGGATCCGAACGGAATTCTGTCGCCAGGCCGCTGTGGCGTCTGGCCAAAACGAATGCGAAAGGCAGAGGCATGAAACGTGTGAAGGCAGCTTTTCTTATCGGCCTGGGCATGACGTTGGCTCTCCCGACCCTTGCCGCACCCGATCAAGCGGAGATCGAACGAGGGCACAAGGTGTACGACAAGTGGTGCTTCCCCTGCCATGGTACCGGTAGCGGAAAGCCAGGCACCGATTCGCTCGCGGCGCGCGGCCAGAAGCCCGCCGTGCTGGAGGAGCGCACCGATCTCACCGCCCCCATGATCAAGACCTTTGTGCGCCACGGGGTGCTCTTCATGCCCATGTTCCGCAAGACCGAAATCAGCGACGCCGATCTCGACGCCATCGCCGCCTACCTCACCCGGAACAACAAGCCCTAGCATGCGAGTCCCTCCTGGTGTCAGTCCCGACAACTTTGCCACGGCCCTATCACAATTTTCGAACGCCGTCGGCCGAAACTGGGTGTTCACTTCAGACGAAGACGTCAACCTCTACCGCGATGCCTACTCCCCGTACTGGCATGAACCAGAAGACCGCGTGGCTTCGGCTGCCGTCGCGCCCGAGAACGTCGAGCAGGTGCAAGCAGTCATCAAGATTGCCAACACGTTCAAGATCCCGCTCTGGACGATTTCTACCGGCAGGAATCTCGCCTATGGCGGTTCGGCGCCCGCTCTATCGGGAAGTGTTGTCCTCGATCTGAAGCGCATGAACAAGATCCTCGAGGTGAACGACAAGAATCACTACGCGCTGGTCGAGCCGGGCGTCAGCTATTTCGATCTCTACCGCTACATTCAGGAGAACAAGCTCAAAGTCTGGATCGACCCGCCCGACCCCGGTTGGGGCAGCCCAGTGGGAAACTCGCTCGAGCGCGGCGGCGGGCGCACACCGATGCGTGATCACTTTCAAGCCGTGTGTGGGATGGAAGTTGTCCTCGCCAATGGCGACGTGGTGCGCACGGGCATGGGTGCGCTGCCGGGCTCGCGAACCTGGCAACAGTATAAGTATGGCTTTGGCCCTTACGTCGATGGCATGTTCTCGCAATCGAATTTCGGCGTGGTGACCAAGATGGGTGTGTGGCTGATGCCGTCGCCAGAGGCTTATCGCGATGGCACCGTGATGGTGCCCAAGCACGATGATCTGATTCCCTTCGTCGAGACGCTCTCCTATTTGATGAACTCCGACATTGTGCGGGGAACGATGCTTCTCGATAGCCCTCTGCTCAACTACCGCCTGTCCCAGGGCGGTGGAATCCTCGATATGCCGGGCGGACCATCGGTGGCCGAATTGGAAAAACTCGCCGAGGAGAAGAATCTCCCTTACTGGGGCGCGGAGCTGCATTTCTGGGGTCCTGAGAAGGTCATCGACGCCCAGTGGGAGTACACCAAGGAGAAGTTTTCCGCCATTCCAGGTACCACGTTCAAGGAAGGCAAGTTTTACCGTTTCCCGCTGGAGCTTAAGGAAACCGACGACGCGCCGCGCCCGGTGATCGGTGTCCCGAGTCTCTCGGTGTTCGGCCTGCTCACTCAGGGACACATGGACTTTTCGCCGATCATTCCCATGACGGGAGGAGCCGTGCTCGAAGTTCTCAAGGCCTTCGGGCAGGCTTATGCGGAACTTGGCGTGGAGCCGAAAAACCAGTTTTTTGTTCTTCCCTGGGCATTTTTCCCGCGAGCGTTCGTTCTCCTTTTCGGTTTTCCGATCGAGCACGACGTGGAAAAGAACAGGAAGACCCGTGAAGTCTTCAAACGCCTCGTGGAGGTGGCCGCCGAGCACGGCTGGGGCGAATATCGCACGCACACGACCATGATGGATACCGTGTCCGAGGTCTATTCCTACAACCATCACGCCTTGCGGCGCCTCCACGAAACGATCAAGGACGCCGTAGACCCCAACGGCATCCTCTCACCCGGAAAATCCGGGATTTGGCCGAAGCGCATGCGCAAGAGCGAAGCGTAGCCTCGGCAAGACACGCGTTTAGGCCCTGTGAACACAAGCGTGAGGACAACCGCGCCATGAGAGTTCCGCCCGGCTTGACCCCTGCTGATTTTGAGAACGCACGCAAGCAATGGGAACAGGCCGTAGGACGGGACTGGGTCTTCTCCTCCGATGAGGACGTGGACACCTACCGCGATTCCTATTCCCCTTTTTGGCACGAGGGCGACGAGCCCGTTCCATCGGCTGCGGTCGCACCCAAGACTGTCGAGCAGGTTCAGGAGGTCCTCCGCGTTGCCAGCTCGTATAAGATTCCTCTCTGGACAATTTCCACCGGCAAGAATTTGGGCTATGGCGGGTCCGCGCCGCTTTTGTCGGGCAGCGTCGTGCTTGATTTGAAGCGCATGGATCGCGTGATCGAGGTGAACGACAAGAACCATTACGCGCTCGTCGAACCCGGCGTCAGCTATTTTGATTTGTACCGCCACATCCAGGATCGCAACTTGAAGGTCTGGATCGACCCGCCCGATCCGGGTTGGGGCAGCCTGATCGGCAACGCTTTGGAGAGGGGAGGGGGCTACACGCCGTTGCGTGATCACTTCGACGCGCACTGTGGAATGGAGGTTGTTCTCGCCAACGGCGAAATCGTCCGCACGGGCATGGGTGCGCTGCCCCAGTCCCAAACTTGGCAGCAATACAGGTACGGGTTCGGCCCCTATGTGGATGGCATTTTTTCCCAATCGAACTTAGGTGTCGTGACCAAAATGGGCTTCTGGCTCTACCCTCAGCCCGAAGCGTTCCTTTCCGGAACGGTGGGCGTCGCTAAGCGTGATGACCTGTTCCCGCTCGTCGAGAATTTCGCTTATCTGATGAATTCCGGAATCGTGCAGGCAACCACCACGGTCGTGAGCCCGCTTTCCTATTCGCGCGATCCGCAACTGAGGGTGTTGCGCGCCCAGGGTTCGACGAGCGACGTCGAGCGTTACGCCGCCGAGAAAAACCTCCCCTACTGGAGCGTCTCGCTGCCCTTTTATGGGCCCGCCAAAGTCATCGCTGCGCAATGGGAATATGCAAAACAGCGGTTCCGCGCCATTCCAGGAGCCACCTTTCAGGACGGCGCCTCATATCGCTTTCCGCTCGACACTGATCAATTGGCAAAAATCGTGAATCCTGTGCCCTTCGGTGTGCCCAGCCTACAAACGTTTTCGATCGGCGGCCCGCGCAGCCAGGGGCACATGTGGTTCTCCCCGATCATTCCGATGAGCGGTGACGCCATACTCGAAGCCCAGAACGTCTTCGACCAGGTTTACCAAGATCTGGGTTCTTCGAGCGCTGCGCCGCCGGGCTTCCCAATCTGGAATTTTTTCGCGCGCGCCTTTGTCATCATCTACTTCTTTCCGATCGAACACGATATCGAAAAGAATCGTCGCAACCGCGAGATTTTTCGCCGCCTGGTGAAAACATCGGCCGAGCACGGTTGGGGCGAATATCGCACGCACACGGCGTTCATGGGCGACGTCATGGACGCCTATTCCTTTAACGATCACGCCCTGCTGCGCCTTCACGAAACGATGAAGGATGCACTCGACCCGAACGGCGTCCTTTCTCCGGGCAAAAACGGCATCTGGCCGAAGGGAATGAGAAAAGCGCGCACATAAGCGAGCCCGCCAACCGCGCTATAATCCTACGCTTGCTCGCGTTCACTCGCGCGCTTCACCGTCCGAATGTATCTCATCTATCGCATCCTCACAGCCATCAGCGTGATTTTTCTCGCGCCCTACTATGCCCTGCGGGCGTGGCGGCGCGGCGAGGCCCTCGGCACACTGGGCGAGCGCTTCGGTCGCCTACCGACGGAGATGGGCGGGCGCAGGCCGACCGGCCCATCGGCGATTTGGATTCACGCTGTTTCGGTCGGCGAGGTTCTCGCGGCAAAACCCCTCGCCGAAGCCCTTCGGCACCGGTTCGCCTCGCGGGTCGTCTATGTTTCCACCACGACGGAAACCGGCCAGCGTCTGGCGCGTGAACGCCTCACCGCTGTCGATGGCATCTTCTATTTTCCCCTCGACTGGGTCGTGCCGGTTCGGCGAGCACTGCGTGCGATTTGCCCTGCCCTCGTGATTGTGATGGAAACCGAAATCTGGCCGAATTTTTTGCGCGAGGCACGCCGACAGCAGGTTCCTGTGATCTTTGTCAACGCCCGGATCTCCGAAAGATCCTTCGCGCGCTACAAACGATGGGAGTTCCTGGTGGCCCCGTTTTATTCCCGTGTTCTGGCGGATGCGGAGCTGTTCTTAGCCCAAACCCCTGAGGACGCCACGCGTCTGACGGAGATGGGTGCACCGGAAGACCACATCGAAGTCACCGGGAATTTGAAGTACGACAGCGATCAACCGGATATAAGCCCGCTGGGCGTCTGGCTCGAGGGTGAAATCCAGCGACAGGAACGCTGGCCCGTGATCGTAGCGGGGAGCGTGGTAGCGGACGAGGAGGAAGCCGTGCTCGCGGGCTACGACATCGTCCAGCGCCGCTGGCGCCGCGCGCTGCTAATCCTCGCCCCCAGGAAACCGGAGCGATTTGACCTCGCGGCGGCGATTGCAAGCGACGGCGGCTGGAAGGTCGTTCGCCGCAGCCGATTGAATTTCGATGTACCTCTCGATGAGACCGCCGACGTGCTCGTGCTCGATACGATCGGCGAACTGGCAGGGCTCTACCTGTTCGCCGACGTGGTGTTCGTCGGAGGATCGCTCGTGCCCGCCGGTGGCCACAACATCCTCGAACCCGCTTGGTTTGCGAAAGCACCGGTGTTCGGCCCATCGATGGAGAATTTTCGCGACATGGCCAGACAATTTCTCAAGGCGCACGCCGCCATCGAAGTCACCGGTGGCCAGCAGCTCGGCCGAGTCTGGGTTCAGCTCATCGAAGACAGCGGGCTGCGCGAGCGAATGGGCCGTGCTGCTCGGGAGCTTTCCGAACGCAACCGCGGCGCCACTCTGCGTTCGGTTGAGCGCATCGCCGCGGTACTCTGCCGGCGGGAGCAGTCGGGGTGAATTTTCTCGAAACACTGCTCTGGCCATTGACGCTCCCGTTCGGGGCTGCGGTCCGTCTTCGAGCGCGTGCCTACAAGACCGGCATTCTCAAACAGCGGCGTCTCGATGGCATCGTCATCAGCGTGGGCAATCTCACCGTCGGCGGCACGGGCAAGACGCCGATGGTGCTCTGGATTGCTGAGCGCCTGATGGCTCGAGGGGAACAAACCGGCATCCTGACCCGCGGCTATCGCGGCCAGAGGTCTCAGAACGCCCGAACGAGCGATGAAGCGCAGCTGCTTCAGGCGCGGCTCGGCAATCGCGTTGCCATGGGCGTCGGTCGCGATCGCTGGGCTCGAGGCCGCGAACTTTCCCGACGCGGCGTCCGGTGGTTCATCCTCGATGACGGATTTCAGCATCTCGAGCTTGCCCGGGACGTCGACCTCGTTCTCATCGACGCGACAAACCCGTTCGGCGGCGGTCACTTGCTTCCAGCCGGCCGCCTGCGAGAGCCGAAATCGGCCCTGGCGCGCGCCGACATCATCGTCATCACGCGCAGCGGCCACGCGGCCGCCGTCGAAACCGTTATCCGTCGCACGTCCGCCTCGCCGATCTTCTATGCGCGCATGCGGGTGGATTCGGTGCACGCTTGGAGCGGCACCTATCCGGGTCTTGAAGATTCGAACGCCCGCGCACGGCGCTTTTTCCTGTTTTGCGGAATCGGAAATCCTTCCGCCTTGCTGGTGGATCTGCGCAGCGCAGGCTTCGACGTCGTGGGTCATAAATTCTTCCGGGATCACCATCGATACGACGAGCAGAACGTTCGTTTGATCGAGGCGGCAGCACGGCAGGCGGGCGCCGATCGCCTGCTGTGTACGGAAAAGGATGTGTTCAATCTGGCTGGCAGCAAAGGGCCGTCTATACCGGTCTGCTATTGCCGAGGCTTGCTGGAAGTGGAGCGGGGGGACGAATTCTGGCAAGCGATTTTGACGAAAGCGGCGTCACGGGTGCCCATGGGCAATTTTGAAAGTCCTCGCTAGCTGAATTTGATACTTGCCCGGCAGCATTGCAGGCCGCGTCCGCGCTGTGCTAGTTTTCCGCGATGCTCGTGCCGGTCGATTCGGAGGTGGCGCTTGTCCAGCCTAGAAAATTCTGGGCTCGCTGGCGAGTGCGTGCCGGCTATATGGTCGCGGCGATCTACTGGCTGTTGGCGGCGCCGACGTCATGGTCGATCCTGATGGGAGGAATCATCGCTGCCTTTGGGCTGGTCATTCGGGGGCTAGCAGCGGGCCATTTGCGAAAGGACGAGACGCTGGCCACAACCGGACCCTATGGGGCCACGCGGAATCCTCTGTACTTCGGCAGCGCATTTCTTGCCGCAGGCTTCGTCGTGGCGGGGCATTCCTGGATAGCCGGCATCATCGTTACGGCGTATTTTGCGATCTTCTATTATGCGGTGATGCGCAGCGAGGAAAGAGACGTTCGCGAGCGCTTCGGTGCTGCTTTTGACGAATACGCAAGGCGCGTGCCGCTGTTCGTTCCACGTTTTCCTCGTCGAGCCGAAGAAGGGCAGTTCGCGCGCCCGGCGACTGGGTTCTCCTGGCTGCAATACCGGCGGAACCGCGAGTATCAGGCGCTGCTCGGAACCCTCGCCGGGCTTGCGGCCGTTTGGTTGCGGATGTGGCTTCGCGCGCTGTTTGGTTACTGAGGGCGGAAGACTTTATTGCAGGCGGTACACGGCATTCATCATGCGCTGAAACTGAGGCTTGTAGATGAGGTCGAAGGCCCTTTCTTTGCCTGGGAACATCTCGAGCGCCGCGCGCCGGGTCGCTGCGATCATTCCGGCCGCCTCTTCGGCACTCAAGTCGCCCGCCGCAATTTCCTGCAGAGTCAGATGCACCAAAATGCGCAGGCGCCGGATGCGTCTACTTTCTTCATCGATTTCTGCCTGGCTCGGGGTGAGTTCGACGCTGTCTCGAAGGGGTTCCATGTAAAAACATGATGAACCCTCGCACCGCGAAGATCAATAGTACTCAGATAGCTCTAGCGCTAGGTGTGTAGATAACCGCCTTGGGGAGTTCACATGCGGATCAACCGAATCGAGATCGGGGCCCTAGCCCTCGTGGCAGGGCTGCTGTTTGCAGCCATTCATCCCACTAGCCGTGCGGCCAGCCGTCCAGGCGAGACACCGTCGTCGGTGAACTGCGACCACGCGTGCCTCACGGGCCTGCTCGACCAGTATCTTACGGCACTCGTCGCCCACGATCCGAGTCGGCTTCCGCTAGCCGCGAAGGTCAAATTCACGGAGAACACCATACCCCTGAAGCTCCCCGACGCCTTGTGGGGCACGATCAGCAGCATGGGCACGTACAAGATCGATTTCGCTGATCCGTCCACGGGCCAGGTCGGTTGCGAGTCGACGATCCGCGAAAATGGCACGCCGGCGATCCTGGTGGTGCGATTGAAGGTGGTAGATCGCAAAATCACCGAGGTTGAGACTGTGGTGCGCCGCGGCGCCGAGCCGGCGCAAAATCTGGAAAAATTCGGCCAGCCCAATCCTGTCTGGCTCGAGCCGGTCACAGCCGCCGAGCGAACACCACGCGCCACGATGCTCGAAGACGCCAATCAATACTTCGAAGGTATCGTGCACCTTTCAGGCGACATGGTTCCCTTTGACGAAAAATGCAATCGCATCCTGGACGGTATACAGGACACCAACAATCCCTCCTACAACGAGGGCTGGGCGAAGGGCGCCTTCAATCCTGCGGCGATGAACTGCCGTGAGAACATGAATACGAAAATATGGGCGTACATCAAGTCCGTAGACCCGCGTCGATTCATGATCGTGGACGAAAGAATGGGAATTGTTTTCGGCTTCTTCATGTTCAATCATCCGGGGACGGTGAAAGAAGCGGAGGTGCCCGGTGTCGGCAAAATCCCGATGCCGCCGTCGGCCCTAAGACCCTTCAGCGTGGAAGTCGCCGAGTTTTTTAAAATTGAGCACGGCAAGATTCGCCAAATAGAAGGAGTACAACTGGCGCTGCCCTACAAATCTCCGACGGGCTGGTAAAGCTCGACGCAGCTGCGATCGGTTAGCCTGTCATTTTCTCGCGGCGTCTCAGCCGGACGACCGATTCAATGTGAAAGGTTTGCGGGAACAGATCGAACAGATCTACGCGGAAGATTTCATAGCCCGCCTTGTCGAAAGCGGCTAGGTCGCGCGCCAGCGTAGGCGGGTCGCAGGAAACGTAAGTGATCAAGGGTGGGGCCATGCGAGCGAGATGGCCGATCACCCCCGGCGTCAGGCCTGTTCGCGGCGGATCGAGTACCGCCACATCGGGCATCTCGCGGCATTTCTCGAGAAACTGCTCGACATCGGAGTTTCGGATTTGGATCCGTCCTTGGCCGGAGGCGTTCGATGCCAGGTCGCGCGCCGCCGCCGGATTTGACTCGACGGCCACGACCTTTTGAAAACGCTTCGCCAAGTGCACAGAAAAAAGGCCTACGCCGGCGAAAAGATCGAGCGCAAGCCGTCCGCCGTCTACGCTTTGAGCGACCTCCCCAGCCAGCTCGCTCGCAAGGAAGCGGTTCACTTGAAAAAATGACAGGTGGCCGACGCGGTAGGTCTGCCCCGCCGCCTCCGTTTCCACATAGCCAGGACCATCGAGCTCCATGCGCTCGGTCTGGGGATCGTGAAACAAAAGACTCTGGATTTCCGGAGCAACACGCCGGAACGTGTCTGCCAGTTGTTGGAGGCCGGAAGGAAAACCGGCGAACGTAGCCGTCAGCAGCAACTGGGTATCATTCACACCGGCGAAAACTTCCACCTCGCGCAACGGAGGAGGGATCGCCTTTTCCGCTAGAGCCGAGCGCACGGCGAGAAGGGTTTTCAGCAGCAACGGCGAGAGAACTGCGCATTCCTCAACCGAGCAAAGCGTGGTGGAATTCGCGCGAAAATATCCGATGCCGCCTCCGACGGTGCCCGCTTCTCGGAAGACCCGGATTTTCCACTGCGCACGGTTGCGATAGCCCCATGGTGGAGACGGATGGATGGTGATTTCCCCGGGCCAATCGATGCGGCCGAGTCTGCGCAGCGTCTCGCGCAGAATTTCGGTTTTGAACTGGAGTTGCGCCGGGTAGGGAATGTGCTGGTAATGGCATCCGCCGCAGACGCCGTAGTGCGGGCATCGGGCCGCGACGCGCTCGGGTGAGGCCTCGAGCAGGCGCTCGACTCGCGCACGCACAAACTTCTTGTTGCGCTCGACCGGAGCGGCCGAAACGCGCTCAGCGGGCAGGACAAAAGGTACAAACACGGTTGAACCATCGTGATGCGCCAAGCCCTCACCGCCATAAACGAGTTTTTCGATGGTGACGTCCATGGTATCGACCCAGGCGAGCCCCGGAACCGTACTGAAGCAAGGCGTTCAGCCAGTGAGATAAAACAGGCTGAGCCGCGGCACATCGAATCGCTCGAACAGCCGCTTCTGCGTGTACTGACGCTCGAGTTGCACAAGTTGTTCCGCAGACATTTTTCGGCGATAGGGCGCGAGCGAGCGGTCCATTTCGCGTCGGATCGCAAGGAGGGTTTCCTCGTCGGCATCCGCCTGAAGCGTCGCGGTCAGTTTCTCTTCTAGGATGGTAAGGCGGCGTTCCAAATCTTCGAGGTCGAGCGGCCCGGGTGAGTCAGTGAAGGGCGCCATTTCCGCGAGCCGCTGGGCGGTATCGTCCAGCCGAGACGAGAGGGGGGCGTGCGCAGCGCGATGTTTTTCGGCGCTGACGCGGAGGCGAGCCTGGTTGCGCGCAAGATACTGCTTCAGCTCTTCGCGTGGAAATGGTTCCTTGGCTGGGCTCGCGGCGCTCGCTTCCGGGCCGCTGCCTCGAGCGAGTTCCTGCGCTTGGCTTGCCGCATCGAGCACCGCGTCGACACAGTAGGCGAGACTCTTGAGCGGGCGGCCGGCGGCGGCCCGTCGTGAACGGCCCCAACTCTCGAAAGCGCGATCGATCCCTTTGAGAACCGCCGCGAGCGGAATCCCGGCCTTTTGCCAGGTCTCGACGATAGCCCAATCGAGGGGTGAAACGAGCAAATGCGCGCCGCGCTTGCGCCAGAAGTACTCTTCGATTTCCGTGAAATAGTTGAAGTAGTTAAACGGTTGCATGAGATCGAAGATTGGTTCCGGGTAGGCCGTCAAAAGCAACGGACTGTTCCCCGCCACTTGCGGGTTCAGATCAGCCAGTCGCCCGGCCGGGTGTCCTTTTCTTCGTGCCCGCTCGATCGGCTCCGGCCGACTGATTTCGTTCCCAGATGATACGTAAGCCTTCGAGAGTGAGGAATTCGTCGACCGTTTCGATGTGGCGGGAGGCACCGCCAATCAAAGATGCCTGGCCGCCGGTTGCAATCACTTTTGTCTTCGCGCCCATCACCTTCTTCATGCGGTCGAGTATGCCATCGACCAGATCCGTGTAGCCGTAAAACATACCCGCCTGCATGGATGCGACCGTGTTTGTCCCGATGATCTTTCCGGGGTCTTTGATTTCGACTCGAAACAGGCGCGCGGCCCGCGCAAACAGTGCATCAGCCGAAATGCCGATCCCCGGAGCGAGCACGCCGCCCAAATACTCCCCGTGCTCGGAGACAGCATCGAAATTGATCGCCGTACCGAAATCAACGATCACACAGGGGCCGCCATATTTATCGAAGGCCGCCACGCTATTGACGATGCGGTCCGCACCGACCTCCTGCGGATTGTCATAGTGGATGGGCATTCCGGTCTTAACGCCGGGCTCGACGAAAATCGCTTGGCGTCCAAAGTATCGGTCCGACATGCCGGCGAGCGTCGGATTGAGCGGCGGGACGACCGAACTAATGATTACGCCGCCGATTTCTCGGGGCTCGAGCCCTGCGAGAGTGAACAGATCGCGGGTCAAGATACCGTATTCGTCAATGGTCTGGTCGCGCGCGGTGGTTAGACGCCAGTGGGCAACGAGATCGCGCTGGCGAAAAACTCCCAGCACCGTGTTCGTGTTGCCCACATCGAGTGCCAGAAGCATCAGGAAGCCTCCGCGACGTCGCCGGAAAGAATGGGGACGATTCCATGCCCGTCATCGCGTGTGACGCGAAGCACACCGCTGGGCTCGAGCCCGGCCGTCATACCAGTGAAGCTTTCACTGGCCGTGGTAATCCGCACGTGCTTTCCTTTGAAGTAGGTCGAAACCTCAGCGAAACGCCTGAGAATCGGCGTGGCGCCCTCGGCAAGGAACTGATTGTAGTAGCGGTCCAGACAGCGCAGCAACCGGATCAGGAGCTCCAAACGCGAATGGATGCGGTGGGTCTCGATGCGTAACGAGGTGGCGCTATCGGCAATCTCGCTGGGCATCTTCGTTTGATTGACGTTCATGCCAATGCCGACGACGGCGTGGTGGATGCGATCGGGTTCGGCGTGCATTTCCGTTAGGATGCCGCAGAATTTGCGGCCGCCGACGAGCAAGTCGTTGGGCCAGCGGACGTCGGGCTGCGCGTCGAGATCCTCCGCGGCGGCATCGCGCGCCGCCAGTCCCGCGACCAGTGTCAGAAGCGGCGCGTGGGCTGGCGGAATCGGTGGCCGCAGAAGAATGCTGGAGTAGATCCCCACCGACTTCTCCGAAGTCCAGGAACGGCCCGCGCGGCCGCGCCCGGCCGTTTGCTCTTCGGCGACGACAATGGTTCCGTGCGGCTCGCCGGATTCACCCAGGCGCATGGCAACGGAATTCGTCGAGTCAATTTTGAAAAAGTGCAAAATGCGGCGGGCGAACGCAGTGCCGTAGAGGCGGTGGCTTAGCATCTGCGGGATGAGCAGGTCGGGTACACGCTCGATGTGATAGCCGGTCCGGGGATGGCCTTTGACGCGCACGCCGAGAGCGCGGAGTCGCTCGACCCAACCCCATACTTGCTGCCGGGTGGCACCGATTTCCCTCGCGATTTTTGCACCGCTGATGACGATGGTGGAGTTTTCTGCGAGCAGGGTTAGCAGCGCGTCGATGCGCCGGTCGGTCGTGCCCGGCAAGTCCGTCATTCTCTTGGTTGCCATAGGCTGAAATGACGAAGCATACTCGACGGGACCGAAGCCCACAAGTTTCAGCCGAGCGCTACCGAAAGGGCCGAGACCGACTCGGATGCAACGCCGTGTCGGTCAAGCGAATTCGCTAAGCGACCGGCGCTGCTCCATCAGCTTCGCAAGCTCGGCCTGTCGTTCGGCGAGGGTTTTGCGCAATCCCTCGACGACCTTAGGGGGAGCCTTCGAGGTGAACTCTCGGTCGGCAAGGCGACCCTGTTTCGATTCGATGTCCTTTGCCAGGCGGTCAACCTCCTTACGGAGGCGCGCAACTTCCGCCGCCTTGTCCATCGCTTCGCCATAGCCGATACGCAGATCAAACTGCGCCGTGGAGCGGATGGCCGCACCGGCGGCCTCGAGGTGCCCCGATGAGATGCGCAATTCAGAAAGCGTCGCCAAGCGCAGAACTGCGTCCACATTTTCTTCGACCAGTCTTTCGAGCACCGGATTGTTGGTTGAAAAATCGGCTGGCACTTTGCGCTTGGGATCGAGTTTCATTTCGGCGCGAATCTGGCGAGCTCCCACGATGATTTCCTGCAGTGTCGCCATGGCCTCATCGGCAGCCGCATCGGCCGAGCCGGCGCGCGGTTCGGGAAAACCAGCGAGGGCGATCGAGTGCGCGCCCGCCGCTTGAGGTAAGCGGTGCCATAGCTCTTCGGTGAGAAAGGGCATGACGGGATGCAACAGGCGCAGGGCCAGATCAAGCGCGGCAAAGATATTTTGCCACGCCGCGAGGGCGATGTCCGGACCCGTTGCGGCCAGTTGTGGTTTTATCCACTCGATGTACCAATCGCAGAAGTCGCCCCAAAAAAACTGATACACGGTCTGGCAAGCTTCGTGGAAGCGGAAATGCTCGAGTGCATCGTTGATTTCAACGACAACGGACTGAAGACGTGAAAAAATCCAGCGGTGAGCAAGCGCTCCTTCCCCAACGACCGGATAGGGTGCCTGGACGCGAATTTCCGGGGCAGCCAAATCTTCCAGCCGAATCGTGCGGGCCTCGATCTTTTCGAGATTGACAAACAAAAAGCGCGCGGCGTTCCAGATCTTATTCGCAAAGGCGCGCGCGCCCAAAATACGATCCTCGCTGAGGATGATGTCAGTGCCCGGAGCGGACATGCTGGCGAGCATGTAGCGGAGGGCATCGGTGCCGTATTGCTGGGTCAACGCGAGCGGATCGACGCCCGTACCTTTCGTCTTCGACATCTTCGCCCCCTCCGAGGTGCGGACCAGGGAATGCAGATACAGGCGGCGGAAGGGGATACGGTTAAGGTCCGGGTCGGATCGTCGGTTGGCCAGATGCAGGCCCATCATGATCATGCGAGCGTCCCAGAAGAACAGGATGTCGTAGCCGCTAATCAGCAAACTGGTCGGATAAAACTCGCGCAGCTCGGGCGTGTCGTCGGGCCAGCCAAGGGTTGAAAACGGCCACAGGGCCGAGCTGAACCAAGTATCGAGCACGTCTGGATCTTGGGTCAGCTTCGTGCTGCTGCACTTGGGACAGCTCTCGGGCGCGCTGGCCGCGCGTGCGTGACCTTCTATGATCTCCACGCGCGAATCGGCCGCGGGAATCATTTCCTTGCAGTCGTCGCAGTGCCAGACCGGGATGCGATGGCCCCACCAGAGCTGCCGCGAGATGCACCAGTCTCGGATGTTATCGAGCCATTGCAGCAGGATCGTGCGCTGGTTGTCGGGCACGACTTCGATGAGACCGTCGAGCACGACTTTCTTGGCTGGCTCGGCGAGTGGCTTCATTTTCATGAACCATTGTGTCGAAATGCGCGGCTCCACCTCCGATTTGCAGCGGTCGCACAGCCCGATCGAATGCGTGATGTCCTCGATGCGTTCGAGCAGGCCTAATTGCTTAAGATCGTTGAGGACGCGCTTCCGCGCCTCGAAGCGATCGAGTCCGGCGTATGGGCCTGCGGCCTCACTCATGTGGCCATCGTTGGTCATCACGTCGATCTCGGGCAAATGGTGCCGCCTGCCAACTTCAAAGTCGTTCGGATCATGCGCAGGTGTGATCTTGACCACGCCCGTGCCGAATTGGCGATCGACGTAGGTGTCCGCCACGACTGGAATCTCGCGATTCAGCAAGGGCAGCACCACCTTCTTGCCGATGAAGCGCACGTAGCGTTCGTCATCGGGATGAACGGCGACGGCCGTATCGCCCAGCATCGTTTCCGGGCGCGTGGTGGCGACCACGAGGACTTCCTGGGAGCCCAGAATCGGATAGCGGAGGTACCAAAGTTTTCCCGGGCGCTCGACGTGAACCACCTCGAGATCGCTGATTGCAGTCTGGCAGCGGGGGCACCAGTTGACCATGTAGCGGCCACGATAGATCAGGCCTTCGCGATAGAGGCGCAAAAAGGCCTCCAGGACAGCGCGATACAGTTTCGGTTCGAGGGTGAAATGCTCGCGGGTCCAATCGCAGGAGGCGCCGAGGCGGATCATCTGTTCTTTGATTACGCCACCGCTTTCAGCCTTCCATTGCCACACCCGCCGCTCGAACTCCTCGCGGCCCAGGTCCTGACGACGAAGGTTGAGTTCGGCGAGCTTTCGCTCGACGACATACTGCGTGGCGATCCCCGCGTGATCCATGCCCGGCAACCACAGCGTGTGATCACCCCTCATGCGATGCCAACGAACGAGCATGTCGATCTGCGTGTGCTCGAGCATGTGGCCAATGTGGATCGAACCGGTGACATTCGGCGGAGGCAGCACGATCGAGAACACGGCACCGCTACCGGAGTTTTCGACGCGGAATAGCTTCTGCTCGAACCAGGCTTTGGCCCAGCGCTCTTCGATCTCCTGTGGCTCGTAAGCCTTGGGAATTTCTCGGGGCATGGATTCCTAGCGGATTTTCCGAGATGCTGAACAATCCAATATAAGGGGCGTGTCGGGAGCGCGTCAAATGGCGGACGGCGAGCAGAATTTTCGGGTCTCGCGTCGCGCGATCGTCGTCGGATCAGTCGAGAGCGATCCGAATCGGATCGTCACTCTTCTTTTTTGGCCAGTTCGCTCTGGAGGAGGTTTTCAACCAGCGGCTTCAAGACACCCTGCGAAAGCAGATCGTGAAGCCGGGGCTCGAGCTTTTCGAGAACTTTCCTGACTACAGCATCGACTGTCCCGGGGTCGGCGGCTGCTTGTTCCTGCGGCTGCGCCTGAAAATCCGGTGGAGGCGTCAGAAAAGGAATCTGCGCGAGGGCTTCGCGGTTCGGCGGCGGACCTGTCGGGATGCGTTCGTTCCCCTCGGTCTCTGTCTCGAATGAGGGCGCGGGCTCGATGGCGTTGCCGAAGGGCTCCGGCTCTTCCACAGGAGGAGAGGCCGGTGGAAAAAACGAGTGCATCGGCTCTACATCCTGCTGTTGAACCACGTCGTAGTGAGACGGATGGGACTCCTCTTCAACTAGCAGCGGCTCGGGCGTAACGTGAACGGCCGGTGGCTCGACGAGCTCCGGATCTTTGTAGCCGATCGGTAGCTCGGGCTCTGAGTCCGTCTCGAAATCCTCTTCCGATTTCGAACTGACAACCGGCAGCGGTTCGGCTGCAGTGGTCTCGATTGTGTCTACCGTGGGTTCGGTCGACGGCTGTGAAACGTTCTCGACCGGAGAGGACCAGGAGCCGCTCGGAATACTCGGGACAGCTTCATCGGCAAAAAAGGAATCTACGCCGGGTTCTGGATCGTTTGTCGCGGGAGAAGTCGCATGCACGTCGGAAGCGAAAGGCACGTCCGGCGCGCTAGGCTCTTCGGCGAGAAAGGCGGGCGGCACGCTGAGATCGTCTCGCTCAGGCTTGGGAGCAGCGAAAGTTGTATCCTGCGCGGTCTGCTCGGACAGCACGCTCATCCAGTCCGATGCCGGATGATCGGAGGAACCCTGTGCCAAACGGTCCATCCAGTGAGTTGGCCCAGATTCCGACTCGGCTTGCGAAGCTGGGACGGGCTCGGATTCAAGGGGAGCTGGCTGAGACGATCGAGCGCTCTCTTCGGCAGTCGGCAATGGCTCAGTCACTGCGAAGGAATCAGAATCAGTAACAGGTATCGAAAAAGACTCAGGCGCCTCGGTGAGCGCCGGTTCGTTGGAAATCGGAGCCGGGACGGGTAGAGCGGAAGGGGTGTCCTCGACCTGCTCGGAAAAAGGAACGCGGCGGGGCGGCACGTCGCGCTCAGAAGGGAAAAGGGATGAATCAGGCTCGTCTTGGGTTACGTAGGCCGGCTGGTTGGCTGCCTCTGGGGGGATATCGATCTCCATGGCGTTGCGACGCCAATCGCGCGCCGTGGCTGCACCGTCGAATTCATCCTCTGCGGCTTCTTCCGAATCAGCCACGGGTGCTTTCGACTCGCTCGCCGTCTCAACCTCAGGGGGTGCGTCATCGAGCGTCCGACGGCCCGTTCCAAAACCATACACCAGCGCCGCCTCTTCCGGAGTGGGCTCCGGAAAATCGGGCAGTGGCTTGAGCTCAGCTCGCACGGAGGTCGCGGGTTCAGGAATCGATTCCACCACGGCCGGGGGCGGCGCTTCCTTAGCCTCTCTCGCTTTGGCCAACTCGGCGGCAACCTTGGGATTCTTTTCGAGCGCGGACATCACCATGGCGATCAGCGGATCGGGAGGTACGAATGGTTTTTTCAGGACGCCGTCGGCGCCCACCCTCCGCGCTTCCTTCTCATCGAGCGGATCAAAAGCGCCTACAAGCAAAATGACGGGTACATGGGAGAAGCGCTCGTCTTTTTTGACAAACTCGCAGACTTCGTAGCCGTTGCGCACGGGCATGAAAATGTCGGCTAGGACCAAGTCCGGCATTAGATCGGGGATGCGGCGCACCGCCGCCTCGCCGTTGCCTACCGAAACGACCGCGACACCACGGTCTTCAAACGATAGCGCGACCATCTTCTGAATGTTGGCGTTGTCGTCCGCGACCAAGATTTTGGGCACTGGGATTCCCTCGGGGGCGCACTGCGCCGTCCGCCTCGCGTAAAGACTATTGCAGCATTACCGCGACGGGTCGTCAACGGAGTAGAACAAGCAGGGTGCTACAGTTGTTAGCAGGGGGTACGGAGGGGGAATGCTACGGAATCAGCTTGTGCA